>OBMK010001298.1_pt1 | contig 21486 bp, 20 predicted proteins | sample 1539081 | NCBI WGS metagenome assembly OBMK01 (sample SAMEA3355528, study PRJEB22509) | marine metagenome | biome: marine; feature: river plume; material: water | place: USA | collected 2010-08-07 | depth 0.5 m | reverse complement strand
AGACTTCCACACTCCGCACACAAGCATGCGCGCGTGCGCCCAGAAACCGTTATCGATAGTGGTTTCAGCCAGAGCAACTCGAGAAGCAGGAGAGTCTCTTCTCAAGTATTGTTTCCAATTGTTGAGTTAGAAAGGCTCTAAGGAAGAACTTTATGTCCTACTGCTCAAACTGCGGTTCTCGTCTAGAGGCTGCAGCACAGTTTTGTGGCAACTGCGGTCATGCGGTGTCTGTCGATAACTCAGACTTTCATAGTAATGACACAAACGTGGCTATTTTTGCTGAGCGACTTGATCAGGATCTTCTTTCTGGTGGCGACGTCAATGGCTTCAACCCTCCGCACGCCAGCTTGGCAGCTTGCTTAGTTAATGGTCGGGTACATACCGTTATCAGGTCTGGGGCGGGAGGCGATGAACCTGGATTGCTGCAAAGATTGATCTCCAGAATAAAAACTGCATTGGCAAGTGTCCTTGATCAAAAGGAAGCCGATAAGGTCGTTTACCTCATATCAGACTTTTCGGGGCTCCCAGTGATTTCAGTCAGGAGTTCTGCCGCGACGGTCTCGTCGCCTGAGCGGAGTGCTCTATTTAGTTTTTGGGTTGGCGGGGAGGATCACGAGGACACAGCGATTGAAACCTTTCTCCGATCAGTATTGAATGGTGCAACGTCTTACACTGTCGCTGAGTTCCAGGATAAGTGTAAATCGATTCTCGAGCAGGCTTTCAGAAACACTCCAGTGTCTGAAATTCTAGCCTCTGAAGGGGCTAGGGCAGATTTTTCGGCTGTATTGCTGCGGCAGTATGGTGTTGTCTGTGAGATCGATATTCGTGACGGCGAAGCAGTCACCTCTCAGTTTTTGGAACTAGGGGCTCGGGCGAGTATTCCAAGATGCGCGGCATGCACGAGCGAAGTGGGGTTTGGCGACGAATTTTGTAACGCCTGTGGGGAACGTTTATCACCCGAAAATACCCGGGTTGATGCTTCTGATCAGTTGCTTTCAATGGAGGGTGAGCCACTCACACTCAGAATCAGAGTTATTGAAGAAAAAGTTCAGGGGCACACCGAAATTGATGCTTCACTTGCTCAACGACTACTCCACTCCGCAGCTAAAGATCTTGTCTCAGGCCTCTCATCTGATGAGCTTTCACAGCAGGTTGTGCTTGAACGCATTGGAAATGAACTCATCAGCAGGACGCTTCCTTCACTTGGCCCTACTGCGCGCTCACTGCAGGTTACTGATATTCGTTTTTCTAACCGTGATTGGGAAATAAAAGCTGAAGCAAGGTTAGCCAGTCAAAGAACCCGCCTAAAATCAGCCCTGCAAGCTCTTGACTTAGAAGCGTCGTCTTTGGAGTACGAGGAAGCAGCACAGAATATAGCGCTGCGGAAAGCAAAGCAGGATTCGGATACACGTGTCTCGAATGCTCAGCTTGCCGCAGAGGAGCAAGGCCAACTAGACAAAATCGACCTTCAAAGTCAGGTAGATAGTGCTCAACTCGAATCTCGGAGACGTAGCAAGATCAGCAGGATTTACCTCGACGACCGGATCGACGAGCTTGAAGTCCAGAGCGAGTTTTCTGAGGCAGAGAAAAACGAAAGGTTACGTGGTCTAAGTCGAGAAGAGCAACTAGATGAGCACTCCTCACGGGTCGAAGTAAAGAAATCGAAAATCGAGTTTGCTCGACGCTCGCGAGACCTCGAACAGACAGCAGATCTTGAAAAGCGACAATTGGACCATGACGCTGAGCTGGAGGGCAGAAAGGCGGACAACGCCCGCGCGCGGGAACGGGAGGCATTTAACGAGAATTTGCGTAAACAGCAAGAAACGTTTGACGCCGAGCTCGATCAGAGACAAAGATCGGGCAATGTCCAGTCCAATGAAGCTGACAGGGATCAAGCACGCTCACTCAAGAAACTGCGCGCCATGGCTGAATTGGAGGCCGATATGGCCAACCAGGAAGCTAGACATAAACTAGAAGATTTGGCGCAAGAGTCCGCAAACGAAGTAAGACGGGCTGAAGCTATGGTGAATATGACTTCGGAGCAGATGCTAGCATTTCAGGCTACAGAGCTCGCAAAGCAGGCAGAAGATCCGAGCGCAATTGCTGCTATAACCGCTTCAATCGCAGACTCGCAGGCAACAAAAACTGCTGCGGAGGTACAACGTGAGCAATATGAGCGGATGCTTACAATTCAAGAAAAGAACACAGAAAACATCGCAACAAACAATGCCACCGCGCAGGATGCGATTCAACAGAATACCAAAACAGCTATGGAAGCCATGGCACGAGTAGCAGCTACCGCGGCCGGAGAGCAGCCGCCTGCATCGAGCGGAGACTCAGCCGATACAAAAAGGAAAGCCACTGAAAATCATAAATGCCGATCGTGTAATTATTCAGCCAAAAGTAGTTTCAAGTTTTGTCCAAAGTGTGGAGCAGAACAGTAATGAAAATAGGTTTTAAAGGACTGTTCGGCCATTTGCCCAAGCAAGAAAAAAGAAGGGTTAGCCTGAAATCTCCAAGCGCAGATTTTCTTGTTCATTACGAGTCTATCAACGAAACAGAGGCTAACAGTGACCTTAGGATCGTCCTGCAAGATGGTGAGGTTGGTTTTCTGTGCCCGGCCGCTGGTCTACCTCTCAGATTGGACGGACCATTGGCTACCTCAGCGGCCGACCACCTTGCAGACGATGATTTAGAAGGAGTATTTTTTATATCCCCGGGAGAAAAACTCGCCAGCAAGTTTGGAGTTCCCTATTTTGAGGTATTCGATGGAGTACACCCACAAATTTCTGTGGGGATCGCTGCCCGGGGCGAGTATCTTTTTACCATAGATGATCCGGAAACGTTTGTTCGAAAAAACCGCTTACGACACTTTGAGGTAAGAGCGTTCTCGAGGCGTCTTCAGGAAGCCGTTTCTCAGCGCATAAAGTCTGTGATGGCGAACCTTCCCATTTCTAAAGGCATTTCAGTGCTTCAAATTGAGCGACAGATTGATGAAATAGCCGCTCTTGTATCCGCTGGATTGTTTGAGGAAGTCGCGGAAGACTTCGGTGTTAAAATAACAAGATTCAAAATTTCGGCTTTAGAGCCCGAAAAGGGGTCGCCAAACTACGAAGCCTTGATCAGGATGACGAGAGACTCTGCGGAGAGGCTCCACGAAGCCGAGGTAGATAAAAAGGTCGAGAAAATACGCGATCCTCAAACAGCCACCAGCACCCGCAGCGAGAATAAAGAGCGCATTGACTTTTAGACGAATCAGACGGTCTGGTGGGGATGAACTGCTTTAATTGCGGCGCTGCGGTGCCACCTACAGCAAAGTTTTGCACTACGTGCGGCTCCAAATACACTCATACAGAATCTGTAGACGAGATTTTCAAAGAAACAATGAGTGCTATCGAGCGCTTAGACCGTGTCTCGAGATCGCGGGGCGCTTTCTCATCCAGCACTAGTGTTGAGTCTATATGCGCAAAGTCGCTGTCCAAGCCCTTTAGTAAATCAAGTCGTCTACTGGAGGAAGCCTTGCGTGCCTATGCGGCTTTTCAGGCAGAGATTGGGCTAGACGTGACTGTTCGATATTCAGCGCAGACGGCTGAAGTCGGGGACAGCATTCAATACGCAATAACTTTTAACAATCGTTCTAAAGAAACATTGTTGTTTACACTGCAACGGTCTTCCAGTTCTGGCAAAGACATCGAGGTTCATCCGACTCTTATCGAGCCAATTGGCGAGGCGACGGAGCAAATTGTTGAAGTTGTGTCTTCCGGTGTCAATCACGTGGTTTCCGGCCTTGTCCTCAATGTTACAAATTACGTCAGCAGACTATCGGCTAGTTTTGAGTTGGATTCGTTTTCTTTGCCTGTCACGCGACCGCAGCATGCCCCGGTGACCAATACGATAACGAACACGGTAACCATTCAGGGTCGTGGCGTAGTCGACGCATCTAATATATCTATAGAAGCAGAAAATAAGCTTGCAGAAGAAACTTTCATTTCGGTACCCCGCAAACTAGTTTCACCGAGTTTTTTAGAGTTCTTGACCTCATTTTCACCCGATCCCTACGTTTTATTCACCTCCTTAGTGTTGCCACTCCACGATGAACTTCTGTCCATACCTGGACTTAAATTTGATTACTCGCGTCCTAGATCTAAAGCAGATCCATTGCTGACGCTTGAGTCGCAAAGGGAGGGGAACGACCTCTATCTAACCGGTTTGAGACTGCGATATGGTGATAAGAACATCGCCATCAGTGAGATCAAGAGCGTTGACCTCTTTAGTGTGGATTCTGGAGACAGAATACTTCTATCACTGGGAGCAAAAGAAAAAGAAATCGAACTCTCATTTCCAAGTTCCTCTCTGTCGTTGTGTAAGTTGATAGCGAAATTTTTTCGATGCTTGAATACAGAGTCGCCAAAGCACTAAAGATCATCGGCCAGGTTTCGCTAAGTGCTTCGATTTCATTTATATTTACCTCCATGTCTAGATGGGAGTGTAATTTGCTGACTTCGACTTCGTAGCTCGATTTCCCATAGACGTAGCAGCCTCCCCATTGAAGGCTATGGGCACATCCCAGTACATCTAAATCAAACGGATATCCCGAGGTACCACTGCTCAGTCGGCACTCTGCGGGCCTATAACTCCCCTAATCGAGGCTCTTGAACCCAAGCGTTGGGGAGTATATTGGGGAGTTAGTGTGTAATAAGTAGTATAACCCACTGATATAATTGGATTATTATCTACAATAATGGAGGCTCGGGTCGGAATCGAACCGGCGTTGACGGATTTGCAATCCGCTGCATTACCACTCTGCCACCGAGCCATAGAGGAGCACGTGCTCCGAAGAAGCGCGAATTATACAGACTTCGAATGGTTTGTCATCTGAGATCTGAGGGCCATCATCCCGTTAAACGAGACTGGTAGTTCCCTTGAATACGCTGGCCCATGGCGACCCACTGCTCTTGTGTACATCGACGTGCCAGAGCCTCACTTATCTCGATCGAATCAACACCGACTCTCAAAGCCATGGAGAACTGATCAGGCACCATCTCACCAGCCGCGCGGATATGTCCTTCATAGCCAAGTAGCCTTAACCGCCGCGCAATTGTCAAAAAGCGACCGTCTGAAAAGCCATCAAATGCAATGCGAATACCGACCGAGCCCAATAGATCATCGAGCTTGTCCGTCGCTAGGGTGCTAGCGATATCAGTAAACTCAATTGCCAGCTCACTGACGAAATGGCCACTGCGATCAATGATAATATTCATGCCGCACTCTCCGAACTTGCAATAATGTGAGTCCGATCATGCAAACCACACTCAAGTTTCACAGATCCACGCCAGCGACCGGCCCGCGAGCCCTCTCCCGCAATGACCGGGCTCGTGCACGGTGCGCATCCGACTGATAAAAAACCTTCACTCGCCAATGGATGCTCGAGCAAGTTATTGACCACTTTGTAAGTAGCGATCTCGTCCTCAGACCAATGAGCGAGTGGATTGATTTTGAGCTTTCCCCGTAACCGGTCAACCTCAACGCACTGGAGTTCCAACCTCGTCGATGCCTGCGCCTGTCGCTGACCCGATATCCACGCGTCGCTCATACGAAGGTGTCTGTCGAGCGTTTTGACCTTTCGCAACTGACAGCACGCATCGGGCTGATCTCGATGCAGACGCCCTAATGTGTCATGACGCTTAGCGGCAAGCGGGTCAACCCTCGCGACCCGGACCTTTGTGAGCCCCAAGGCTCGGGTCAATTCGCGCCGGTACGTCAGCGTTTCATCAAAATGAAAACCGGTATCCAAGAACACCACCTCAGCCGACGGGTCGACCAAAGACAGTAGATGCAACAACACTGCACTGTCTGCCCCAAAACTAGACACTAAGACCGGGTTCTTGATAAACCCGCTTTCGGCAAATGTGTTCCTAAGAACCTCGACTGCCGTAAAGTCCGACCACGCGTCGTTGAGCCTCCGAGCCACAGCTTCCAACCGGGTCAACTCAATCGGGCTAGGCCGGTTTATCGATGGCATAAAGCGCCTCCTGAAAAGGAATCGTACCGAGTCGCTCAACCGCCGATACGAACGCCTCCGATGGGTCTATTCGCACGGCTAAGTAGGTATCAATTAATCGATCGAGAGCCGGCATCAGCTCCTCAAAACTGAAGCCCCTTCCCATCTTCTGCCCTATAGCTGCGTCATTACCTGCGCTTCCACCAACGGTAACCTGGTAGTTCTCCACCCCGGCCTTATCCAGCCCCAGAATGCCGATGTGGCCCACGTGATGGTGCCCACAAGCATTAATACAACCGGAAATTTTGATTTTAAGATCGCCAATCTCAGATTCGCGACGCTCGTAACGAAGCGCAATGTCCTGCGCGATTGGGATCGACCTTGCCGTCGCTAAGGCACAGTAGTCCATGCCGGGACAGGCGATGATGTCCGAGACAAGTCCAATGTTGGCCGTCGCCAGACCGTGCTTGGCCAACTGCCGATAAATCTCAGGTAAGTCAGCCTGCGCAACATGAGGTAGCACGATGTTCTGCTCATGACTCACGCGCAGCTCTTCGTGACCAAATCGCTCAGCAAGGCTCGCCATCACTCGCATCTGAGCAGCACTGGCGTCCCCCGGCGTCTTACCGTGGCCCTTCAAACTGATCGTGACACTGGCATAAGACGGATGCTTATGCGGGTTCACATTACGCTCAACCCAAGTCCTAAAGTGCGCATCACCATCGAGCGCACTGAAGTAAACATCTTGTGACTTCTCCAAAAAACGCGGTGGTTCGAAGTCAGCTTGAATCTCGCCAAGAACACTCAAGTCCTGTCCAGTAAACGCGGGTCGCAGTCGCTCAAACGCGGCGTCAACGCGCTCTTTAAATCGGTCAATCCCCATCTCGCCAACGGTGATCTTGATTCGTGCCTTGTACTTATTATCTCTGCGCCCAGCCAGGTTATATACCGACAAAACAGCCTCGAGATACGGCAGTAGATCTTCCGCGGGCAGTGCGTCATGCAGTTCCTGACCGATAATCGGTGTCCGCCCTAACCCGCCGCCCACAAACACTCTAAATCCGATACGTCCCTTGACATCTATCAACTGAAGACCGATGTCATGCGCTCGAATCACAGCCCGATCGGCGGAACCACCGGTAATGGCAATTTTGAATTTACGGGGCAGAAACTGAAACTCGGGGTGGTCGGTGGACCACTGTCTAATGAGTTCAGCATACGGTCTTGGATCAGCCACCTCGTCGAGAGCCGCGCCGGCAAACTGGTCAGTGGTCACATTGCGAATGGTATTGCCACTAGTCTGTATCGCGTGCATGTCGACGTCGGCCAATGCCTCTAGAATATCGGGTGTGTCGATCAGTCGTGGCCAGTTAAATTGAACATTTTGCCGCGTTGTAAAGTGTCCGTAACCCTTGTCCCATCTGTCGGCAACGTCCGCGAGCTGCCGCATTTGCCTCGGTGTCAGCGAGCCATAAGGAATTGCAACTCGAAGCATGTAAGCGTGAAGCTGAAGATACACGCCGTTCATCAAGCGAAGCGGCTTGAACTCATCTTCTGTGAGAGAACCGTTTAAGCGGCGCTTCACTTGATCTCGGTACTGCAACACACGATCTCTAACGAACGCGCGGTCAAACTCAGTATAGGCGTACATTAGACGGCCACCTTTTGACGCTGGGATTCTTGTTTGCCGTGACAGTAGTTACTCGGTCCGCGCTCCCTAAAGCGCTCCCGATAGTGTCTGGAGACCAGTCGATTGCCCTCTTCCACAACTTCCGCAAGGTAGGCTCCGATGACCACAGCATCGCTCACCACCCGCTGAAGTGATGCCTGAGCCTGTTCTAGCGACTCAAACACTTTTGACCCGGTAAGGTCGGTACTCCAGATCCCCGACGTGTGCCAGTAAACGGCCTCGCCTGACAGTAGATCATTCGCAGTAATGACCACAGGCAACTTAATAGCGGCCATCAGAAGCCTCCACAAGGTCGTCGAGAACACTTAGGGGCTGTACCGCCTCATGATCACCAATTCCGACTAATATAATCAGCGGGCCGTTCCATTCATTGTGTTCCAGTGTTTGGGCAAATTCTGCGAGTGTCGATACGAAGCATCGCTCATTGTCGCGTGAAATATTTTCGATACACGTGATCACGAGGTTTCTGTCAGCACCCGCCATCATCAGGCGACCTTGCAAAAACGCAGAGGCCCGTCGCCCCATATAAATTGCCAGCGCTTGCCCTGATTGCACGAGCTGGCGCCAATCGTGATCCGCATAGCCCTTCGCGTCGTGAGCCGTCATCAAGGTGACGCTCGAGTTACGATTGCGTCGTGTTAAGGAATACTTAAGGCTCGCGGCGGCCGCTGAGGCCGAGGTCACACCCGGTACCACTAAGGTTTCAATACCCGCGTTGTGTAACACGGACAGCTCTTCATCGAGCCGGCCGAAAATTGAGGGGTCACCGCCCTTTAAACGAACCACTTTTGCGCCGGTACTCACCTCTGTAAGCAGGACGTCGTTAATGTCGGCTTGGGTCACGTGTTCACCAAATCCTTTTTTACCGACATTAATGAATTTCGCCTCGCGGCGAGCCAATTCTAAAACGGCGTCGCCTACCAGGCGGTCATAAACAATCACCTCTGCCTCGTGAAGCAGTCGGCGCGCCTTGAGTGTTAACAGCTCTGGATCCCCAGGACCTGCGCCAACAAACGCCACCGAGCCCGGCTCTCGATCCCGCTCCAAATGGGTCTCAAGCAGTCTCTCAAGATCTTGTCTGACCTCTCTAGCGGTGCTCACACCCGTTAGCCGATCGGTATTGAAAAATGCCTTCCAAAACTGCCGTCGCGCCAGTCCCTCAGGTAGGACACGCACCTTTGAACGAAACGCCTGCGCGAATCGGGCAATCTCCCCAAGACGTGTGGGTAACTGCGACTCGATATCTGACTTAAGTTGTCTTGCCAAAACCGGTGCACTGCCCTCCGTGCCTATAGCCACGACAACGGGGTCGCGATCAACAATTGCAGGCGTTATGAAATCGCACGCGTCGGTTCGGTCTAAAACATTGACGATCGCGCCCTGTGCGCGGGCTAGGTCCGCGACCGCGTCGTTTACGGCATCGTCATGATGCGCAGCATAGACAAGCGTCACACCGGAAAAATCAGCCTCGCGGGGCAACCCCGTGTTTAGCGCGATGAGGTCTTTTTGACACCATGACCGCATCTCGTCACTCGGGATGCTGGCAAATACAGTGATATCGGCCTCTGTCTTAAGCACGCCGCGGCACTTAGCATCGGCCATCTGTCCGTCACCGACGATGACCACCTTACGTCCCTTTGTCGCCACGAAAATCGGGAGAAAGTCCATATTGATAAACTCTGAGAATTTGTCGTTATAATAGGACTAAATTCTTTTTGAATGGTCTTATAACCAAAAAGTAAGATTTAAATTCTAAAATGTAGTAGTTTTTCGGTAAATTGTGGTTACTTGAGTGACTTAAAGAGGAATTTAGACATGGACGCCACGGACAAAGCCATCTTGAGGCTCGTACAGACCGATACAACACTGTCCCTCGATGACATCGCAGCTCGCGTTGGCGCCTCCAAAACACCCGTTTGGAATCGACTGAAACGTCTACGAGACGATGGCGTCATCGAGCGAGAGGTGGCCATCCTGGATCCTGCGGCGCTGGGTTTAGACACATGTTTCTTCGTCCTCGTTAAAACCAGTGAGCACGATGCGGACTGGCAAAATCGTTTTTTAGCGGCTGTCAATCAACGACAAGAGGTTATCGAGGCTCACCGTTTAGCCGGAGAGGTAGATTACATACTGAAGGTTCGCGTCCCTAATGCCCAAGCCTACGATCAGTTCTATCAAGGACTCATCTCAGACGTGAAGGTTTTTAATGTGACTGCGCTTCTGTCGATGGAAGAACTCAAGAGCACCACCGCACTACCACTGTGAGATATTTTTCCGGGCACACCGATTAGGCATCTTTTGTTATGGGAATCGTTCTCATTAAATCGCTTACACAGAGGAAATCTCATAAAAAACTTATCACGCGCTCGGTTCAGCTCGTCCCTTAAGCCACCCAGTGCCGCCTTTTTATGAAATAAGGGAGCTCGCATCGCCCCACACCCTCCCGACACGCACACGGCACTGGGCGGGTATCAGCATGCGTTGGTTCTTGCGCTTGTTATTGGCATTGACCTTCCAGGCTGGAAGCAAGATTCCGATGCGCTTTGGGGGGGGAAACCGGCCCAAGATCTTCATGAGCTGCTTGCGAATGCATTAATACTCGTGGCCTGCATACACGTGGCCGCAGTGTTGTGAATCCACTTCGGGCTCAAGCCCCTCTTGCGGCATCGAATGTGGTTTGGAAGGAAATACGAGACGAAGGTGGGTACAGGAGACGTTTAGCCTAGGACGCGTCAGGGTCGTTGTTGGGGCCTTGCGTGTCTATAACGACAGGTGCGCCACCCAGAGCACTGCCGCACACCGAACAGGCGGCGATGTCTTTGATACCGCGACGAGATAAGGTTGGCAACACCTGAGAGTCGCAGGTCAAACAGTAGGTTTCAGATGCAAGTCGCGGGGAGAAGATGCCGACCCCAATCCAGACAGCCAGCGCGCCAAAGATACAGATGATAAAGAGCTCAGCACTCATGAGTTCCAGCCTACTCGATCTCGAGTGTCGATACTTATTTGAATTCGCCGACCCACACACAAAGCCATGCTAAAAAACAAGCTAGAGAAATACCGGCAAAAAACAAGAGCGTCCCAAAATCTATCAAGCAGTCCTTGGCCAAAACGCCACACGGACCAGACTAAAACGCGACACACCGACCCGACACTCATTTTTTCCAAGACCGTAAACTGGCTCATACTCATTCGTTATGCTCGTTGATTAAACACCAATATGCACTCTATGCGCACTGAATCTTAGTAGTAAAAGCGCACACCAAGGAGGAGAAGAAAAATTATGTGGTCTTTATGACGGATCGGAGTCATAGCTCCTCCTTATTAGACTGAACGCGTCGTTATGCCTCCCAACGTTATCATTTTTTGCGTACCCTGCCGACGCGGAACAGTGACAGTCCGTGCCTCACCGAATCGGTCTGGCGCATTGAATGTTAGGGGGTCGATGGTAAAAAAGACGTTTATAACAGTCTAAGCGTCGGCTCCTGCATGACGCCGAGTTGCTCACGCAACTCCAAAATATGATCGGACCAAAACCGAGCCTGGCCAAACCAAGGGAAGGCCCTTGGAAACGCGGGATCGTCCCATCGCGACGCCAGCCAAAATGCGTGGTGCATGATCCTTAGGGTCCGTAAGGCCTCTATCCAGGCGAGTTGACGGGGGTCAAACTCGTGAAACTCCTCGTATCCCGAGACAAACTCACTCAGCTGACGTTCCTGCTGGAAACGATCACCACTGAGAAACATCCAAATGTCTTGAATCGCGGGTCCCGATACGCAATCGTCGAGATCGACAAAGTGCGGCGTATCATCGCGCCAGAGAATATTTCCCGTGTGGCAGTCACCATGCACCCGTTGCATATCGCGCTTGGTCATTGTCGAGAGCAACGATGCGGCTGTCTGCTCGCAGTCTTTTGCGAGGGTGCTGTAAGCGTTTATGAGCTCACGAGGGACGGCCTGCTCCTCTAGAAATATTCGAGACTCTGTCGCCATGCGTTTTGATGAGATGTCTCGTCGATGTAAAAACGGTTTGGCGCGTCCTATACGATGAATTCTCCCCAGGGTCTGGCCAAGTCGGTAGAGGTGGTCGAGGTTGTCGAGCTCCGGTGGATAGCCGCCACGCCGTTCAAACACGCTAAACCGTTGGCCGTACGCGTGGTGAAGCGTTTTGTCATGGATCCGCATAGGGGCGACCACTGAAATTTCGTGATCTACGAGCTCTTGTGCAAAGGAATGTTCTTCAAGTATCTGCGCGTCAGTCCACCGACCGTGCCGATAAAACTTCATGACAATCGGTTGCGCCCCTTCAATACCCACCTGATAGACACGATTTTCGTAGCTATTCAGCGCTAAAAGACGAAGATCACAGACAAAGCCAATACTTTCAATACAATCAACCACGCAATCAGGGGTCAACGAGTCATAAGGATGATTCATTCGTTAGTCTCACGCCGGTCAATCATCGATTTCTTCTCACTTTAACGCCGTCGTACAGCTTACCCGATCCAGACCCAGTGCTCCTAGGTAAGGCTGCGACAGATTGGCCGCATGACACAAAAGCACGGTGACTCTGCAACGTCCTCTAGTTAATATTGCGCCTTCGCTAAGGCATGACCAACAAGTGAGGGTTTCGTGCAATTTGATCATGTCGTGATCGTTGTGGACGACCTAGACCACGCTGTAGTGGCCTTCAGCAATGAAGGCTTTAATGTCGTCAGCGGCGGCATAAACGGCCCGACACACAACGCAATCATTGCCTTTTCTGACGGCACCTACATCGAGCTCATTTCGCTGCGGTCAAAAATCGTTCGACGCGTGTTTCGGTTTGCCAATGCTCTTGGATTACTTCAGCTCAAAGGCAGACTTCGTAAAGATTTCAATAACCGATTATTGACCTGGTTTGGGAAGAACCAGGGGCTCATGGACCTGTGTATTAGGGTTGAGAGTCTCGATGAGTTGTTACAACCCAGCAACAGCCGAGGTTACACCTTCACCCCCAGCGTTTTATTTGCGCGCACGCGTCCAGACGGAATTAAGGTGGTGTGGCGCCTTGTGGGCGCTTGTGATTTGGCGGCGCCTTTTTATATCGAAGACGTCACTGAGCGCCTCTTGCGAATACCTGACGGTGAAGCGCAATCTCACCCAAACGGGGCATTGGGAATTATACGAATCGAGGCAAATCAAGTGCCTCAACACCCCGTGAATAACGTCCAATTTGTCAAGGATCTCTCGCTCGCACAAAATGAGTTTAAGGTTGCCATTCGCGCCGACGTCACTCACCCGAAGGTCCTTGATGCGCAAAAAATTTATGGTGCAAAAATCATTATTCAAAGCCATTAACCAGCCAAAAAGGCTCTCACAGGATCCTGCAAACCGGTGGCACCTCGCATACGAGGCAACGACGAAAGTGATCGACGCCGTGATCTCGATGACCCTGGTTTGACGCAGATACGCACATTTGGAAAGGACAGACATGAGACACTTCTCGCCAGCGGCAGACAACAATAAAGATCATATTTTGCAGGCATTACGCCCCTACTTATCCGGCGATCTGTCCGTCTTGGAAATCGGGAGTGGTTCAGGACAGCACGCACTGCACTTGGCGCAAGCACTGCCGAACGTAACGTGGCAGCCCACTGACCGCGGTACCGGGTTTCCCGACCTCGTCGATAATATTGCAGCCTATGGCGGTGATAATATTTCACCGCCTGTGTTACTCGATCTCGCAGATGATATCTGGCCGGTCAAACGTGTCGATCGTATTTACTCAGCGAACGTGCTCCACATTGTCCCTGAGGTCCTTGGCGAGCGCCTTCTACGAAATGCTTCGAAAGTACTCAGTGAGCGCGGTTTTCTCTTGCTTTACGGACCCTTTAAGTACAAGGGGAACTTCACCACACCGTCTAATGCGCAGTTTGATCAGTGGCTAAAAGCACGCAATCCGGAGAGCGGGGTACGGGACTTTGAGTGGGTCGAGCACCTCACGTCGCAAACGGGACTTCATCTGACAGCCGATCTTGCGATGCCAGCACACAATCAACTATTGGTCTTTGGCGCGTAGCCCTGCCCCTATTTGGCTGTAATCCCCTCCTTTACTGCCAAGAGTACTGACGCACTAAGTATCGGAATAGCGCGGAGGCCTCTTTTCAACAAAGGCCTGTAATCCTTCTTTAAAATCCTCAGTACCCGAGCACAGAACCTGATTTCGATTTTCTATGGCCATAGCCGCCTCTAAACTTCCAGCGTCAATCGACATATTGAGCCCTTCTTTTGTCAGCCGAAGCCCCATCGGCGACGTGGCCAGCATTTCATCCACGAACACTTGGCCCGCTTTTGCTAACCCAGAGTCGGGCACCACCTCGTTAACAAGGCCGATGGACAGTGCTCGATCCGCATCAACAAAGCGACCCGTCAGCATCATCTCGGAGGCCAAGGTGACACCGACTAGGCGAGGGAGAAAGTAGCTGACGCCCATGTCACACGATGACAGTCCAATTTTTATGAAGGCCGAGTTCATCTTCATACTTTGACCCGCCACACGAATATCTGAGGCCAATGCAAAGGCAAATCCGCCTCCGCTTGCCGCACCCTGTATGAGGGAAATAATCGGCTGAGGGCACCGACGCATTTTTACGTAAACGTCGGCCAAGTGTCCCTGAAACCCAAAGCCACCTCCAAAGGGAGCACCCTTGAGTCCGTTAGGGTCTTTAATATCAAGCCCAGCGCAAAAAGCGCGTCCGGCGCCTTGCATAACCACCACCCTGCAGGACCGATCTTGGTAAAGATCACCAAAATAACGCCCAAGCTCAGTCGCCATCTGCGTATTAATCGCATTGAGGCGGTCGGGACGGTTAAGCGTTAACCAATGAACATCACCTCTCACATCAATATCAATGGTTTCGTAATTAGACACGGTGCCTCTCTCAGGTTATTGCGAACGTGAGACTGAGTGTCCACAAAGTCGGTGTTTCAAGCAATGCTTATCAAAGCGACGGCGTTTACGACGCTGTTTGCAGGGTCAAGGCGCTTTTTAATTTTCCTCAAGTCCGATTTTTGCTAGCGTTACAGCTCAGTAGTAACGGCAGTGGACTAAACATGGACGACAGGCGCCAGAGTGACCGACGCAAAGAGGAACGACGCAAAGAACAAGAGCGGCGCCAAGCGCCTCGAGAGACGCCCGACAGGCGCGAGGAAGAGCGACGCAAGGGTGAACGACGCAGCGAGTAACCCGTCGGCTTTGGACACTCAATGAGACTCGAGCGTGATGTTAATTGGGGTCGTGCAAAACCGCCGACAGACAAGTTTTTCAGGAAGCAGATCATGAGCCGAAACATACTCTCACGCCTTGTAGGTGCGGTGGGCCTTATCTTACTCAGCCAACCGAGTGTGGCTCAGAGCTTGGGGAATCTCGCTCAGTATCCACCCATACCCAAAATAGTTACGGTGACGACCGCGGACGATGGTACGCCCGTGATCGAGCCGGCAGAGATCGTCTTCGAATCCGGACGCTACTATCGTTTGACCATTGAATGCCCTGATGTTCGCGATGACCTGCGTGGCTGGCGAATCGAGATGCCACAACTACTGCGCAACGCGCACCTGCGCTTAGTCACTGTTGGAGACATAGAGGTTCACCTGCAAGGCTTAAGTTTCAACGCGATCGAATGTGACGAGATAGGCGCAGCACACGTGAGCTTTGTACCGATTAAACCAGGCGCCTACGAGCTTTACGTGGGCAATGTTCCGCTTTCGCTTGGGAGACCTATGGGCGAAGCGGGTGTTCAAAGAACGGGCAAGCATGTCTTCGGTCAGTTGAGAGTCGAATAAACACCCGTCTTTTTCCACTTTTTCCGTCGATCACCCTCCCCGGGCAAGGGCCTCTTTGACACGTATTTTTAAATCGCTGCCGATTGCTCTCGGCCAGTGACTGAATCAGACGACACCAAGGAAAAATGGCAAGAACTTCACGTTCCACACACCCCAGGGGCTTTATCCGCGAGGCACTCTACCGGCTAAAGTCGACCCCAGCGTCAAGGCGATATCGAGTCGTCTTTTTGTTACTGGTCGCTGTCTCATCGGTCACGCAGTCCTCTGTACTTGAAGAGGTTATCGTCAGTGGGACTGTTGACCCGAGGGTGAGCGAGCTCGTCACAGGCCAGGGAACACGATCTGTGACTCGTCAGGAGCAAATTAGTCTGGCGTTGTCGCCAGCAGACCTCATGGTGGCCATACCTGGCGTTGCAGCCTCTGGACAAGGGGGGTTATTCCAAAGCTATAGCCTACGTGGTTTTGGCCGTTCCCGAATCCGCACGGAGGTGTCGGGTGTACCGATTATCACAGACCGGCGCGCGGGCAACTCGCTATCCTTTTTACCCCCAGCGTTTATTGACACGATCAGGGCTGACATGGGGCCTGCGTCGAGTCTTTATGGATCAGGTGCGATGGGCGGTGTAATGAGCGTGTCGCTGGAAACACCTGCTCGTGCATCGCTGGAGGTCAGCCGATCGTCGATGGGGGGCGCCAGTAGTGCTGTTGTCAAAGCGCCAATCTCTGAAACCCGCTCAGTTATGGCCGCGTTTCGTAAGGGTCGCCTTGGTCAGAGCAGCAGTGCCATACCCCTGAACACAAAATTCGAGCAGTCATCGCTCTATCTGCGGGAACAGCGAGCGGTGGGAGGTGCCTTTGTCTCTGGAGAATTTCTGGCAAGCCGTGGTAATAATATCGGCAAGAGCAATACCTACTTTCCCGATGAGCGCGTCAGCGGATACCCAGAGGACCGACATGAGCTGATCAATCTTCGGATCGGTCTTCCCAGTCGAACACTGCTGCAAGGCTACTTGCACCGACAGGCTTGGATATCGAGCACTGAGCGCCTTGAGGAGCGCGAGAACACGACTCACTACGAGAGCCTGACCTACGGGGGTCTGTGGAGTGCAATTCGGACGTCAGATGCTCGTGATGATCGATTTGGCGTTGAACACACGGGTCGTCGTGGGGTCAATATCGCCCAAACTGAGACGGCGATCGGTGCGACCCCGTTCTCCAGTGACTTAGTATCGAACGGTGCGGAGCACGTGACCGGGCTGTTCGCCGAGAGAACATGGCACTTTGAAAACGTAACACCCCAAGTTGGGATTCGTGCCGACAGCGCTCGCGCAACCAATAGTGGAAGTACGCGGTCTCACAAGGACCTCAACATTCAGGCGCGAGTCAATTGGCGCTTGAGCCAAGATTGGACCCTTGACTGGGAGGTAGGAACCGCCTATCGCTTACCCACCTTGAGCGAGCTGTATTTTAGCGGCAAAACGCCGCGTGGCGAGGTCCGTGGTAATCCCGAGTTGGCACCTGAAAAAACAGCAGGCCTTCAAGCCACCTTGCTCCGAGAGGGACTCACAACCACTTTCGAGGTCACGGCCTTTTCAAACCGGGTTGAGGACTATATTGAACGCTTTGAGATTACCGATGAGTTGAGCTCTTACAGAAACATAGGGTCCGGCGAGCTTTGGGGGCTTGACGGTCAGCTGATCTGGCGCCACCGCGCTTTTACACAGCGTGTGAGTTGGCAGTGGCAGAGAGGCACCTCAGCATCAGGTGCAACCTTAGCCGATCTGCCACCACCGAGCCTTAGGTACAATGGAACGTGGGCATCGAGTCGCTACTCCCTGGGGCTTGATGTGCGATACCAAACACCGCAGGACACTGTCGGTCCGGGTGAGAATCCTCTGAACTCCGCGCTCATAGTGAGCGCCAGTGCCCTCTGGAAATTCTCTGAACAGTGGCGCAGCGAAATATCAGTAACCAACGGACTCGACCGTGGATACCGAGTGAGTGCTGACGACGATGCGCCGCTCTCCGTGGGAAGAGCGGTAACATTCACCCTGCTATGGCAGCCCTAGTCGCGTTCCAACGCCCTAGCGTCTATGGCCTGCCCAACGGTCCAAGGTGCTCCTGCCGCCTGCATTTCGCGCTTTAGCGTCGGTAAGGTCACATTCACCAACTCATTGAGCTGCTCCCGTACCGGCTCGAACACCGATCGGGCGTGCTCAACGCTCTGACGGTGACTGGCCGTCGGACCGTAGCTTGAGTTAGAGACCCCTCTGCGCGCGTGCCCAAGCCAGCTACTGACACTCATTGGTCCGTAACCACCAATGTCGTCCTGCACATCGACACCAAAGACAAGCGCCTCAATCTCAAACAGTTCGGCGCGTATCGCATGAATACGACTGCTGCCTGACGCCGGTGGGCGCGTCATACGCGCAAGCATCGTGGTCAGACGATCGAGCTGCTGTCGCGAATCTCGAATGGTGTACCGCACAGCCGTCGTCTGACCGTAGAGATCGTCAAGTTCAGTATTAAACCGCTCGATCTCGTCAAGCGACGCACTCGGCAACGCGCCTGTTCTCAGACGTTTCACATTAAACGCAACCGGACCTGCCAACACCCGCGTCTCACCGTTGTGACCGACCACCAACTCAGCCTCGTAAGTACCCGGCATCACCATGAAGCCACTCGGTGGGTCGCCGCGCCAATTATTGCCCATTTCTATGGGTCCGGAATATGAACGCCGAAGGTCCCAGGCAATACGGTTGAAGCCGGGCGTATTCGATGCACGCACTTTACGTAAAATATTGCCTTTGCCGTCTTTAATGAGTAATGACACCTCAGGCTTTTCCTCTCGTGCCTCGGCAACAACGGCAGCCCAACCTGGGAATGACACCGCTTTACCCGCGTCTAAGGCTTCCTTCTCAGAGGCTTTTCTTCGCTGTTCCTGTGTCTGGAAGCTATCCGCAAGATAGTACGTAAAGACAGAACCGAACGGCGGGTTCTCGGCGACGTACAGAGAGTCGCCCTGAGATCCTTTTGGACGATAACCCAGGGGCCGCTTTTCAAAGTACCAATACGCGTCTCTTGGCGCGAAAAGATCGGCACTGCCCTTCGCATAATCCGTCTGAATGTCACGTAATGCAGAATAGTCATCAAGGACAAAGAAACCACGCCCGAAACTTGCAGCAACGAGGTCGTCTTCACGTGTCTGAATCTGAATGTCTCGAATCGAGATCGTGGGCATGCCACCGGTTAACGTCTGCCAATTTTTGCCGGCATCAAAGGTCACGTACACGCCGAATTCTGTGGCAGCAAACATAAGACTCGCTCGCTTGTGATCCTGCACCAAACGCCATACCAGATGCCGTTCGGGAATACCTTCGGTGATCATCCGCCAGCTACGACCTCGATTTTTACTGACGAGGAGATAAGGTGAAAAGTCGCCGTATTTGTGATTATCAAGCGCCACATAGACAGTGTCGGGATCGTGTAAATCGGCGCGTATATCATTGACAAACGCACGGTCAGGAACACCTGGAAGTGATCCGACTTCTATCTTTCGCCAGTTTGCACCATCGTCCTGCGACACATGAATTAATCCATCGTCGGTCCCCGCGTAAAGCAAACCCGCTTCGAGTGGCGACTCCGACAGCGATGTAATCGAGTTGTAGTTGGACATGGCGTACATATCCCACGGCGAATCCCAACTTTGGGTGCCCCCCATGATAGGCAGTGCGAAGCGCTCCTCATCACGCGTCAAATCACCCGAAACTGCGGTCCAGCTGTCGCCACGATCTTCTGACTTCCAAATACGCTGAGACGCAAAATACAGTCGGGTTGCTTTGTGAGGACTGACTAATATGGGCGAATCCCAATTATGGCGTTCCGGTGCCTCTGCCGGCCCAGACTGAGGTTGAATATAAACAGTCTCGCCCGTACTCCTGTCAACGCGTGTCAAATTTCCTTGCTGTGACTGAGCATAAACGATATCCGGATTTCCAGGCTCGGTGGCCGGTTGGTGCCCATCGCCGCCCAACACAACAAACCAATCTGACGTTCGGATTCCACTGACGTTGTCCGTGCGAGAAGGTCCACCCTGTGTGTTGTTGTCTTGTGTACCGCCGTAAATATTATAAAACGGCTCAGCGTCATCTAAGGCCAGTTTGTAATATTGCGTCAGCGGCAGGTTTTCCATGTAACGCCACTTTGACCCAAGGTCAAAGCTCTCGTAAACACCACCGTCAGTACCCATCATGATGTAATCTGGATCAGCAGGATCAAAGACTATCGCGTGCATGTCCCCGTGCTGGTTAGGGTGCTCCATGTAACTAAACGTCTTTCCGCCGTCTGTCGACTTTTGAACCGTAGGGCCTACAAGGTATAACCAGTCAAAATGATGCGGACTAGTGAAGATTTCCTGATAATAGTGAGGTCCGGTACCGCCGCCCACTGCATCAGCGCCCTGCTCCCAACTCGCACCGGCGTCATCGGATCGCCAGACCCCCCCCTCGCGACGATTCAACTCTATCGCAGCGTAAAGCACATCAGTGTCCTGGTGTGAGATCGCCAGTCCAATTTTTCCCATGTTTCCTGAGGGCAAACCGGTCTTGAGTCGTTGCCAGGTTTCGCCACCGTCGGATGACTTGTGAATTCCACTCTCAGGTCCGCCGCCCATATAGGCCGCTACCGTTCGATGGTGCTGCCAAGTCGCCGCATACAAAACGTTCGGATCAGAGGGATCAAGCACGACGTCTGTGACGCCGGTCCACTCACCTTCAGCGAGAACGCGCTGCCATGATTCTCCGCCATCGCGGGTCTTATAGAGACCGCGCTCTCCCCCGGGCGTCCACAATGGACCTTGTACTGCCGCCCAAACAACATCGGAATTGTCAGGATGAACTAAAATCGTTGAGATGTGTTGAGACGCGTTTAGCCCCATGTTGCTCCAGGTCGCTCCGCCATCGTCGGATCGATAGATACCGTCACCAAACCCCACGTGTCGGCCACCCACATCCTCTCCGGTACCCACCCAAACGCGAGACGGATTAGAGGGGTCAACAGTCACATTTCCAATCGAGTAAGAGGCTTCATTGTCAAAAATAGGCGTCCATGAAACACCCGCATTTTCGGTTTTCCACACTCCACCGGAACCCGCGGCAACATACCAAACACTGGAATCTTCAGGATCCCAGTCAATATCCGAAATCCGGCCGGACATAAAAGCAGGTCCTAGGTTTCGCCATTTGAGACCGCTCAAATCAAGCCCGTCTCCATCCTTGGCTTGAACAGTTTGTGAGAGCGCAGTTAGCGCGATGATGGCCAGTGTAAGCAAACGATGCATAGTCAAAACCCTCTCTATCGATGACACCAAGACTATCACCCGCAGTGCCTGTGACAAGCGCAGGCACTAAATAAATAAGGCGCTTCTGAGGCTCACTTTGTCACAAGATAGACGCGGGATTATCAACGCAGGCGAGTGGGATATCAGTCCTGAGGTGTGCGCTATTTTCACTACACGTTACTCCGCCGCACACACTCACAGCACTCGGTCCTCGCTCAGCACAATTTTACTGACTTTGCGACGGCACTCGTTTCGCGGCGACGCCAACACGTTCGCCACGCTGCCGATGCGTCACCATTTTTTCATGTAGGTCTGTAATCGCCGAGCGCCCCGTGGTCGTGAAGAGAAAGGGCAAAATCGCATGAACGGTGCATGCAAGCCCAGCAAGCATTAAGTGCAGCCCAAAGGAGGACGCACTGCTCATATGCTCAAGGTAGGTTTCACCGACAGACTCGGGATGTGACGTGAATAATCGATTGATCATAGCCCCTCCTATTGGAAGTGAAACGATATCAATAATTTAACGCATTTATTTTCTAAATTTTGGACTCAAACTCAGATAAAGTAGAATTACTTTCTAATTTTAGCGAATTCAGGCGAAAAAAATGGACTCTGTAGATCGAAAAATCCT
>OBMK010001293.1_pt1 | contig 21586 bp, 24 predicted proteins | sample 1539081 | NCBI WGS metagenome assembly OBMK01 (sample SAMEA3355528, study PRJEB22509) | marine metagenome | biome: marine; feature: river plume; material: water | place: USA | collected 2010-08-07 | depth 0.5 m | reverse complement strand
TGAGGATAGAAGATGATGTTTTAGTCACTGCTGATGGCCATGATGTTTTAAGTAAAAATGCGCCAAAAGAGATTCATGAGCTTGAAGCAATTATTGGGACGTCAAGTGCCTGATTGCGCAATTATTGGGGGTGGGCCAGTTGGCCTGATATTTGCAATACTAGGCAGCACCAGCATAGGCAAGGTTCAAATTTTTGAATCTAAAAAGCATGGTTCCACAAATCAAGATAATAGAGCACTCGCTCTTTCAAATGGAAGTCGACTCATTTTGGAGGAAATAGGGGTATGGGATCGATTAGAAAAAAAAATTACAAAGATAAAAAAAATACATACAAGTCAGGCTGGTTCTTTTGGAAGGACGATGCTGGATTCTGCAGAATTCAATGAGGAATCATTAGGTTATATTATACCCTACGGCGATTTAATGGGGGTCCTTCAAGAGGAAGTAGAATGTATAAATAATGTTGAGATATCTTATGAAACAAAGATTACTAAATGTATAGACGAAAAACCTTCACTCAACCTTACATTGCAAACCAACAATAAACTTAAACAACTTAAAAGTGAATTTGTTGTCTTGGCTGATGGGGCAAACGAAGAAATTGAAGGGCTAGAGTTAAATAAGAAAATAAAACACTTCAATCATGCTGCAATTGTAACAAAAGTTTTGTCTGAAATACCTCATCGTAATATCGCCTATGAAAGATTCACCTCCAATGGGCCAATTGCCTTGCTACCAAATAAAGAAGATAAATTCTCACTGGTTTGGACGGGACCATTAAAATTTATAGAAGACCTTAAAAAATTGAATGATGAATGTTTTTTATCACAGCTTCATGAAAGCTTTGGAGATAGAGTTGGAAGCTTTGAGGAGTGTGAGAAAAGAATATCATTTGATTTAAAACAAACACATGTAGAGGTAATGCATTCAAATATTGTCGCTCTAGGAAATGCTTCACAGACCATGCATCCTGTTGCCGGCCAAGGTTTAAATACAGGATTTAGAGATGCATATAAACTTAGTCAGATCCTAAAAGATGATTTAAATACTAAAAATCTTGAGACCTTGATTAATGACTATAAGCAGTCAAGAGCAAGTGAACGAAAGAAAATACTTGGTTTTACTGAATTGCTCGTAAAGAGCTTTTCGAATGACTTGGTAGGCTTTAAAAAAGCCAGGGGTTATGCGCTTACCTTATTAGATATTTCAAGACCCATCAAACAATCATTTGTTAGGAAGATGAGTTATGGTGAATGATATCCAAAATAAGATTATTATCGTAGGTGGAGGTTTAATCGGGGAGCTTCTGCATCTGATGTTGAAATCAAAAGGTTTTGAAATCAACCATTTCACAAAAGACTCAAGTGTTAAAAACAGAACTTTTGCGTTATCTCCATCCTCTGTCGATTGGCTAAGGTCACTTGGCCTACCCTCAATTTTTTTTGAGTCACTTAGCGAAATTAAAAGTATGAAAATATTTGATAGTTCTATTAAAAACTCGGTCACCCTCAACGCGGACGAAGTACAAAAACCAGCACTTGCTTATATGGCAAATGAAAAAGATTTTGATGAAGCGATTAAGAACACATTTAATAATAAAAAAAATTTCAAAAAACTACCCACTGATTTTGAGATTAAGAAAAAACAAGATCAAGCAATTCTAAAGTTACCTAATGAGGAGCATATAGCATCGATTATAATTGCATGTGATGGTGCTAACTCAAAGGTAAGAGAAAAAATAGCAATCGATCTTCGTAGGCACAACTTTAATCAGACTGCACTATCATTTGAGCTTAAAGTTAACACTGAAATACAAAAGCAAGCATTTCAATTTTTCTTAAAAGAAAGTACTTTAGCAGTCCTGCCGATTAGGCAGGGATTAGTCTCGATTGTTTGGTCATGCAACGCTAACTTCTTTACAAAACTTAATGGCCTTGATGATAAATCTATTGAGAATGAATTAAGTCAAATTATCGGTAATTATTATAAAGACATAAAAATCGCCTCAAAAAAAGAATCCTTTCCACTTTTTATGAACAGTGTTGAGAGTATTTTTAAGGATCGTGTTTTGCTTGTTGGTGATTCAGCCCACTTTATTCATCCTATGGCAGGACAAGGATTAAATCTCGGTATAAGGGATATTATTTTCTTAGAAAAAATTATAGATAGAAAAAATTATCTGGATATTGGTTTGAGAGGTTTTTTGCGTAAATACGAAAGAGCGAGAAAGGAAGATGTCAGTCAGATGGGGTTTTTAACGCTTGGCCTTAATTGGATTTTCTCAAAAAAATCATCTATTGTGACTGATTTGATCGAAAAGGGTATGGGCGTGCTCGATAAATCAAAATTTCTAAAACAACAACTTATTAAAAAGGCTATCTCATGATAAAAATTGCGCTAATAATTTTTTTAACCTTTATCAATCTTCACGCTAAGTCGGGCGAGAAAGAATTAAGAGAGATTATTAAAAAAACTTATCCTGAATTAACGATTAAAAGTATTCAGAAAACAAACTATAACGACCTTTATGAAATCTTTATTGGAGGCCAAATTATTTATAGTGATGAAGATTTTAACTTTTTAATTGTTGAGGGTAGGTTAGTTGATCCAAAAACAAAAATAGACCTTACCTCTGCAAGGCTGGAGGAACTAAACAAAGTAGATTTCGATAGCCTGCCTTTTAAAAATGCAATCAAAGAGGAAAGGGGTGATGGAAGTAGAAGAATTGCTGTCTTTTCTGATGTAGATTGCCCATTTTGTAGAAAGCTTGAGAAAGAAACTATATCTAAACTAAAAGATGTAACCATTTATACCTTTTTATACCCGCTAGCTATTCACCCTGATGCAATGAATAAGTCAAAAAAAATATGGTGCTCAGGAAATAAAACAATCGCCTGGAAAAATTACATGCTCAAGAATACACTTCCAAAAAATGACGGTAATTGCGACACTCCGATTGAAGAGAATTTAGAGCTAGCGAAGGAACTTGGCATATCCTCAACCCCAACGATCATCGTATCCAGCGGGAAAAGAATCGAGGGTGCTTTACCTTATGATGATATCGTTAAATATATAGAATAATTTTTTTGTAAAATGGCTTGACTTTTATTCAGCACAGGAGTTAAATTCGGTTCAGGTGTTTGGTTTATTCGTATCAGTCGTTCTTCTAGGTTTACAATCTACAGACAACATATACAGTAAGCGATTCTTTAGGGGCCTCCCAAATTTGTAAAGGATGTATCGTAATGGCAACAGGAACAGTAAAATGGTTTAATGATTCAAAAGGTTTTGGTTTTATCACTCCAGATGATGGTGGTGATGATTTATTTGCTCACTTTTCAGCAATCGTTGAAGAAGGTTACAAAAGTTTGAAAGAAGGTTCTCGTGTGACTTTTGAGGTAACTGAAGGTCCAAAGGGTAAGCAAGCTTCAAATATCCAAAAAGCTGACTAGTAAACAAAGGGTTCTTCGGAACCTTTTTTTACATATTTGCAATAATTTCTGTTGCAAAGTCAGAAGTTGATAATGCCTCGCAACCTGAAATTTGGGATGCTAGGTCTGTCGTAATTTTGTTTTCTTTCAATGTCTTCTCAAAGGCTCCTGATATTACGTAGGAAGCCTCTGTCCATCCAATATATTCGAGCATCATTTGTGCTGATAGTATTAATGAGCTTGGATTAGCTATATTTTTACCTGCAATATTTGGTGCCGTTCCATGTGTAGCCTCAAATATACTTGCCCCGTCTGACATGTTTGCTCCCGGTGAAATACCTATCCCTCCAACTTGTGCTGCTAATGCGTCAGAGGCGTAATCTCCATTTAGGTTTAACGTAGCCACTACGTCATGATCTTTTGGGTTAAGTAAGACCTCTTGTAGAAAGGCATCTGTAATCATATCTTTAATGACAATTTTTTTGTTGATAGCGTCAATTTTTTGACTGGTCGGTATCTCGTAAAAACCAAGATCATTTACTTTTGCATTGAATTCTTTTTTTGCTATCTCATATCCCCATTCTTTAAATCCACCCTCCGTAAATTTCATGATATTTCCTTTGTGAACTAATGTTACAGACTTACGATTATTATCGATTGCGTATTCAATAGCCTTACGAATGAGTCTTTGACTTCCTTCCTTTGAAACTGGCTTTATTCCAATTGCGGCTGAGTTAGGGAAACGTATTTTATTTTTATCACCAAATTCATCAAGTAGCCCAATAATTTTTTTTGCTTTATCTGATGAGGCGGCATATTCAATACCAGCATAAATATCTTCAGTATTCTCTCTAAAAATGACCATATTTACGTTCTGAGGATTTTTAACTGGACTAGGTACGCCTTGATAATACCTTATAGGTCTTAGGCATACATACAAGTCAAGTGACTGCCTAAGCGCAACATTTAACGAGCGAATACCCCCTCCGACAGGCGTTGCTAATGGCCCCTTGATGGACACAACAAATGATTTCAATGCATCAATAGTCTCATCGGGAAGGTATACACCCTCACCATAAATAGCGGTGGCTTTTTCTCCAGCAAACACCTCCATCCAAGCAATTTTTTTGTTATTTCCATATGCCTTTATGATAGCTTTATCGACAACGGCTTGCATTGCAGGTGTTATATCACTTCCAATACCATCTCCACATATATACGGAATAATTGGATTATTGGGAACATCCAATTTCAGGTTAGAATTAATACTTATTTTTTCCCCATCAAGAGGAACGCTAATTTTGCTATCCATTCTATTTTCCTTATTGCTTAAAATTTTATGCTGATTTTATTTAATAAACCTTATGGTGTTATCAGTCAGTTTTCAAAACATGAAAAGTATTCAACACTAAAGGACTTCATACCCTATCAAAATGTTTACCCTGCAGGACGTTTAGATACTGATAGTGAAGGCCTTCTCATTTTAACTGACAATGGTGCTTTTCAGAATAAAATATCGAGTCCTAGCAATAATGTTTTTAAAACCTACCTAGTGCAGGTGGAGAATATTCCAAATATCAATGACATAGACAAATTAAGCAAGGGAGTGATAATAAAAGGGGAGTTAACAAAGCCCGCAAAGGTTAAAAGAATTGATGATCCAAATTTGTGGTTAAGAAATCCACCCATAAGAAAAAGAAAACTTATACCCACTTCATGGTTAGAAATTAAAATTTCAGAGGGAAAAAATAGGCAGGTGAGAAGAATGACGGCAGCGATATCTTACCCTACGCTTCGCTTAGTTAGGACAGAAATGGGTGAATTCACTATCAGCGATATGAAGCCAGGGGAATTTTCTGTTATCGAAAGGTAATTTTTTTTTAAGTATGATGCAAATGATATAATCATTGAATAATAAACTAGGTTAATTAAAAATATGTCAGGAAATACATTTGGACAAATCTTTACACTGACTTCCTTTGGTGAGTCACATGGGCCTGCTATTGGCGGCGTTATTGATGGCTGTCCTCCCGGAATGAAGCTGACTGAATTAGATATTCAAATTGATCTGGATCGAAGAAAGCCCGGAACCTCAAAGTTCGTTACCCAGAGAAAAGAAGATGACTCTGTCGAAATTTTATCAGGGGTATTTGAAGGGGTGACAACTGGAGCACCTATTGGGTTGATTATAAGAAACAAAGATCAAAGAAGTCAAGATTACTCAAAAATACAAGAAGTTTTTCGTCCGGGGCATGCTGACATCACCTATCTTAATAAGTATGGTATTCGTGACTTCAGGGGTGGTGGAAGGTCAAGCGCTAGAGAAACTGCAATTAGAGTTGCAGGGGGCGCCATTGCGAAGAAGTGGTTAAAGGAAAATAAAGGCATTGAGGTTATGGGCTACCTTAAGCAATTAGGTGAAATTGACATACCATTTAAAAACTGGGAAGTAGTTAATAAAAATCCCTTTTTTGCACCCAACGAGTCAATATTAAAAGATCTTGAAATATATCTTAACGATGTTCGAGCAGATAAAAATTCTGTGGGCGCTAATATTTTTGTATGCGCTAAAAATATGCCTATAGGCTTGGGCGAACCAGTTTTTTCAAGGCTTGACGCAGACATTGCATCAGCGATGATGAGTATTAATGCGACAAAGGGAGTTGAAATTGGGGCTGGGTTCGATAGTGTCAACCAAAAAGGTACTGAGCATAGTGATGAAATGAGCTCTAAAGGCTTTAAATCAAATAATGCTGGCGGTGTATTGGGCGGCATATCAACAGGACAGGATATAGCGGTCAATGTTGCTTTTAAACCCACCTCAAGCATTCCGCAAGATAGACATTCCATTGATACCGATGGCAATGAAGTCGATATGAAAACGACAGGGCGACATGATCCATGTGTCGCGATTAGAGCCGTACCAATCGTTGAAGCAATGCTTTCTTTAGTAATAATTGATCATGTCTTAAGAGATAGAGCCCAAAATGCTGATGTAGAAAGAAATAATCCTTTCTCAGTGTGACCCCATTTTTTTATAGTCGTCTTTCAAGCTTTTACTTTTGTTACTATTTTTTCGTAGGCCTTTTCGTGCCTTACTGGGGGATTTATCTTAAGTCTCTCTCATTTAACGCATTACAAATTGGTGCTTTACTCTCGTTATTTCAGATCAGTAGAATTTTCGCCCCAAATGTCTTGGGATGGGTTGCAGATCAATCCGGCGAGTATATTAAATGGATTAAGATATCCTCTTTTTTTGGGTTTATTATTTTCATGGGTATTTTTTGGTCAAATACCTTTGTAAATATTTTTGTCGTTATGATGGCAATGAGTATTTTTACAAGCTCAACGCTCCCACTTGCGGAATCACTGACATTGGCACACTTAAAAGCGAATAAAGCTGATTCAAAATATAGCCATATAAGGTTATGGGGTTCAATTGGATTTATTGTTGCCGCGCTATCATTGGGCGTCATGATTGACTCTTATGGAGAGCGATCATTAATATATGCTTTATTAATAACGCAATTAGTAATTTTCTTTTTAGCCTTTATTCTTCCTGAAAAAAAAATAAATTTTACTAAATTTAATAAAAGGTCCATATGGCCAATATTAAAGAAGAGAGAGGTAATTGTGTTGCTTTTAAGTTGTGCCTTAATGGTTTCTTCACATGGATTGCTTTATAACTTTTACTCAATATTTTTAGAAGACCAAGGTTATTCGGGGGCTACCATAGGACTCCTTTGGTCTGTGGGTGTTGTATTTGAAATATTAATTTTCTTACTTATGCCAAAAATATTGAGTAAATTTACTCTTAAGTCAGTACTTTTAATAAGTATAGCCTTTGCGGTTTTAAGATTTTTCTTAATTGGGGCTTATGTAGACTCAATATTAATTCTTATAGCCGCTCAAATAATGCATGCAGCCACTTTTGGAAGTTTTCACGTTGCATCAATCCAACTAATTGCTCACTTCTTCTATAATGAGCATCAAGCTCGAGGTCAATCTTTGTATAATAGCATCACCTACGGCGTAGGCGGTGCAATTGGAGGGCTGGGCGGCGGCTATATGATTGAATATAGCGGAATGGCGAACACATTCATGCTCTCGGCTATACTTCCGTTTGTGGGCTTTTTTGTCCTTCTGTTGGGTTTAAAAACTAAATTCAAAGCTGAATTTAAATAAATTAAATCAGCTTTTGATCAGTGCGTAGGCAGAGTGGTTGTGTATTGACTCAAAATTTTCAGACTCAACAACAAATGATTTAATTCTTTTATCATTTTTTAGTTCTGTAGCAATATCTCTAACCATGTCCTCAACAAATTTTGGATTATCGTAAGCCTTTTCTGTAACAAATTTCTCATCTGGTCTTTTAAGAAGGCCATACAATTCACATGATGCTTGCTTTTCAACGATTTCGATAATTTCCTCTATCCAAACAAATTCATTTGCATGAACAGTTACCGTCACATGTGATCTTTGATTATGCGCCCCATATTCCGAAATGCTTTTTGAGCATGGGCAAAGGCTTGTCACAGGCACAACTACTTTTGTTGAGTTTTTATATTCCCCGTTACTTATTTCACCAATGAAGGTTACCTCGTAATCTAACAAGCTCTCAACTTTCGATATAGGGGCTGATTTATTAATAAAATATGGAAAATTCATGTAAAGATTGCATGATTTTGACTCCAATCTATCAAGCATAGCCCTGAGGATGCTCTCAAAGGATTCAACTGATATTTCTTTATCATTTTCGTTAAGAATTTCAACAAATCGGGACATATGTGTCCCTTTGAAATTATGAGGTAGTTGCACATACATATCAAAGTTTGCGATTGTGTGTTGCGAGCCACTGGATTTATCTTTAACAACAATGGGATGTTTGATCGCCTTGATACCAACTTGGTCAATATCAAGATGTCTTTTATCGGCTATATTTTGAACGTCTTCGATTAATTCTGGAGATGTGGGTCTATTCATGAGTATTTAAAATTGTTTCTAATGTAATATGATATGTTAGCATCACTTAAAGTTCATAACAATTTTCTTCCTGATGCTATCTTTATCTAAGCCGCATTGCCTGTATATCTCATCTTGTGATCCGTGACTAACAAATTTGTCTGGAATACCTATCGTTATTGTTGGAATTACTATTTTATTTTTACTTAAAACTTCAAGGACCGCTGATCCGGCACCTCCATGGACCGTATTATCTTCAACTGTCACTATAAGTTTATGAGTTTTGGCATATTTTATAATTGCTTTTTCATCGATAGGCTTAACAAATCTCATATCAACGAGCGTTGCATTTAAATCGTTTGCAACATCGACACATGTATTGAGGGTTGGGCCAAAGGCTAATATAGCTATTCTTTCACCCGAAATAAGGGTTTTACTTTTTCCAAGTTTAATATCACTCAGATTTTTATTGAGCTTGTTACCTAAACCGTTCCCGCGAGGATATCTGACTGCGCACACTCCATTGTATTTATAACCGAATTCAAGCATTGCGTAAGATTCATTCTCATTACTTGGTGCCATCAGCACAATGTTAGGAATACATCTTAAAAAAGATATATCAAAGTTCCCTGAGTGAGTTGGACCATCAGCTCCAACAATCCCTGCTCGATCAATAGCAAATAACATTGGAATATTTTGAAGGGCAACGTCGTGTATAAATTGATCATATCCTCTTTGTAAAAAAGAAGAATAAATAGCAACCACGGGCTTAATATTATTAGATGCCAGGCCAGCAGCAAATGTTAATGCGTGTTGTTCAGCAATTCCTACATCAAAAAATCTCTTTGGATATTTTTTAGCAAAGTCTGTTAAGCCTGAGCCATCAGCCATTGCTGGTGTAATGGCACATAATTGTTTATTTTTTTTACCGGCGTCTATAAGCCAATTGGAAAAAACCTCGGTATAGGTCATCTTCTCAGAGGGGATACTTTTTTTACTAACACCATGAAATTTATTCGGATCAGATTCAGCCGGCGAAAATCCAAATCCTTTTTTTGTGGCTATGTGGAGAAACTGCGGCCCACTTAGAGATTTAATATTTGTGAGTGTATCAATCAATATATCGATATCATGACCATCAATAGGACCAATGTAATTGAAACCAAATTCCTCAAATAGGGTTCCGGGAATCATCATCCCTTTTACGTGCTCCTCTGTTTTTCTTGCTAACTCAAGAACAGGTGGTAGGGCTGAAAAAACTGCCTTACCAGATTTCTTGACACTGCCATAAATTTTTCCAGAAAGTAGTTTGGAGAGATAATTATTGAGCGCCCCTACATTTTTTGAAATTGACATGTCGTTATCGTTTAGGATGACAAGAAAGTCGTTATCTGAGGCTCCAGCATTATTTAAGCCTTCAAAGGCCATACCGCCTGTCATTCCACCGTCTCCGATGACAGCTATGGCTTTATTTGGAGATTTTCTAATTCTAAAAGCCTCGCTCATACCAAACGCGGCAGAAATTGATGTACTTGAATGACCCGTCCCAAAATTGTCATAGATACTTTCTTTAAGATTTGGAAAGCCCGAGAGGCCACCCTTTTTTCGTAAAGAACTCATCATATCTTTTCGACCAGTAATAATTTTGTGTGTATATGTTTGGTGACCAACATCCCAAACGATCTTATCGTTTGGCGCATCGAAAACATAGTGAATAGCTATTGTGAGTTCTATGGCTCCTAAATTTGACGATAGATGCCCACCCGTCTCAAAAACACTTTCAATAAGAAATTCACGAATTTCTTTAGCCAAACCTTTTAGTTCTGGTCTAGAAAGTTTTTTCAAATCTTTAGGACTTTTAATGTTATCTATTAGCATTTTTTCTCAGTAATCTCTTGCATAAATCTTATCAATTAAATGATTAAGAATTTGAGTATTTCCAGGAATTTTTTTTACAAGCTCTTTAATTTCGAAATAAAAGCCTTCTTTTATTTTTTTTGATTTTACAACCCCTAAGATACTAACATAGGTAGCTTTGTTATATTTCTGATCTTTCCCGGATGTCTTGCCAAGATTTTCAGAAGTAGATGTGCTATCTAATATGTCATCTATTATTTGGTATAACTGCCCAAGAAGATATGCTAATTTTGAAATATTTTCCTGTACTGATGGTTCAAAAAAATTTGATATTGAATATGACATTTTGCAGGCTGCATGAATGAGTTCTCCTGTTTTTTTTCTTTGTATTATTTTTAATAGCTTTATATCGATTTCTTTATTAGAGCATTCCATATCTAATGATTGACCATAAACCATTCCATTGATACCTATAGCTTTCGAAAGATAAGTGATCAAGTCAATTTTTTTTGCGTCTTTAATACATAAATTCGGTGAAACTAAAAATTCAAAAGCCAGTGATTGGAGTCCATCACCAGCTAGGATTGCTTGAGATGCACCGTATTTGATGTGGCAGGAGGGCAAACCCCTTCGAAGAGGGTCGTCATCCATGTCAGGTAAGTCATCATGAGTGAGTGAGTATGCATGAATAATTTCAATCGAAGCCGCAATAAAATCAAGATTAGTTTTGTCGGTGGCATTAATTTCACCAATGGCATATATCAGTAATGCTCTAAATCGTTTGCCGCCATTTAATAATGCATAAGTCGTGGCTTCATGAATTGTATTCTGGGTATTAGAATTATGTAATTTTTTTTTTAAAAATTTATTAATTCTATCTTGGTGCGAATTTTGCCATGAATCAAATGCATTATTCATCGGTATGAAAATTTTCTAATGTACCTTCTTTTGAAAGAATTTCTACTTTTTGCTCTATTTTTTTTAGTTTGTTTTGGGCATTTTTAATTAAACTAATACCTTTTTCATATGACTTAAGTGAATCTTCTACGTTAAGGTCATCACTTTCCATTTTATTTACAATTGATTCAAGTTCGGCAATTAGCTTTTCTAGATTTATATTTTCTGTAGTCATCACCTTAATCTCTTAATAAAAAATTACGTACATCAAAAATTTCTTCATTAATAACCTCGTGCCCCATTTTATATTCTTTTAAAACAAAATTCTTAATAATTTTAAGTTTTTCATAAGAGGCCTTGGCTAAATTGATGTTGATAACATTGTCATCAACCCCATGAATTGCTTGAATTTCGAGATTGGATTTTTTATCAGATAGTTGTATGTCTGGGCAGTAACCAGAGAGCGAAACTATTTTAGTAAAGTTAAATTTTGAAGTTAACCCAATATACTGTGCTAAAGCAGCTCCCTGTGAAAAACCACCTATAAATAATTTATTCTTATCTGAGATTTTGTGTTGTTTTTCTAAAATAGATTCGATAAATATCATTGATTTTTTCAATCCTACCTCGTCTTGCTTTTCAAAATTAAGTGATTCGATATCATACCAACCACGCATTTCAACGCCTTGATTCATTGTAATTTTTCTATAGGGAGCGTTTGGAAGGATGAAGGTAAATTGTTTTAGATTGAGTAGATTAATAAAATCTACGAAATCATTTTGATCAGCACCGAGGCCATGAAGCCATAAAACAATAGCTTTTGGTGATGGTTGTGGATTGATTGTGAGCATAAAAAAAGCGGAGTAGATTATCCGCTTTTAATTAAATTTTAAAAAAATTATTGTGACTCAACAGATTTTTTAAATCCAGCCAACCCAGGCCCAACTATTTCTTTTACAGCGGCTACAGCAGTAGCATCATCCTGTCCTTCTGGGATGGGCGGGTTTAATTTATATGTTCTATAAAACCTTGCTGTCCATTGAACAACCGACTCATTATCATTTTCACCTTTTTTGACTCTAATCTGTGCATTGTAATCAGAAAAAGGGACATCTGTTTTTAGAAGTTCGTATTTAGCTTTCATTAATTTATCTTTAAAGGATCTTACCTTCATAATTTTTTCGAATTCAGAATAATTCTTTAATGCTTCCCATGTTTTTTCTGGAGAGGCCGCTATCGTAACTGATTCTTGAACTTTTTGTGGCGTTGGACCATGAGAAAAAGCTAGAGTAGAGAATAAGATAGCCAGTAGAGTAAAAATTATTTTTTTCATTCTTTATAAATCCTTTTTATTGTTTTTTTAATAATTTCATATACTACTATAAAACTTTACTGAAGTATAAAATCTCCAAAAGACCTGCTCTGCGCGCCTGTCTTGATTTCCTTAATATGCTGAAAACTTTCAGTATCGAAAATTGAAACTGAATCGCCTCCCCAGTTTGTCACAACGAGCAAATTTTTTTTAATATTAAAATCTAAATTTTCGGGTGTCTCGCCTGTGTCTAATGTTTTTATTATTTTTTTTGAACCGAGATCATAAATAGTAATGGTGTCATCAATAGTATTTGTTACATATGCAATCTTATTATGAACTCTAACGTTATAGGGGTGCGCTCCAACCATGAATTCATATTTTGACCAATCTACTAGATTTATAATGCTAACAGAATCATCATAAACATTTGCTACATAGGCAAAATCACCTTCTGAGTAAACACCAAAAGGATGATTGCCTGTCTCTATTTTTTTTACTAAATCATCATCTTCATTATAAATTTCGAGGGTATTTGCATCTCGATTAGTGATTACTTGATACTTATATTTTTTGTTATAAGCTATTCCAGAAGGCGTGACGCCCACTTTTAATCTGCGAGTCACTTTCATTTCATCAGCTGATATTGTTAGGACATTATTTTGAAACCAGTCAGTAACATAAACTTCTGTTTCTTCTGAATTGGAAGCAATGCTGAGTGGGGCAGTTCCAAGCTTGATTGTTTTTATTAGTGTGTCGTTAACTGCATCAATGACTGATATATCGTCCGTACCAACATTCCCCACAAAAACTAATTTCTTCTTTTGTAAAATAGTTATGCCAAGCGGGGCTACTCCGACTTTTAATGTCTTTAATGTCTTTAATGTTTCTAAGTCAATTATGGAGACCGTATTATCACCTTGGTTCGTTATGTAGGCTTTGGATACATTATTAATTTCAAAGTAAGATGAAAAATAAAAATAAAGAATAATCAGAAAAAAAGTTAAAATGAATAGAATAGAAGCTTTTAAACTAAATATTGATAATTTTTTTTGTTTTACCATGCTGTAAATTTTAGAGCGTTAAAGATTATTTGAATTAATAAGGATAATACCAATGATTGATAAAGAAGGATATCGTGAAAATGTTGCGATAGTCATAATTAATGATGATCATAAGGTACTGTGGGCCAAAAGGACGAATGAAAATGCATGGCAATTTCCCCAAGGAGGAATAAAGTCAAATGAAACAATTGAAGAAGCAATGTTTAGAGAATTAAAGGAAGAGGTAGGCATCAATGAGAATAAGATAGAAATCTTGGGAAGAACAAATGACTGGTTATATTATGATGTTCCAAAGAATTGGATAAGAAAAGACAATAATTTGTATAAAGGACAAAAACAAATTTGGTTTTTATTAAAATTTCTGGGAAATGAAAATGATATATATCTTAAAAATTCACCAAAACCTGAATTTGATAATTGGTCATGGGTTGATTATTGGAAGCCAAATGATGAGGTAATTGATTTTAAAAAAGAGGTTTATTCAAAAGCATTAACGCAATTAGAAGCCTTCATAAATTCCAATTAAATAAATTCAGCAATAATTGATTCACCATTCTTAACCTTTTCACCGAGCTGGACCCTTACGTTAGTATTTAGAGGTAAATAAAGATCAACTCTTGAACCAAATTTAATAAACCCATATCTTTCACCCCTTTTCAGGTCATCACCTTTGTCTTTGTAACAAAGGATTCTTCTAGCAATAAGCCCTGCAATTTGAACGCAGGTAATAATTTTTTTTGGGTTATTTTTTGATTGTATGATAATTGCACACCGTTCATTCTCATCAGAAGCCTTTGATAAAGCCGCATTTAAAAATTTACCAGCGTGGTAAACTTTCTTTAAAATTTTTCCGTCAATGGGTGCTTTATTCGAGTGAACATTAAAGACGTTCATAAAGACACTTACCTTAATGGACTTCTTTTTTTGATAAGGGTCCATTGTTTCATCAATTGCTATAACCCTTCCATCTGCACCAGAGACCACTACATTTTTAGCGCTGCTAATTTTTCGTTGCGGGTCTCTAAAAAACTGAATAATAAATACACTTATTATCCAAAATGGGATGGAGATTGAATAACTTATTGTAGTTAAATAAGCGCTTAAGATAAGACTAATAGCTATATATAACCATCCCTCCCTGGCAATAATAGGGTAATTTTTTGTCTTCAATTGACTGACTTGTCTACAATTTTTTTAATCCAAGGCATCATCTTTCTGAGTGATTCTCCAACCTGCTCTATTTTATGTTTACGTTGGGTTTCTCTTTTAGCTGGAAGATCTCCAACGTTTTTAACAAATTCTTTAGCGAAAGTGCCGTCTTGAATTTCTTTCAGTATTTCTTTCATTCGTAGCTTAGTTTCAGGAGTAATAATTCTTGGACCTCTGGTTACATCGCCATATTCAGCTGTATTTGAAATTGAGTATCTCATATTAGCAATTCCACCCTCATACATTAAATCTACTATTAGTTTTAACTCATGCAGGCATTCAAAATATGCCATCTCAGGTTCATAACCTGCTTCCACTAACGTTTCAAATCCAGCTTGAACAAGTGCTGTGGTCCCTCCACAAAGCACCACTTGCTCGCCAAAAAGATCTGTTTCTGTTTCATCCTTGAAAGTTGTCTCAATAATTCCTGTTCTCCCACCTCCAATCGCTGAAGCATAAGACAAAGCAATTTCCTTCGCACTCCCAGTTGCATCCTGCTTAATGGCAATAAGGTCTGGAATGCCGCCACCCCTAACAAATTCAGATCGAACTGTATGTCCGGGCGCTTTTGGCGCTATCATAATTACGTTGAGGTCATCTCTTGGATTGATTTCTCCAAAATGGATATTGAAACCATGAGCAAAGGCTAATGTTGCCCCTTTTTTGAGGTTTGGCTCAATCTTTTCAGAATAAATTTTGGGTTGGAATTCATCTGGCGCTAAAATCATAACCAAATCTGCTGAGGCGGTAGCCTCTTCGATTGATTTTACATTCAAATTAGCCTTTGATGCTTTCTCAGCAGATGAAGAGCCTTCCCTTAACCCAACAACAACATTAACCCCAGAATCACTAAGGTTGTTTGCATGTGCATGACCTTGAGAGCCATACCCAATTATTGCTACATTCATACCTTTAATAACATTCAAATCCGCATCTTTATCGTAATAAACTTTCATACCATTCCTTAAAAAATTATATTTTTAAAATCCTATCGCCACGGCCAATACCCGAAGCACCTGTTCTTACAATTTCGACCACAAAAGCACTATTTAAGCTTTTTAGGTAATTATCTAGTTCAGTAGATGTTCCTGTAAATTCAATTGTGAGTATATTCTCTGAAGAATCAATAATTCGACCTCCATAGCTATTACTTAGTTGTTGCACCTCATCTCGGTATTGCTTATTAGCTTTAACTTTGACCAAAACTAATTCTCGTTCAATATGATCACCGTCATGTAAATCAAGAACTTTTACCACATCAATAAGTTTATTCAATTGCTTTATGATCTGTTCAATTACCTCATCAGAACCACTTGTTACAATGGTCATCCTTGAAAGCGAAAGGTCTTCAGTAGGAGCAACTGATAGAGATTCGATATTGTAACCTCTAGCTGAAAAAAGCCCTGATACCCTTGAAAGAGCACCTGCTTCATTTTCCATGAGTAATGAAATAATGTGCCTCATTTATAAATCTTCTGCATCATCAGCTAAAATCATTTCTGACAAACCCTTACCGTTTGGAACCATAGGGAAAACATTTTCTGTCTGATCAGTTATAAAATCTAAAAAAACTAACCTTTCTTTTAGTTTTGGAGAGAATGCTTCTTTTAATGCACCTTCAATATCTGATGAATTTTCAATCTTCATACCAACATGACCATAAGATTCAGCAAGTTTTACAAAGTCTGGAAGAGCATCCATATAAGACTCGGCATAACGGTTTCCGTAAAAGAACTCCTGCCATTGTCTAACCATACCCATATAACGATTATTCAGATTAACAATTTTTACAGGAAGATTAAATTGCTTACATGTTGAAAGTTCTTGTATACACATTTGGATTGATGCTTCGCCAGTTACACATGCAACCTGTGAGTCAGGAAAAGCAAGTTGACAGCCCATCGCATAAGGAAGGCCAACACCCATTGTGCCCAATCCTCCTGAATTGATCCATCTTCTTGGTTTATCAAATGGATAGTATTGTGCAGCCCACATTTGATGTTGACCTACATCTGAAGTGATAAAGGCTTCACCATTTGTGACTTCATGAAGTTTTTGTATAACTTTTTGAGGTTTAATTTGCGTGCCATCATCCTCATACCTCATACAATCTTTTTGCTTCCAAAGGTTTATGGTCTTAAGCCAATCAGTACGTAAATTTTCAGAACTATTTCCTTGAAGTGCTTTGAATGCAGAAATGAGATCCTCAAGAACAAGTTTGACATCACCTACAATTGGGACATCAATCTTAACTCTTTTGGAGATAGAGGCAGGGTCAATATCAATATGAATAATCTTTTTTGGTTTGGCTAAAAAATGATCAGGATTCCCGATCACTCTATCATCAAATCTCGCGCCAACAGCTAACAAAACGTCGCACTCTTGCATTGCCATATTAGCCTGATACGTTCCATGCATTCCTAGCATACCTAAAAAATTTTCATGTGAGGCGGGAAATCCACCGAGCCCCATTAAGGTATTTGTAATAGGGAAATCTAGAAGCTTAATAAACTCCGTTAAGGCTTCAGATGCATCTCCTAGTACTACGCCACCGCCTGAATATACCATTGGCTTTTTCGCGTTAACTAGTAAATCCAACGCTTTATTAATTTGGCCACTATGTCCTTGGTTAATAGGATTATAAGACCTTAGAGTTACATTTTCAGGATACTTAAATTCAGCAGTTTCAGCAGTAATATCCTTGGGTATATCTACAAGTACAGGGCCTGGTCGGCCAGTTGCTGCCAAATAAAATGCCTTTTTAATTGTGCTTGCAATATCGTTAATATCTTTGACTAAAAAATTATGTTTTACGCATGGCCTTGTAATACCAACAGTATCGCACTCTTGAAAGGCATCTTGGCCTATCGCGTGTGTTGGAACTTGACCACTGATAATGACCATTGGAATTGAATCCATGTGAGCAGTTGCTATTCCGGTGACTGCGTTTGTAGCTCCTGGTCCTGATGTAACCAATGCTACACCAACATCACCAGTTGCCCTAGAGTAAGCGTCTGCCGCATGAACGGCTGCTTGCTCGTGACGAACAAGAACATGTTTGAAAGATTTTTGTTGGAAAATCGCGTCGTATATATTTAATACCGCACCTCCAGGGTAACCAAAAACAAATTTAACATTCTCTTTCTGGAGACACCGGATAGCAATTTCTGCACCAGTAATAATTTCAGCTGTCATGGAATACTATATCGATAAAAAGATATGATAACCTTTTGCTATATCTTCCTCAAGCCTATAAAGGCTTTTGAGGTGAAAAAAGCATAGAAAAGTCAATGGATCTTATATTTTTAGTAATTGCACCTATAGATATTCTATCAACGCCAGTTCTTGCATAATGGAGAATATTTTTTTCGTCTATATTCCCGGAAGCCTCGAGCATAGCTTCTCCATGATTTAGCTCTACTGACTTTTTACAATCCTCAACTGAAAAGTTATCTAAAAGTATATTTTTTACACCAAGAGAGAGCGCTTCTTTTAGTTCTTTAATATTTTCAACCTCAACCTGAATATGTTCTATATGTTCTATGTTTTTAAGCATACTTCCAATAGAGTCATAAGTGTTTTTGTGATTTTCTTTTAACAAAATTTGATCGAATAAGCCTATTCTTTGATTATGTCCTCCTCCGATTAAAACAGCATATTTTTGGGCAATCCTTAGACCAGGAATAGTCTTGCGTGTATCAAAAATTTTAGCAGAAGTACTTCTCACTAAATTTTTAAAATGTGCAGTTGATGTTGCTGTACCAGAGAGTAGCTGCAAGAAATTTAATGCAACCCTTTCACCCATTAGAATAGAGGCTATAAATCCCTCCACAACACAAATCAATTGATTTTCTCTTATGCTCTCTCCATCCTCAACCAACCATGTAATTTTAATATTTTTATCTATTTGCTTAAAGCATTCATCGACCCATGCTTTTCCGCACAATATCCCTTTTTCCTTTGTTTTAATCTGAACCTGACCCTTGATATTTTTTTTTAATAAATTTGATGTAAGATCGGATTTGCCTAAATCTTCTTTTAATGCGGATGTGATGTTCGTTTTTATGGCGTCGGCCAACATAGCTTGTGAAAAACTATTTTCTCTCTCCATTTAGCTAATGGCCTTTTTGATATAACCGCCGCCAAGACAAACATTACTCTCATAAATCACCACAGATTGCCCAGGAGTAATAGCCCATTGTTTCTGGCCAAACATAATTGAACAGTTACCTTTCGAGTAACTGTCAATTTCACATGGCGCATCCATCTGTCTATATCTTGTTTTAGCTGAGTAAACCCAGTTAAGCTTAGGAGGTTTTCCTGAAATCCAATGCATATCATTTGCTGACAAACCATCACTTTGAAGAAGAGGGTGGTCGTGCCCTTGCCCCACTAAAAGAGTATTGTCTTTATTATTTTTATCTAAAACAAACCAAGGCAAACCATTTCCAGTTTTTGTTCCCCCAATGTTGAGCCCTTGTCTCTGCCCAATTGTATAAAAATTAACCCCGTCATGCCTCCCAATCTCTTTACCATCCTCATTAATGATTGAGCCTGGAGCTTTTTTTATATATTGACTAATAAAATCTGCAAATGGACGCTCCCCAATAAAACAAATACCTGTTGAGTCCTTTCTGTCATGATTATGCAAAGAATGTTTTTTAGCCAAATCTCTCACATCTGATTTTAATAGACCACCCAGAGGAAAGACAGATTTTGCCAACTGCGTTTGGTTAAGGCGATGTAAGAAATAGCTTTGATCTTTTGTTCCATCAAATCCTTTGGATAGAAAGTGAAGGCCATTTTTTTCAAAGACATTTGCGTAATGACCGGTAGCTATTTTTGACGCTCCCATCTTAATTGCATGATTTAGGAAGGCTTCAAACTTAATTTCTGAATTGCATAATATATCTGGATTTGGCGTTATCCCTTTTTCTAGGCCTGAGATAAACAAAGAAAACACTTTTTCTTTATATTCCTTTGCAAAATTTACGACTTCTATATCAATACCTATCTTCTCTGAAACCGAAACTGCATCAATTAAATCTTGTTTGCTTGTACAAAACTCATCATCGTCATCATCCTCCCAATTTTTCATGAAAAGGCCAGTAACTTTGAAACCCTTATCTTTTAAAAGCCACGCAGTGACTGCAGAATCAACACCCCCTGACAGGCCAACTACTATATGTTTATTCATTACTTTGACTAATTTCTTTTGACCTAGCGTGAGCAGCTTCGATTGCTTGATTAAATATTAAACTAAGGTTTTCTTTTTCAAAGACCTTTAACGCTGCCTCAGTCGTTCCTCCTTTAGATGAAACCTTGGAGATCTGTTCTTTTAGGTTTTGGATGCTCAATCCCATTTTCCCAGAGCCAATAAGAGTCATGGCGACTAGTTTTTTGGCATCTTTCTCAGAAAGACCAAGCTCTTGTGCTGAATTAATCATTATCTCCATGATATAAAATATGTACGCAGGCCCACTTCCTGATATCGCAGTTACTATATTTAAATCAGATTCTTTTTTTACCCATAAGATTTCACCAACAGAATTAAAAATTTCTGAGACAGTATTTTTTGAATTTGTTATGTCACTTACAGAACTTCCAAATAATCCTGTTATGCTGTCTCCATTGCTAGCGCATAAGTTTGGCATCGCTCTATATATATTTAGAAAGTTTTGAAGATGTGAGAGATTTTCTTGAATAATATAATCTTTAATTGAAGTTGTTGTGACTCCAGCTGCAATAGAAATTACTACGGGCAAATCTTTTTTTTCTATAATTAATGAATTAATTTCATTACATATCGACTTTATCTGATTAGGCTTAACAGCTAAAATAACAATATCTGAATTACAAAATTTAATACCCTGAAGGCTTTTAAGTAATTGGGTTTTACCGTGTTTTTTTTTATCTATAGAAATACGTCTATCGTCATCTTTTTCGATTAAACATATGTTTTCGAATAGGGATTTATCAAGCCTTTGATAAATTGCCTCCGCCATGTGTCCATATCCAATAAAATAAAGTTTATTTTTTGCCATATTTATCTTGCACCAAAAATTTTTGTTCCTATTCTTACAAGGTTAGCCCCATTCTCAATTGCTAACAAGTAGTCATTGGACATACCTATTGATAATGTATCCACAGAGCTGTAACTAATTTTTAAGTCTTCATACAGTTTTTTTAACAACCTATATTGGGATACCAAATTTTGGCTCTCATTTGTTTTTGATGGAATTGCCATAACGCCTCGTAACTTTAAGTTTTTTAGGTTACTGATGATTTTTGCGAATTCTTTTACATCATCAAGGCCTATACCACTCTTGGTATTTTCCTCACTGATGTTAACTTGAATGCAAATATTTAAGGGTTTTTTTGAGTGCCTATATTGGTTTAATTTATCTACTATTTTAATTCTATCAACCGTCTGCACCCAAGAAAAATTTTCTGATATGAGTTTGCATTTGTTACTCTGGATAGGGCCTATGAAATGCCATTCAATTTCAAGGTTTTCAAGCAATTTCTTTTTCTCCAGCGCTTCCTGTAGGTAGTTTTCGCCAAAGATTTTTTGTCCTGCGTCATATGCACTCTTAATCGCAATATAACTTTGACCTTTGCTAACTGCAACCAATCGAATATCTTTTTCTGTTTTGTGAGAATTTTGTTTAATTTCATCACGAACCAAATTTATATTTTCTTTAATTTTAAGCATATAAATGAAATAAAAAAACCAAGCAATTAGCCTGGTTTGTTTAAAAACTCTAAGGCATTTTTATTTTTTCTTCTTAGCTACTGGTTTCTTCTTAGCTACTGGTTTCTTCTTAGCTACTGGTTTCTTCTTAGCTACTGGT
>OBMK010001287.1_pt1 | contig 21673 bp, 17 predicted proteins | sample 1539081 | NCBI WGS metagenome assembly OBMK01 (sample SAMEA3355528, study PRJEB22509) | marine metagenome | biome: marine; feature: river plume; material: water | place: USA | collected 2010-08-07 | depth 0.5 m | reverse complement strand
ACACTGCCACCATCAGTGATTACTACCTTATCGTTATGATTGAACGTGTTTGCCATATCAAGAATTGCTTACTGTTTGAGAAGTATTTGAACCACCGACAAAGATGGTAGTGACTAATGTTAAAGATTCGTTTGCGGACCCGTTTGTGACTGTGCAAAGCAAGTCACCTCCGTCATTACTAAAAGATACAGAGAAGTCCTCCTCCGCACTAGGTCCAGTGTCTACAACCTTAAAGGCCACTGGGTCTGCATCTCCTGCCTTTACAACCTCGTAAATCTTTGCTACTTTGTAGGTTTCTGTTTCCGCTACAAAAGTCGCTCTAGCGGCTTGTACGCCGTTTGTATTGGCTATTCTGAAGGCGACTACTGATGCGGATGTTTGAATTGTAGACTTGATAGAGTAGATACCTGCCCCGTTCTGAACAACAAGATTACCCGCTGAGGCGGTGATGTCATTAGTTACGTTTACAGATGTTGCGTTAAAACTACCGTTAACGTCTAGTTTGTAAGAAGGGGAGGTGGTACCAATGCCTACGTTGCCCGATGAATCAATAGTCATCCTTGTGGCATTAGTACCGGTTCTTTGGTATACCATCCATTTATTTCCTGAGGCAGCTCCCATTGACCAGTTGCCGGCTGTAGAAACAAGATTCATCCAAGTGTTTCCATTTGGAGACTCCACAATGAACGGTTCATTTTGGTCTTTGTAAACGTGGAGCGCAGCAGATGGACTAGTAGTGCCAATACCTACGTTGCCAGTAGCAGTAATACGCATCTGTTCCGTTTGGGCGGCTCCAACTGTAGACCCTTTGGTTCTAAATGTTATATGGCCACTATATGCACCGTTATCAATAACACGAATACTTGCGGCAGCATTAGCGTAGTTGGCTATGGTAACATTATATGTGTTAAAATCTAAATCAACATAAGCATTAGCACCTCCTGCTGTGTTATTCAACAGTAATGCAGTTCCGCTTGACGTTATTAGGTTATGTTGTTTTGCAATAGGGTTAGTAGTACCAATACCTACGTTGCCATCTCTGTCAATAACCATTTGGTCAACAAGAGTAGTGGATTGCTTAAAGGTGCTAAACACCATTTTACCACCATCATTAACTCCGTTGTCAAGAGTCCCTTGAGCTTCTGTTCTAATAGAGCCAAATACATCAGTCATATTTGCGCTTCCATCTAATGACTTGAAGTCAATTTGACCTATAACTTGCCCGTCAACTAAAGACGTATCTGAATTTGATATAGTTATAATTGGTGATGTAGAGGATACGTGAAGTATGGAAGTTGGAATATCAGTCCCAATACCTACGTTGCCGCCTGATTGAAGGTATATTCCGGTGTCAAGTCCACTTGTTGTTGAGCTTTGTATCTGAATATCAGTTGCAGCCCAGTCTCCTGGATAACCTGCTCGTAATTTAACTAAGTTTGCTGCACCAGTATCAATGAGTAGCCCACTTCCGGCAACTGATGAATCATAAAACCTAGCATCACCTGCTACATCTAACTTATAAGCTGGACTAGTAGTGCCAATTCCTACGTTGCCAGAATTAAAGTATGTGGCAGACGTGCCTCCATTTATCAGGTTAGTCAATGTACCACTATCGTTGTAAACAGCAACTTGACCGTCTGTACCCCCTCCTAAATCTCCTAGACCTAGTATGGATTGAGAGCCATTTTTTATAAGAATTCTACCACCATCTCCTTTATCTACTAGTATATTTCCATTTATCTCTAACTTCTCACTAGGGCTCGTAGTACCAATACCTACGTTGCCACCCATAGAGAAGTGCATTAAGTCAAGCAAACTTGATGCAGAACTATCGTACCACTGAATACGACCAGCGTCACCAACAGCCCTTACTCTAAATCTATCGTTTGTATCGGTAAAACTATTTGTGTCAACAAAATCAAGAAGTGGAGCAGTTGCGGAAATAAGCACTGAGCCTACTGTTATTGTATTTGTTGTAGTAGCCCCGCGGTCAGTAACGCTGTCTAGCGTATCTGATTCAGATTCAAGCTTACGGTCTAATTCATCCTGAAGGCCGGCTACGTCACCAATTACGTGGGTGTGGTCAATCTCCGCGTATAGTCCTGCGTGGTTACCCCAACTATAGGCCGTGTCCCAGTTTGTGGCGTTATTTGAAGTACTATACCACGAAGAGCCAGTATAAATAGGGTCTGTCTCTGTATAAGAGGTTAGATATCCGGCAGCAGCGTGGTCTCCCCAACCGTAGGCGGTATTCCAATTGCTTATGTTTAGATTGGCTCCAGTGACATCTCCTTTAGCCCTAATCATTCCGTTGGTCAATCCCGTAACAGAGTCTCTTACGTCAGCCGCAAGAGCCGTAGAAAGTCTTGGCTGATTGAGATATACAGCGTCACCTATAATTGACATCTCAAGGGATACGTTTGGCCCACCATTAAGAAGAACCTCAACGTCTCCGTTGCTGATTATGCGTACACCTTTAATCCACTTGTAGTTGTTATTGGTGCTAGTTAAATAATCAAGTATTTGTACGTGAGCATTTGAGCCAACATAGCCCTCGGAGACAATAAATGTAACAGATGAGTGTGCGTAACCCCTAAGAAAACAAATGACAGGTGAACTTCCGGAATCCGTTATTTGAAATAGCTTGTACCAAGCGTCTTCTTCCGGGTCATTATCTACACTAGAGTAGTTAATGGTTACACCCCTTGCGTATCTTTGGTCAGACTCTGTTTCTGTATAGTAACGTCCATCGTGTGTGTGGCTATCATTAAGTACGGATACGTTTCCGCTTGTATCAACGCTAATATCAGTACCTGACTTAACACCACCAAGAGAAGTTCCAGCAACAGGAAGAGAATAGTTGTTGGCATTATCAGCAATACCATCTAACTTCTCCTTGTCCGTTGCAGACATAAATCCGTTTGAAACGGTAGTGGCTGGGTCGTGTACGTGGTCGGTATCTGACTTCCCTGTTAAAAGGGTGTCTACCTCTGTCTCCGTATAATATAGGTCATCGTGGTTATGGTCAGATGTTGCGTAGTCAGGAGTGAAGTTCTCCCAGATGCCGTCAGTGCTATTATAGCCCAACAAATCCCCATTAGAAGGAGAAGCTGCACTTACATCGTGCAATTCGTGTAGCACATTGCCCTGTGTGATACGAACAGCAATAGCGCCATTCTCTGAACTCGCAACAACAAAGGCAATTGGAAGGCGTAGGTTTGGAGCGTCAGGCTCTGCGTTTGTAAGCTCACCATTTCTCAATGGGTCGCACCACAACACATCACCCTCTTCAAATAAACTGGTGTCAATACCACGAATGGTTCCTTGCGTTACAACCTTACCAAACTCCCCAACGGCAATATCTCGCAAGGCAACGCCAAGGATGTATTTACCGCTTACAGTACCATCTGACACCATTAGCCCTGCCTCAATCTTACTTGAGTTGCCAACAGTACCAATAGCCATTACAACTTGACCACGAGCAATAATCTCTTCAGTGCCGTTCTTAACGTGCCAGTGCATATCCTGACCGATATTGAACCACTGAGAGTCGTATGGGTAAACGGATACGGTATCTACATCAGCGTTCCACGCCATATAACCCTGAGACTCGTCTCCGGTAAGCGTAACAGCAGTATCAAACTGAACGTAATCGGTAGTTACTCCACCTACGTCAATAGTATTTGTGGTAGTGTTGCCACGACCAGTAACTGTATCAAGTGTATCGTTTTCTGCTAAAGAGATAGTGCTGTTAATCCACTCGCCAGAAATATCATCATAAACAAGGAAGTCCCCATCTGCGGGATTAGTTATTGTTACGTCAGATAGACTTGTCAAATCTCGCTGTGGAACCCCTGAAAGGTATGTGGTGGTATCAATGCTACCGTCTGCCTTCAAAAAGCCACTAGAAGTCCCAGAAGGGGTCTTAAATCCAGTGAAGGTAACCTTGCTGTCTGTGTCAATCTTACCGACCTCTGTTGCTCCCCAATTAAATGAAATTAAAGTCTCAGTTACACCGGGGTCTGGCTGAATGTTGCTACCAGTGTCAGCGGTAATATCCATAGCAGCACTAGAGCTGTGCGTGGGAGCGCTAACGCCACCAACAGTAATGCTATTAGTCGTACTAGCACCAAGCGTTGTTACGTCAGCAAGGTCTTGAGATTCGGTGTATGAGGTAAGGTATGTGCTTGTGTCAACACTACCATCAGAACGAAGGAAACCCGTAGTTCCGCTTGTCTTAAAGCCCGCCCCGGTAACATAGCCATCCTCATCAACTGTTACTACATCAGTGGAGCCAAAAGAAAATCCAAGAAATGTAAATTTTGGGTCACCAATTTCTGTTTGATGGGTAGAAGCAATGGTAATTTTACCATTATACTCCAAAATAGGAGTGACAACCTTAGTAGATGTTACATTACCTACGGAGATGTTGTTTGTGGTGGTGTTACCGCGACCCGTTACAGAATCAAGGGTATCAGCCTCGTCCATTTCTGGCATATCGTCAGCAACCCATAGGCCGCTTCCAGAATTGTAAACGAGGATTTGACCCTCGGTAGGGTTTAAGTTACCAACGTCAGCAAGCGAAGAAAGGGTGGCTGAAGTGGTAAGGAAGTCGTGTGTCCAGTTGACCCAACTCTCACCGTCAAAACGCAACAGCTGCCCTGTGGATGCCGTGCTAATTATTACATCCGTAAGGTCATTGAGTTCACCTACGTCAGAGGAACCAACAGTAATCCACTGAACGCCTGTCTCAGTGGTAGATAGTACTTGACCAGAAGTGCCAACGGTTGAAGTGCCATCAATGAGAATGCCTTCAATCTTGATAGCATCAACAAAGACCTTTCTGCCTTTGATAAACTGATTCCCTAATGTGCGTACAAAGGTTGAGAGATTCTCCATTAAATGCTATTTAATCGTTAGGTTATTCGCACTCGTTGATTGTGGGTTGTGTGGGATAAAACACAGAGGAGTTATATACATCATTCTCATCAAAGAGGTCGTTTCCGCTCTCTTGCGCCGTAGCAAGCAAGGTAGCATCAGCCTTGATATAATTTACAACCCTTTTATTTATATATTCAATCTTAGAGTCAATAGCGCTAACGATAGCATCCAAGGAATAGCTGTCCGTAGACTTCTCTTCATTCTTGGTCTTGGCGACGGCGCTACGCAAGAACGTAGCTGCTGCCTTCACGGAATACAGACATAGGCTGTACTTAACCAACTTGAATAATCCAAGCTCCGTTTCGGTTAAGTCTTCATCATAGACCTTCTGCTCAAGGTCTTCGTACAAGGTTGTACCTAACAAGTCCTGAACAGACGTTACCTGCTCAAGCGTAATAATAGACAACAAGGCCGCCCGGTCCATACGGTTGGGCAGTGGGTAGTTCTGGTAGATGTAGTTGTCGTCAATAAAAATTACCTTAACCATTTTGAGCAGGGATATCAGTTGGATTAGCGCCCTTAATGGACTCTAGATTGATTTGTTCTTCTACAACCTCAAGACCAATCTTATCGTAATTGGCAGTACCCAAGATGCGGTTTACAGCATCCATTAGTAGGTAGCGGTTTGGCAGTGTCTCAGTAGCTCGGAAAATCTGGTAGGCGGTTACAAGTTCATTACCCGTACCACCCAACTTGCCAGCCACCATAACACCGAAAAGCGTGGGCGAGGTGACGTTATGTGCGGTGAGAATCTTCGCATCGTTCAAACGAGATAAAATATCTACAGTCTTGTCAAGATTGTTCACATCCAAAGTCTTGAACTCAGGAGCCTCGTCCTTATTCTTAACCCAAGACACGACAACCGGCTCTGCCTCGGACCCAATGAAGGATGCCTTGAATTTGTCGTACTCCTCACGCTTCTGCTCGTTGCTCATATTGCGACCAATGAAGGTTGCTAATACTTTGGGCGTGAACGAGTTAGCGGCGGAGTTTCGGATGTGCTTGCCAAACTCAAAGTCGGCATTGATATAGTGGAATGCAGAAACGTAGTTAGGAATACCGTAAAACTGGTTTCCGCTGTATGGGTTCTTTACATAGAGGACTTGCTCCCGTGCGTTGCTGAACTTGTCAAACGCTGGATACTTCTTAGGAGTGTTGTGCTGCATAGATGTAGCAGCGACACCAAACCGTCGGCGGACGATGTAATGACTAACCTTACCGTCAGTAGGCTCAGCCGCACGAACTCCTTTGATATCCAAAGAGCGCAATTCAACAATCTTATTATGGTCTCCATTCCATTTAATGTAAAAAGCAAAGGCTCCGTGAAGCTCGTATTGAAAAGAGGCGTGAACAATCTGGCTGTAAAGCCCTTGTGATTTTCCTGCGCAGTTGGCTAGGAAGGCACGAATCTCCGCCTGCTTGGCTGGAGTCTTGTACGCCTCAAGGTCGTACTTGATGTCATTACCAGCAACCATCTTAGCCTTCTTGGTAACGATACCAGAATGCACAGGTGATTGTTTAAACATCTTTTCCAAGACGATTGAGAAATCGTCCTGTTGGCCAAACTTGATGTAGTCACCAACCTCAGTCATACCCACATTGTACCGTCCATTGAGTGACTCAACAGACTTCTCAAGTGGATTGGTAGAGACGTTTGTTTCTGTAGCCACTACATATGTGTTGGCCGCGAAAAAGTCTTTTACATTATCCCAAAGTCCCATACCTTATAATTTACAAGTTACTAATTTTTACTGTACTTGCTAACAGTGAATTTGCGTTTGTAGAGTTGACGTATTCGTGGTCCTTTACGTTGCACAAATACTTGGCGTAGTCGCCACTAGCGCCAGAGATTGTCAGATAATACTCACCACCGTCTACATCAGTGTCAATCAGGTCAATGGTGAGGGTGATAAAGTCGTTACACGCATCAAACGAAGAGATGTCTTGTAATCCATAAAAGTTGTACTCAACAGAGCCAACTACCTTTTCAAGCTTTACGTTGTATGCTTCCGCTTGCATATCATACGTGCGAACGAATGATACGTAGTTTACAAGACCGTTTCGTATAGACTTCATCTGTTAAATATAAAAAAGGGGAGGGGAATCCCCCTCCCCCTTGAGTTATCGGAACTAACTATTAGCTACGAATCTTACCCCAGTTGGTGGAGTCCATTCCGTAAGCCAGAACGTTCTCATCTCCAATCAGAGTCAATTGGTAACGGTTCTTGTCAGTACGAGCGACACCAGAAGCGCCATCTACAGTACCAGCATACAAACCGAAGTCATAACCAACCATATGGTAGGTTCCAGCAGCAGTCTCAACAAAAGCAACCAACTCAGCACCTGGGCGAGCGATTGTCTCAAGAGTATTGCGGAGGTCTTTGCCCATACGAATGAACTCAATCTGAATAGTAGGAACAGCAGAGCCGGAACCATCAGCGTTAAGAGTCTTAACGTCGGTGAAGTTAGAGAAACCATCCTTGTTGTTGAAGCCAAGAGTAACAAATTTTACTCCGCTTGCCTCAAGGTCAGTAGTGCTAGTGATAGTAACTTCTCCGGGAGAAGTAGTTAAGTCAATCTCATCAACACCATCCAAGTCAGACTTGTCGCAAAGATAAACGGTCTTCAAACCACCAGTTGACAACTCATCACAAGAGTAAATGATGTCATCTACGTTAGCGAAATTTACAGTACAACCCATTTTTTCTATAAGTTTTAAAAGGAAGGGGACTAGCCCCTTCCGTTAATTAATATTAGGCGAAGTTCTTAGCGTAGACAATCTCCTCACCCTTAAGGTAAGAGAAGCCCAACTTGAACTGACCCCAGATTTTGTCAGAGGACAACTCAGCCTCCCACTTCATATCAATCGCACGAACGTCATTGTACTCGTCGGTCAACATTACCAAGTTCTCAGGAGCAGAGATGAAGAACTCACCAGCAGCCAAAGAAGGGAAGTGGATAACCTCCATACCGTAGTATGCAGGGATATTGCCTTCAACTACACCTTGAGCAGTCGTGGTGTACAAACCAGCGATAGCGATTTGGTAAGCTTGAACAGCGGCAGTACCCATAAAGAAAGCAGGACGGTATGCACGGTCAGCGTCTCCGTAAACGGCAGACAACATAACAGCACTCATAGCCTCGTAACCACCTTGCATCAAAGAAAGGATGTTGCTAGAAGAGATAGCAGCGTTGGTGTCGTAGTCCAATACAGCAGCGTCAGCAGCCATTTCGGTAGTCAAACCGGTAGCAGCCAATTCCAAAGCCTTCTGAGCAGACAACTTAGCGAAGTAATCAAATACCCAATCCTTGAATTGAGCATCCATAGTCTCTTCATTGTGCTGTCCTTGCTTCAACAATACAGAACGATAGGTAGACTCAAGAACGTTCTTACAGTTCAAGAAAGCCCACTTGTAGGTAGATACAGTCATCTCCTTCTCGTCAATAGAGGCAGAAGATTGAGCATCAAACGTACAAAGGTCAGAGCCGAAAGTCAAGCTAGCATCAAAGATGGGTACTTGTACTTTTGACTTAACTCCGTCAATAAGACGGAAACGGTCCAACACTTTGGCGCTCTTCACCATAGAATCAATGAAGAGGTCGGGGGTGCGGTTGCCCCAGTCTAAAGTTGCAACAGAAATTGCCATTTTAATTCAGATTTTAAATCAATTAGTTTAATCTACAAATAATCAATAAAAACGCTTGCCAAAGAATTTGTCAATCATCTTTACTTTATCTGAAGTGATTCGCTCAAAATTGCGTGCCTTATCTTCGGCCACCTCCTCAGCGGATGCTTCCACACCCTCTTGCTCGGCAGACAAAGCCAATTCAGCTTCTTGAACAGAGTTCTCTTCGGACTCTTGATTTTCAGCAGAAAGTTCTGCCTCCTGATTCTCAACAACCTCAGGAGTCTCCTCTGACAAAGAAACCTCTTGCTCGGCAATAGGCTCTTCTACATTAGCAACTTCCTCAGCTACTGGAGCAACCTCTACGGCTGGCTCCTCAGCAGACATCTCTTCCGCTACTTGTTCTACCTGCTCTTCTTCAACAGCAGAAAACTTCTCTTGTGTCTCGGACCATAGTTCCATAACAGCAGAGTGGTCTTCAGCGATTTTGGAAACAGCAGCCTCCAACTTGGCAATACGCTCACCAAGTTCTACAGCGAATTTGAAATCCATTTCACTACTCATTTTTTGTTCAACGATATCGGATTTAATCTCAATGGAAAAACCATTAAGTTCATTGGACTTAATATCAGTCCAAAGTGCGTCAGACTCAATTTGAGCCTTAACAAATACAGTTCCAACCGGAAGGTTGAAGCCATATGCGTTACTCTTATCTTGGTCTGATTCTTTCATCCAGACCTCAAGCATTGTTACGTCCTGAGTGTCCAGTGCGTGTTCAATGTTGAAAGAGTTGAACAAGCCATCCTTGCTGTACTTGTACATAATCTTTTCAATCGTATCCTTAGGGAATACGATGTTATACTCACCCATAAATGGGCTGCTGCGGTAGATAGGCATATCCGGAATCATAATCGGACCTACTACCTGTTTCTTTTCTTCATTGGCGAACTTAAAGCTAGGCTTATCGTCTTCTGCCAATGTGATAAAGCCCTCCTCAATAGCAGGGCGGTTTACTAGGGAGATGCGGAACATACCGCTCTCCTCACTGTCTCCTAGGACAACTTTATACAGTGGGATATTGCTCATCTTCCTTATGTTTTTTAAGTTCCTGAGACCACACTTTAACGGCCTTCAAGAACTCTTCTTCGTTAACGGGGATACCATCCTTCTTGAACTGCTCAAGTTGGCTCATAGCCACCTCTAAACGGTTCTCAAGGTCTTTAATCTGCAATAGCATATCAATGATGCCATCAATCATTTCCTTATCCTGTGGGCGCGTGTGTGCAGACATTTTACGAATCTGCTCCATCTTGCGGATAGCCCAGTTAACACCTGCGGTGCCTCCCCAGATAAGCCAAGCTACATAGCCGCGGTCTTTCCAAGGATTAGACTTATACTTAGGGTCAACCTCTGCGTTCTTGCGGTGTCTGGCAAAAGACGCCATACGCGCAATGGTTGTAGCGGACAAACTTTCTCTTGACGCGAGCTGGTTAGCTCTTGTCCATCCAACGATAGTGCCTCCCTTTACTTCGTCTCCATACTCTTCCTTCCAACGCAACGCCTTCTTGGCGTTGTTGGTGGCAGCAATTGGATAATCGTTATAAGTCTTAGCCATTAACTTAATCTACAAAAATTGCTTCTACTTTGCCGTAGATGTATTGATTATGCATCTTTGCGTCAGTAAAAGATTTAACTACCACCGTCTCTCCCGTAGACAAAGTGAACTTTCTATTGAAGAAATATCCATTGACAAAGTAGCTATTTGGGAAGGCTGCATAGAATGTAATCTTAGCGCGTCCGTTAGAGCGGAAACGCTCTGTCTCTATAAGATAATCATACGCAGCAAATGTATTCCCGTTCTTATCAGCAAAGCGAAGGTCTATAGTAGAGAAGTCTCCATTGATAGTTCGCCCCTGCAATTTTACCGTAGTAATTACCTTATAGACGTTCTGGTCAATAATTTCACCGTAATCGTTACGTCTGCGGAAGACCGGGTAGCGAAGCGTTGTGGCGTTATTTGCGGAACGCAAATAGAAGAAACGAAGGCCAACCTTATCGTACTCTGGAACTTGATTTTTAATCTGACCTGCTTCGGGCGTAGAAATTAATCCATCACGAGTTAGTAGTGGGTCATTAAAGAACGGCGGACCACAAACTGTTTTGTTGATTGGGTTAATCAAACCACTTTTGAAATCAAGCTTGAAGTCACCAACACCGTCTGCATTAAGTTCTCCACGGTAACTTCCGACAACCACTTCGTTATCAAACTTATCATATTCGCCACCAAAGTCTTTATTATTTAGTTCAATATTCTTATACTTCTCAGGGGCCGCGCTAATTTCATACTCTTTAAGGTCATCAACGTAATCCGAAATATCAAGAGCAACAGCGGAACGGACATCGTTCATATTGTCAAGTATGAATTTTTGCTCGCCGGAACGATAATCATAAATCAGGCTCAAGCCAAATCTCTGCATAACCTCAACGAATAAATCGTATGGTGTGTAGGAGTCGTTATTAGCTAGACTGTTTTTAAAGGTAAAGTTGTCCGTTGCGGTAATCGCTGGAAGATTTCCCGCGTTTGTAACCTTTAATCCGAGGTCAGACCACTCATATCCGAATATCCTCTGTTTGAAGATATCTGCTTGACTAAATGAAAAACCGGTTTCAAGCGCTACAGGTATATAATTTCCCTGTCCAATACCTTGGGTTGTGTACAAATCAACAAGAAGATTTCCTGAAGAAATCTCTAATCCTATTGAGACTGAATATCTAGTTCCGCCGAGGAATCTAAATACTTCTGTGTCATCAATATATGCATCAAAGTCTGCAAATGTCAGTGTATTGCTAACTCCTCCTGTTAAATTAATGTCTATGTCGTCCATCGCTACGGCATTTACAATGCTTGATGGAGTCAGTGATAATATGTTACCTGCCGAATCCCGCATAGGAACCTTAAAGGATACGGCGTCAATTCCAGTATATCCTCCATATATATAAACATATGGCGTGAACTTGGCGGTATTTATAGATGCAATATCTACAGCAACAGGAAATATAACGTCAGCATATTCATACTCCGAACTGACAATAGCTGTTTTAAGGCCAGAAATCGTCACATAGCCATTTGCATCGGTCCAGTTAATTTTTGCATCAAACGCACTACCGTAGGCAATGTAGCCGATGTTTTCGGAGCCAAAGTCCGAAACACCAGTAGATGTTCGGTACTGAAATCCATATTCGTAGGAAATCTCATCATTCTCCGGCTTGTAGTTTGTTGGTCCGTGAGGTTCGTAAGTCTCTGCTTCAGATAAATAATAATTATCAATACTTACGTAAGAATAAATTTTATTTTGGTCGTCAACGGTTACCTGAGTAGGGCCAAGAATCTGGTCTTGGTTAATCGGTACGTTGTAGGGGAACGGAAAAAGAAAAGCGTTACGTTTATCAGCCTCGTCAGTTGAAAGAAATGACGGGTAAAGCATATAAAGTTCGCTAGCGTCCCACGTTGCCGTGCCAGATATAAATGACGATGTATAGTTGAACGACAATGCGTCAAACACCCTGTCAAGGAAGTTGGTTACTTTCAGGGCAGGGAATAAACCAAACCTCTTTCCATCAATGCCCCAAGTAGTCAATTGACGAGACTCATACCCGGAAGCTTTCTGAATATTGTCTACATCAACAAACGGTATCTCAATATCACGCCCACTGTAGTCGGCGTTAGCCTCAAGGTATGTTTTAAGTGTGCGAACTGTAGTAGAAAATGTATCATTGTATACGTCGGCAAAGGTTAAGTCTCTAAGGTCATTAACAAAGTCGGCAGCCCTGTCTGTGAATGATATATTGAAGTATGGTTCTGAGCTATTTACGACAACAGACGTAATCTTAGCCTTTCCGCTAGAAATGATTGCCGTTCCATTGTAGATAGTATAATCCCAGCGAGTAGTTATTCCAATGTCAAGCGCATTAGATGCGTTGTATTGCAGTACGCTCTTGTTATGAGACGTGTATGGAAACTTGTCCTCAAAAGAGAACGGAATCTTTATACGAGACGGGTCCTCATTGTCGTAATAATCTAAAGAGATGTTAATCTCCTGCTCTGGGAAAAGGTCAACGTTGTTCCCGCCAATAACTACACGATAGCTCATTAGGCTACAATTCTAAAGGTTATATCCTTGCGAAACTTGTTGTTAAACAACTCAAAGGTTGTCTCAGGCATATAAACCTTGTAGGCGACCCCATTTGGTCCTCCGCAATCGTCAATCATAATCGTATTAGACGCTGTTGCGATGTTGCTAAAGTCCTCAAAAAAGTATCTACGTGTACTATCCAATATAAGGTCGTGATACGTCTTAATCTTGTATCGGATGTACTGCTCAGAATAAGCGGCCGTCTCAACGCGCGTATTAATACGGTAAGAATATGACACATCACTGTTTACGGTTATATATTCGTCATATGGCTGCACAGACTCTGTAAGGTTTTTTGCATAAATCAAAAAATTCGTCATTGAGCTGATGGCATCAGAGTAAATGTTCTTGTCGTAAGACATACTGATATCCCATCCCCCTCCAATCACCGCGACCTTTCCGGTTAATACGCCATAAACAAAAACGGAAGTGTCGCTTGAACTATAGAGCTTAATGGCGTCACCAACAATAACAGCGCCATTTAGATTGAAGTCTTCCGGAGTGCTGATAGTTACAGAACCGCTTGAATCATCAGTATAGCTCTCAATATTTCCAGAAACAGACAAATCCGTGTCTGGATAAGAGTCAAACGAATAGAAGTATGTTGCCATTAGATATTAGAGTTTCTGTCTTTGATTCTACGTGCGTTAGTATCGTTCTGAAGGTCTGACGAAGATACGAAAGCTCGCACTGGGCGTCCGGTGTTTAATGCTGTTCCAGTTGTGGCCTCGGCAATAGCTTCAAGGAGTTCTAACTGCTTCTGGACATTTTCCTCTACACGTACCGGGCCTCCTGTTGCGAATTTATAAGATGGCTGAAACTTGGTTTGGTTGATTTGGTCAAGAAGGCTTCTGTATTTAGTTGCCGCCTTCTTGTTGACGATGTATTCGCCGCCCTCCATCTCGTATCCACCTCTTCCTTGAACGGTAAAAGGAATACCCCCCTGCTCGTGCGAAGGTCCATATACCACACCACCCTCAGCAAACTTCTTGCCGAAGAACCTGCGTTTGTCAATTGCTGCAATCTCTGAAGTGTATGCCGTTGTAGCGAGTGCACCAGAAATAGCTGCCTTGATATATAGCTTCACAGGGTCGGCCTCTTTCTCTGTGATGATTAAGTTCGGGATGATTGAAGCTAATGCAGATAGATAATCACTAGTTGCACCTTGCTTGTCTCGCTTCTTCTCCTCTTCAAATATCTGTCTGTCAACGACGTTCTGCCGCTGGGCTTCCTTTTTCTTGATTTGCTCAAGACGAGAAGCGTATTCCTCTTGAGATATTAACTGTGAATCAAGTTGAGACTTGACAATATTCTCTTCAAAGTCTGCACGCTCCTGTATCTTTGACTTCTCCTGCTCAAGGCGCTTTATGGTGTTATCAAATGCTACTTTATTTAAATTGTCAATAGCCTCAAGGGCTGTGTTTGCTGCCTCAAGAAATGAATCCTTAAATAAGCTCTTAACCAAACCGGTGGTTTCCTTGGCTGCAGTTCCAGCTTGCTTAGTCTTTGCAATCTGCTTATCAATAATAGCAGCAGCAGCCGCGCCAGCCTCCGTTGTGACGTCAAGGCTGTCTCGGATAGACTGAAGGTTTGCTATCTGCTCATCCCTAAGCTCCTGTTGGCTCTTCTGAAACACCTTACTCTTAGCAGCGGAATCACCATACTGCTTTTTAAGGGCTGCGAGCTTTTCGTTAAATAGTTCTGCTGAAGAAGCAGCTTGACGCAATGGTCCCTCTATTTGGTCAAACTGGTCTTTACTGAGTTCAGTTTCTAGCTCAATAAGCGTCTCAAAAAGAGACTTAGTTCCCTTCTTGAACTTATCGTATACTTCAGTAATCTTCTCAATTTGCTCTTCATCAAATCCTTTTGCCTCGGCCTCTTGAACGAACTTATTTCTTGCCTCCTCTGCATCCCTGTATATATTGCCAATCTCAGTGTATATACTAGATATACCGGCAAGTCTGCGTTCCTCCGCCTCAGCAACGCTTTTATTTAAAGCATTTTCAGCATTTTTAATCGTTTCATAATCTTCTTTTCCTTCTATTCTAAGCTCGTAAAGTCTTTTAGCGTCAGCTACTTCATCATCATACTTTTTCCTTATGGCCCTTGCCTCATCCTCAAGATTAGCACGTCTGTCTTTGAACTCTTCAGCACTTTCGCTTACTCGTTCAAGCTGCTCACGCTTTCTAAGTTCGTGCGCCTCACTGGCAGCCTCTGAGACTGTTCCAACGTCATTTAATTCTACCTTATACTGTTTTAACCTTGCTTCGCCAAGTCCAATTTGCTCTTTAAGTTGGGCAAGCCTCTGCTTTTCTTCTAGTGTTACAAGTATTCCAAGCCTGTTGTTTTGCTCAACCTGAAGATTTAAGCCAGAGTATTCCGACTTAAGGGCGTTTAAATTATTTATTTCATCACTTCTGTCCTTCTTGATTCGCTTTTCAAGCTCAGTTCTTTGTTTTGATTGGTCAATACCCTCTTTCTCAAGCTTATTTATTCTCTGCTTTGATACTTCGTATTTATCAATTACTTCTTGACGAGCCTTTTGAGCTTGGTCATTTTCTCTTGCTGCTTTAGAGTCTCTATTTAGTGCGTCAGTAATTCCTTGAATTCCGTCTGCTATCTCTTTGATGTCATCAAACGAACGAAAATATTTAATTGCGTAAAATGTTGCGTCACTAAATGATTGCCCCTGCTCACGAAAGGCTTTTACCATTTTTTCTTTAAACTCCTGTGAGTTCCTTGATGTTTGTGCTAAAGAAATCAATAAGGACTCAACTTCGCTTTCTGTACGATTTATACCAATAGCTAACTCGCCGTATTCCTTTTCAAGTTTTTTTGAAGATTGTACTCCGACCTGAGCAAGAAGTTCTAGTGTTGCTGTAAGTGGTTTAACACCATTATTGGCTACTTTCTTCAAGGCTCTCTCGTAAGCTTCCGTTCCTCCTGGACGTGAAAATACTTGACTTAATGCTATTTGCTTACGCAACATCTGCTCTGCCCCGCTATCAAGTGCGCCAATACTATTCAACAATACTTCGTTATCTGCAATAGATTTTCCAAGTGATAACTGAAGATTCTCGTAAATAGCCTTTAAAACATCAGCTTGCGCCGCTGTGGTTTTCATTTGAGCCGCCTCGGCAACGCGCGCCTGTGTCAATGCCCTTGTGACACTAGTTGACTTTTCAATGATGTCAATGTTCTCAAGGAGTACCGCAAGTTGACCCGCTGAACGCTTTCCGACTAGCTCAACAGCCTCTGATAAGGATATGTTTTCATCTGCTAACTCTTTTAAAGTCTCAATCAACGGTTTTCCAGACTCCTTTAGTTCAATAAAAATATTTCGTAATCCAGTACCAATCTTTGATGCAGTAAATCCATTATCCGCAAGCACCTTCATATACGCAGATGTATCTGCTAGAGACAGGCCGACCTGAGAAGCTAATGGGCCAACGTACTGAAGTGCTGTGCTTAATGAAGATAGGGATAATGCGCTCGTATTAATCGCATCTGCGAATATTGCGGCAGTTATAACAGAATCCTTTGACGATATGCCAAACTGGTTATTAGTCTTTAAAATAGCCTCACCAACTGCTGCAACATCTTCTCCTACGGCCTGTGCAGCGGTTGAAATTGGACGAAGCAGGTCAGGAATCTCCTGAGAGGTAGCTCCAAGCTTTCCTAGTGCTACAGCTAAGTCTGCAATCTCAGTTGCCGTAAATCTAGTCTCAACGGCAGTAGTTTTAATTGCATTTGATATGTTGGACATATCTGAGGCTGTAGCGCTTGTTACGGCCTGAACCTTTCCTAATGTGTCTTGAAACTTAACAAACGTTTCAACAGAGCCAATAACAAGTTCTTTAAAAGCGCTAATTACAAGGTTAAGTGCTTGATAAGCAATGAAGAACTTACCAACTGTGGCAATGGTCTTAAGGAAGCCCGTGGCCATATTACTAAGGCCGCCAGTTGTATCCTTTGTGGTTTTATTGTACTCCTTAAGGGCTTCAGTTGACTTTTCAACTGACTTTTTGTGATTGGCGTTGTCTCGGTTTAGCTTCCCGGTGGCGATTAAAAGGTCGTCTTTAGCCTTCTTGGCCTTTTTTTCTACCTCCGTAAGTTTTTTTTCGGCTACCTCGTAATCAACGGTACCCTTCTTCAGCTTGTTTAACTCTTCGCGGAGCTTTGCAATCTGTTTTGAGTAATCTAAGACCTCTTGGGCCAGCTTTGAAGTGTTTGAAGCCATTACTTAAAGAATATTTGCCGATTGAGTTCCAGATATAGTTCAGTGCTCAAATAATTTACAAACCTTTCGGCAGCCTTATTGATTGCGGTAGTTATGTTACTGCGCGTAAACGTAATGAAGTTACTTTTATTTTTGACTCCGCCATTCTTGTCTTGAGACTTGCGAATCGCGTATGCAAGCCTTCTTCGCTTCTGCTCTGATTGTTGTATATCGCTAATTCCAACTGGGTTTTTCCAAGTGGCAAGAGGCTTGTCTTTAATCCATTGCATAAGGTTTTCTATGCCGCTACCGCTTGATTTGTAGGTAATATCACTATATGGAACGATGTCAAGAAACTTTGCGTAACCGCTTTCGCCAAAATCAAACTCAAAGTTTACCGTCGCTCTATACATAAAGCCTGTTGCCTCATCAAAGGCGGTATTAGTTACCTTGATTGACTTCCTGTAGCTTATTTTATTAATTACCTCCTTAAGGTTGCCCTTATATACTTGCTTCTTGTTTGTCAATACAGCAATCATACGCTTTTTGACGGTTCTGATTTCTAACTCATCAATAACCGCCTTACGTAATTCATATATCTGCTTCTGACGAGATATCATACCTCACGCACAAGTGCGCCACCACAGCGCTTGCAACGCTTGTTTTCTACGTCTCCGCCACACTCAATGCAACGGTACTGCTTTGCTGCCGGTGCTTTTTTAACTTCTGGTTGCGCAACGACCTCTTCTACGGAAGTTGTTTGTGGAGTTGCTACTTTCTTTTTACGTGCCATAATTTATATGTTAAGGCTCAACAACGGGTTCTGGTACTTGCACTGTTGATGCGCTGTACTCTGTGTCCGTTGCTTCGCTATTAGTTTCTGTTTGAACAACCCGAAGGTATTTGGCCGCATCTGCCTCTACGATGGTGTATGTGCTGTCTGTCTCACCTGATACGTTCGCCCATCCCGTCTCGCCGTCATCGCTAATCTGCCACTGCCAAGCGGTAACAGGAATAGGTACTCCGGTGACTGAGGCCGCTGTCGCGGTAAGCACCTCGCCTATTTCAACGGTCCCTCCAATTGTGGGAACGCCAGTAATGGTCGGAGCCACTGGCAATGCAATAGGATTGGTGTAACCCTTACGGGAGAAATTGACCCCAAAGTCGCAGTATGCGACTGTTATTACATAATCGTCTGAGTCATCAATGCTGACAACTTCAACATCCTCAAACTCCACGTCATTGTCCTGCTGTAGGAGGTAATCTTGATACTGACCAATAACAAAGATGTTTTCTTCTGTAGAGAGCAATCTAGCGCGAGGGTCTCCAGCAACAGTCTTATCCATTACGATGAGGGAGAAGTTAAGCCGGAAAGTAGGTCTGTTCAGCTCACGAGAAATGTTGGAGCTAGAGACCACCAACTGCATACTGCGATATTCAAACTCAACACTACCAATCTCTTCTTCAGAGCCAAGAACGCCAAACTCCGAAATCATACGGTGGCGCTCTGCGAACTGGCTAGTAATGTCGTAAAGTTGAAGCAGGTTGTTCATACTTTGTTTTTTTAAATTTACAAATTACCTTCTATAGAGTGCCTTCTGGCGAGCCTCCTCAGCTCGCATTCTTGCCTCATCTAAAATTGACCTCTGAGAGAGGAACGAAAGCTCTACCATAACCACACTCATCTTAAGGTCATAAATGTCGTTAAATCGCCTTATATCCTCTTGTGCGAGCTGTCTGACTATGCCATACCAGAACCACTGACTCTTAAACTCGTCCTCGCCGATGGATTCTTTATTCTTTTCGCCTTCATTCTCCTCCTCCTCCTCCTCCTCTTTTTCGTAGCGGTTGTATAGGACACCACTAAACTTTGTGAAGAGAGTGAATTCCCTATTTAGCATCATAGCGCTAATTACGGAATGAACATCTCTTATGTCCTCATCAAGCAATGCGTTAACGATATCCTCTTCCCTTTCTTGGTCTTGGTTGTCATAATCTGTTTCATCTTTTGGCCGTATGACTAACGATGCTATTATTTCGTCACGCTTATTCTCCGCCTTTAGCTCTGACTCAAGCATAATAAACTGACCGAGGCTCATATGAAGTATGTTCGTGTAAAGGTTGTACTTCTCGGACATAGACCTTACCCTTTCTTGTTCCGGAGCCCTTGGCAATGGATATATCTTATCCTTTGCTATTATTATCTCAAGCCGCTCTTTTACGGAGAATACCTCCAGAGAGTCATCGTACTCTCCGTCTGAAATGGCATTAAAAAGTTTTATATGGGTTCTTAGCCTCATAAGAACATCGTTACGCCACCATCCTGCTCCTCCCTTGCGCAATAAGCGCAAATGGCTAAACTCATAACCATATCATCGTGCTTGCCCTCAGTGTTGCTGAACTGCAAGTTTCCGGTGATTGGATTACGCTTGCTTTTGAAGTCGTACAACTCCTTCACCAACTCATCGTAGTCAGGTATCTTGATAATCTTGTCCTCAAACAACTTGATGAGGTTTCTGATAATCTCAGGCTTAGATTGGGCGGTTGTTTGGAATGGGATAATCTTATAGATGTCATCGTTATCCGTTATCTCCTCAAACAGGAGGTCATTGTTGTTTAATTCAAAGTAGGCAGCGGCCAACTTATGGTCGTGTTTGAAGTAAAAGTCCCTGATGCGCTGCTTGAAGGTTTCCGAAGTTAGGCCATCCTCCTTATAGTGGAAACGGTCTATGTCAACCACCTCGTAGCGCTCGTTCATAGCAGTGAGTACCGTATAGTCTTGCGCGACACCAATATCCATCCCGATATAAATCCTTTCGTATTCTTCGGTGTTTGGGTGTTTGAAGACAGCATCTTCAATGTTGCTGAAGAGCGCATCGGCGCTCACAGGACGACAAAGGAACTCTTGGTCAAACTGCGCCTTGGTCATATTCTTCTTAATCCCCAATACAGTCTTTGAGACCTCTGGGTCGTCAAGGTCCAGATAGGTGCGTTTGATGGAAATGATGTCTTCCTTGTTCTCAGGTACCAACCCTCGCTGATACCACTCCCAATACCAGTTCTTACCATTGAACGTACTAGACATCACCACCCGCCCGCTGGTGCGAGTGACCATAGGAAGCAAAACCTCGTTAATGAAGTCAATCTTCATAAAGGCCGCCTCGTCAATGTAGATGAAGTCCAAGGTCGCACCACGAAGGTTGTCGCCAGAGTCCGCAGAGCGGAACTTCACAAAGCTCCCGTTATGGAAGTACATCTCATTGTTCTTCCTGTCAAAGCGTTTGACAAGTTGCTGGAATACGTCTTGGTGATTGATAAAGGCAGCTTCTATGTCCTTCATAACCTTATTGGCTTGGTCCTGAATAGGACTTACCCAGAACATCCTAGTGCGGGGTTTATTGAGGCCACGCATTACTGCGTCGTTCATCATCATAAACGTCTTGCCTGTCTGTCGCCCTGCAACAATAAGTGTAACAAAAGGCTTGTCCTCGTGTATGACCTTTAGGAAATCCCTTTGCGGTTTGCTGGGATTGTATAAGTTAATCTTCATAATCTATATCTATGAAGCCCTCGTCTTCGTCAGGTTGTTTGGTGAGGTCAATGGTAGCCTTCACATCAATCTTCGTTTGCTGGACCTTGACAGGAGCCTTGTAGCCCTGCATATCATTTATAATCTTGATGGTCTCAAGGGCCGTTTTAGTGTCGCCGTTCAAAAACGCCTCGTCACGCATCTTTACGAGTAAGTCTAGGTTACTCCCCTTCGCCACCTCTATTCGTTCCTCAGAGAGCCTTACAACGTCTCTCAGGGCTAAGTGGAAGGCCGTACCGTAGTTTGACTTATCACGATAGTAGCTCGTGTAGTTAAGTTCCTTGGCAATCTTGCCTTGATTGTTGATGCCCTCTTCGCGGATACGGTTCAAGAACTCTTCCTGCATAGCGGTGAGGTCTGCTCCCATTCCTCTTACGACCACACCCTCCTTATTTCTTATTGACCCCATACACTGGACGCTTATCTAAGACATACTTGTCCATAAACACCAACGAGTCAAACTTAGGCTCGTACTCGTGGTGGTAGTATTTGAATAGATTGCTCTTAACACGCATAATGCAACTTCCGCACATCGTGAACTCGCTCTCCGTCTTCTTGATGTAGGCACTCTTGCCTGCCAGCTCATTGTGCTTCTTGAACATCTCACTCTTCAAGGGACCCTTGGGAAAGGACGTCTTCAGCAACTCTAGTAACAACTCTTCAAAGCTCATATCCAAATATACAACAAATGAATGAGCATTCATCTAAATGCTTCACTTCCCATAAACTGAACACATATATGGGGACAGTACTATATAGGGCACCCTATATAGTATTAGCAATACCCATATAGGGTATTGCTCTATATATAGAGAAACCCCTATATAGTATATACACTATATAGTATACCCTATATAGTATACACTATATAGTATCTACAAAATACTATATAGTATAGAGGGAAAATATTAAAAAATAATTTCTCAGCTAATATTCTCATTCTCAAACCACTGTTCCCCGCGCTCAGAGTGGCTTACCCACCCCTTGCCGGGTTCAACTTCCGGTCATTGACTGAAAACAGATATATTTTGACTGATTTTGGCTTTTCTGTCCGATTGGGGCGCCTCTACCTTTGAGGCGTAGCCGAAAGCATACGAACCGCGGC
>OBMK010001286.1_pt1 | contig 21690 bp, 15 predicted proteins | sample 1539081 | NCBI WGS metagenome assembly OBMK01 (sample SAMEA3355528, study PRJEB22509) | marine metagenome | biome: marine; feature: river plume; material: water | place: USA | collected 2010-08-07 | depth 0.5 m | reverse complement strand
TAATTGCTATACAAATAGGAAACTTAGTGACGGAAGACATGACCATAGAACTCCTAGATGTAACGGGAAAATTAATAAGCAGTACCCGTATAAATAAAGGACAAACGATAGCGTATTTTGATGTGCAAACGGTATATGAAGGCACCTATTTTGTAAAAATATTAAACGGGAAGTCTAGCACTTCAAAAGCCGTTGTGATCACAAGGTAAGTGGTAAATTATACTATTAAAAAAGGGAAGCCAATGGCTTCCCTTTTCTTTTGCTACCTTTTCACATGATTACTCCATTCCTCGAATTACAGGAGCACCAGATTTTTTCAATTCTTCGTAAATAGTAGCAGCTTTCAGTTTTATAACTGCGAGCTTAGCATCAAAGTCAGCTAACATACGTTCTGCTATATCCAAACTTTGCTGTGCTGTAGTAGTTGGGCCGTAACCGTTTCCGCCCCACAAAGCACTGCTGGCGGCCCATATTCGCTCGTTTATAGTTGGAATATTTTTTTCACCCACTTCATCTTTGAGTGGATTGCCTTCTAAGAGAAGATCTAGGTTTCTTAGTTCATTATTTAGGTCGACTAATTCAGACTCTAAGGCGCCAAGAGAATTGGGAGATCTTTTTAAGGCCAATTCCATAGCAGATGCTTGTTTTTTGGCTTGGTTAAAATCATATTCCAAAAGGCTTTTGCGAGAAGAAACGGCCACATATTGTGCGATAAAGGTGTTTTTAACGCCATCGTTTTTGGAGGGTAACGTTCCTGGATATAAAGGGATAACGTCAAAACTTTTTGGGGTAGTTAATGGAGTTGCTTTGCCTTGGTGTACGTAATAAAGCGTAATACGATACGTCCCTGGACCCACTCTAAATCCACCGTTTTTATTTTCGTTTAACTTTTCGCCTGTGTTTATGGGCATGGCATTTTCAGCACTAAAATCCCACGTAAAGCGATGCAATCCTTTACCAGAGGGAACTTGCATTTTACGCACTACTTTATTCTCAACGTCCGTTATTACAACCCAATGTTGTTCTTTAATTTCATTCTTTTCGGCAAGTAATACATCCCATCCTGCAAAATCAATATCTGTTCCTGCCTTATTCAGCTCTTTCTCCTTTTTAGTTCGCTCTGCGGTTTTTAGCGTTTGTTCTCCTTTTAGGTAGTAAGTGAATACTGCGCCATATTCTGGGTTTTCGGCTACATACTCTTGACTACCCAAGTAACCGTCTTTACCTCTGCCGTCATTTACCGGGGTGTATAGGTAAGCATTTCGCAGAGCTAACATAGCAGCATCTTTTTCTACTAGCTCAGGTGTGAGGTCACGCAAAAAAGAATAATCATCCAGAATGTAAATACTTCTACCAAAACTGGCAGCTACCAAGTCGTTCTCTCTGCGTTGTATAGCTAAATCACGAAACGAAATAGTAGGCACTCCGCTTTTTATTTGTTTCCAATGCTCGCCACCGTCTACGGTAAAGTACAAGCCAAACTCTGTGCCTACAAAAAGCAAATTCGGATTTATATGGTCTTGAACAATACGCCATAGGTAATTATTTTCGGGGATATTGCTAGAGATACACTTCCACGACTTGCCTTTGTTTGTAGTCATATACAGGTACGGTTTATAGTCTCCGTTTTTATGATTGTCTAAGGCGAGGTATGCGGTATTTTCATCAAATAAATCTGCTTTTATATCATTTATATAGCCCCGATCTGGAGCTCCGGGCAACTTTTTGACTTCAGTAGCATCCCAGGTTTTGCCACCGTTTTCGGTTATTTGGATGAATCCGTCATCTGTACCAATATACATTAATTGTTCGTTTTTGGGGCTTTCTGCTATACTACTAATGGTATTGTAATTACTCATAGCATACACATCCCAGGCGTTGGTAAGTCCTTGTTTGCGACCCATAATTGGTAAATTAAACCGCTCTTCGTTTCGGGTTAAATCCCCGGAAATAGCATTCCATGTATCTCCTCGGTCATCCGATTTCCAAAGACGGTGGGATGCTACATAAATTCTGCTAGGACTGTGAGCACTTATCAAAATAGGGGCATCCCAGTTATAACGCTCATACGATTCGCCGTATGCGGGTTGGGGTCGTATGGCTACTTTATCGCCGCTGGCCATGTCTATTCGTGTAAAATATCCTTCTTGGCTTTGTGCATATACTATATTAGGATTGCCAGGTTCGGTAGCGGGTTGATGACCGTCTCCGCCTAGCACCACTTTCCAGTCGGCATTGGTCATGCCACTGTTGGTATTGGTTCTACTGGGTCCACCTTGGGTATTATTATCTTGCGTGCCGCCGTATATAGTGTAAAACGGCTTGGCATCATCTAATGCTATTTTGTAATATTGAGTAATGGGCATATTACCCAAGTGGCGCCATGAGTTGGCCCTATCAAAACTTTCATACACCCCACCATCGGTACCTACCAAAAGGTAATCGGGATCGCTTTGTCTAAATACTACCGTATGATTATCTACGTGCTTAGATTTTTCGTTTACGTTTTGAAAGGTTTTGCCACCATCTGCGGTTACCATAAGATAGTTGTTGGCAAAATATACCTTATCAAACTCGTGCGGACTGGCATATATTTCTTGGTAATAATGTGGTCCTGTACCACCGGCTATCATATCACTCATTTTTTGCCAGCTTGCACCTTTGTTACTGCTGCGGTAAAAACCACCTTTCTTCAAATCCAGCTCTATGGCAGCGTATATAACATCTGGATTTTGTGGTGATATAGCCATTCCTATTTTACCCATATTGCCGTTTGGCAGGCCGGTTTTTAGTTTTTCCCATTCTTTACCTCCATCGGTACTTTTATAAATAGCAGACTCTGGACCGCCACCCATGTAGGCTGCCACCGTTCTGTGTCTTTGCCACGTTGCGGCGTATAACACTTCTGGATTTCTAGGATCAATAAGGATGTCGGTAGCGCCTGTCCAATCGCTATCGCCCAGGGTGCGTTTCCATTTCTTACCGCCATCGGTGGTCATGTATATGCCGCGTTCGCCACCTTTGGTCCATAACGGTCCTTGACTAGCTACCCATACAATATCTGGATTAGTAGGATGTACTACTATTTTAGAAATATGTTCAGAGGTTTTGAGTCCCATATTATGCCAAGACTTGCCGCCATCCTTACTTAGATATATGCCATCGCCGTAGCTTATGTGTCTTCCACCTACATTTTCGCCGGTGCCTACCCATAGGTTGCCGGTGTTTGCATCAATCGTAATACAACCTATGCTGTATACTTTTTGTCCATCAAAAACAGGAGAAAAGGTAATTCCTGCATTCACGGTTTCCCAGACGCCGCCAGAAGCTACACCAACGTAATAGTGGCTTTCGTCTTTGGGGTCTATCGCAATATCGGCTATTCGGCCGGCCATAAAAGCAGGACCTACACTACGCATTTTTATCGCATTCGTATTAATACTGTCCCACGTAATTTTAGTACTTTGAGCTTCTGCCGAGCCCAACAAAGAGCTGCAAAACGTTATCAAAACACATTTAAGCAAATTTATGTTCCACTTCATTTGCGCCAAAAGTAATATACTTTTTGCAGATGTATTATGAATAGATTAAGCACAGTATTCCTGTTGCTGAATTATAAAAAAATAAGATCCTATTCCCTATAACACCCACTGTAACTTACGGGGTACAGTTTTAAAGTTTTTAGTGTAAACATTTTACGGAATCGTAATAATAATCGGGCTAAGATTTGCCTTATTTGTTTCACCGTTATCCTCCGCGGTAGCGGTTATGCCTTCAATGAGAATGCGGTCCCCAGTCTTTAACTTGGTAATGGCTTCTTTCATTTGATAGGATAATTGATTGCCTGAAGTTGACATCATCATAGGAGGTAATTCCTTGTATGCTAAAATCATTTTAAACTGAGTGACTTTATACGTAAGTCCTCCATTTTTGGTTAAGATTTCGGTTTGAGCTATAATGTCTTCTAACGTGTATGAGGTTTTAGCGTCTGAAGCGTCTATAGAGCCAAAAGTGGCATGAGGCATTTCGCCTGCTTTGGGCGGATTATTTTTACTGTTATTTTTTCCATACGTAGCTGCTTCATACGGGCTGTAATCTAATATTCGCATATCACCTATCGTAAGCATGATAGGTTCTAGTGATACTCTATTTTTTAGGTCACCATTTACGGTGGCTTCTATGGCTTCCACTATTATCTTGTCGCCAATTACCACGGTATAGAGGTTTTGCTTAATATTTTCTGAAAACGAGGAATTGCGAGACGAAAGTAAAATTGCTGTTCCAGCTTTTGGAGCTATAATTAGTCTAAAACTCACCACCTCATATTTGTTGCCATCGGCAGAGGATACAGAGATGTGATCTTGCAGTATAACATCGCTGCGGGTATAAGGCCCTTCACCTTTTAATTCGCCAAAAACAGCTCTTGTTTTTTCGATAGTAGTGTTGTTTTGAGAAAAGGATGTGAATGCAATTAGCAAACTGACGGATGTAAACAATAGCTTTTTCATGTGAGTTTGTTTTAAAGACTCTCGAAGTTAACGAAAAGCCCTGTGCATTTAATGCCGCCTTGTATTATTTAGAATCGCTAAACGCAGCAATGATTTCTTTTCGTAGTAATTATCTAAGATGTTACTTGGTATTCATATACAAAGTAAGATGCGTATTTTATGATTTAACTAATGCTTTTTAGGTTAAAACTGCAATAATGGTTGGGTGTAGAATAATACTGCTCTCTTTTAGACGGTTGAGCAAACCATAAGACGAATAAGCATATGTCAAAAGGGAGTCCTTTAGGAATAGTTCCTGTATTTGTGTTTTGTGTAACCATATCAAGTAATGTCATGTAAATATGACACAAACTTTAATTTCAGGTCATTTAAAATTGAATTTATATTATCATGATTACATTTTTAAAATTACTTCATCGCTCAGTGTTAATAGGCCTGAGTCTGTTTACAACAGCAGCTATTGCACAAACGCAAACCGTTGGCACTACGGTTAATTCACCAACTGCTTTTGATAGTTATACCTTGATTTATACTTATAACAGTCCGACAGTCTATTTAATTAATAACTGTGGCCAAAAAATTCATCAATGGACTACTAGTGGCAATACCTTAATTGCCTATTTGCAGCCTAATGGAGACCTTATCAAAACATCAATAGACCCTGCAACTGTTTTTGTGGGCGGAGGTTCTCAAGGTTTTATAGAACGCTATAGTTGGAGCGGAGCTTTGCAATGGAAGTATAAATTATCTAACGATACTATGACCTTGCATCACGATATAGAAATAATGCCTAACGGTAACATTTTATGTAATGTTTGGAAAAAAATACCCGCACCTCAAGTTCGTAATATGGGTAGAGACCCCAATAATGAAATGGGTTTAGGAGAAATCTGGGACGATTTAGTGTTGGAATTGCAACCTACAGGAACTACAGGCGCTAATATTGTTTGGCAATGGAAAGCTTCCGAGCACATCGTACAAGATATTGATGAAAAATTGCCTAATTATGGCATCGTAGCAAGCTCGCCAGAATTGTTAAATTTAAACTACAGACCAGAAGGTATCGGTACTTTTAAGGATTGGCTGCATTTTAATTCTGTATCGTATAATGCTGAATTAGATCAAATTGCCTTAAGCGGACACACGTTTGATGAAATTTACATAATAGATCACGGCACAACAAGCAGTCAAAGTTCAGGTCACGTAGGAGGTACGCAAGGTAAAGGTGGTGACCTACTTTATAGATGGGGAAATCCAGCTGCGTATAATCAAGGTGGCGATACTGATCAAGTGTTTAATGGTCAGCATGATCCTCACTGGATACAATATGGTGATTATACCAATAGCATTATTACCTTTAATAATATGGCGGCACCTAATTACTCAGCAATCGACATCATTACACCATCTTGGGATGGCATGAAATATACGTTAGGTTCAAATGGTAAATACAGTCCATCAGCACCTGATTTTAGATTTACCAAGAAAGTGCCGCAAGAGTTTTTCTCAGGAATTATGGCTGCTGCTACGGTTTTGCCTAATGGTAATCTTTATTTTACAGAAGCAACCAAAGGAAAATATACAGAATACGACTTGAGCGCAGACTCCGTAGTTTGGGAGTATACTAATCCAATGAAGAATTCAAACTTTACGAAACAAGGAGACGCCCCCTCGTTGAACGTGACCTTTAGAACCTATAAGTACAGTAAAGACTATAGTGCATTTACAGGGAGAACACTAACTCCTGGATTACCACTAGAAGTAGACCCTTGGCCTACGGCATGTAACGGAATAGACACAACTACACATCAAGATACCACACAACAAGATACTACGGTGAAAGACACCTCTCGTGCTGGGTTTAATGCGATTGCTTTGGACATTCATACCGTAGTTTATCCAAATCCATCTTCGGGTAAATTTACCTTGAAGGGATTACAAAATACCCAAGCCGTGGAAGTTAGAAATATGTTAGGGGATATTATTTATGCCAATAATCAGATTGATCGAAACAAAGAATTGGTGATTGATTTAAGAGAATTTGCACAAGGAACTTACTTTGTCACGTTTCATACGCGAACAACTAAAGTTACGAGAAGGCTTGTTTTACTGTCTTCTGTATCAACCAATTGATAAAAGTTAATATGAAAAAAAGGGTTGAAAGGGTTAGAACATTCCTATGTGTATTCATTTTAATCCTAGCAGCTACTGGTAAAGCACAAACTCAAACAGTAGGAACATTTACGAATAGTGAATATGCGTTGGAGGGTTATACATTGGTGTTTTCATTTTCAAGTAATGGGGTTTATTTAGTTGACAATTGTGGATTAAAAATACACGAATGGCAAACAGAAAATACAACAGTATCGGCATATTTAGACGATAATGGAGATCTCATCAAAACATCTCCTGATCCAAATCACGTATTTGGTGCGAATGGCCAGCACGGTATAATAAGTCGTTTTGGTTGGGATGGTGAAAAGCAGTGGGAGTATAAACTTTCTACCGATTCTTTAATATTACATCACGACATAGAACTCCTACCCAATGGTAATATTTTGTGCATGGCGTGGCAGCGGTTATCAAGACAAAAAACAATAGCCTTAGGCAGAGATACGACCTTAGCTGCATCCACCGCTGATGTATGGGATGAAGTTATTTTAGAATTAATGCCTATGGGTCCAAGTCAAGCATCTGTTGTTTGGAAATGGACCGCATCTGAACACCTTATACAAGACTTTGACAGTACTAAATCAAATTATGGTATAGTCGCAGATCACCCTGAGTTACTTAATGTAAACTACAGATCTCAGGGCTTAGGTAATTACGATGACTGGTTGCATTTTAACTCTATTGATTACAACGCAGCATTAGATCAAATTTTAATTAGTGGACATACCTTTTGTGAGATATACATTATAGATCACAGTACTACATCTGCACAAGCTCAAGGTCATAGTGGGGGAGCCGCTGGTGCAGGTGGAGATATCTTGTACCGATGGGGAAATCCTCATGCCTATAAAAATGGGACTCTCGCAAATCAGCGTTTCGATGGACAACATGATCCTACGTGGATTGCGTATGGCGATTACGAAAATGATATTATCGTTTTTAACAATATTCATAGTTCAGGGGTTTCATCTGTCGATATTCTTAGCCCAACGTGGACTGGAAGCTATTATTTAAAAGATGTCCAGAAACGATTTCTGCCCAAAGAATTGGCCTATAGTTTTACAAAAACAACGCCTACCGATTTTTTCTCGCCCGGTCAATCCAGTGCAGAAGTATTGCCTAACGGAAATATATTTACTTTAGAGGCAGCTAAAGGGAAGTATACCGAGTTTATACCTGACACTAAGGAAATAGTGTGGGAATATATAAGTCCGATTAAAGATAACTCGTTTACCAAGCAAGGCCAAACGGCATCTGGGAATCCTGTATTTAAAGGCCATAAATATGCGACAGATTTCATTGGCTTTATAGATAAAAATATGGGGTTGCCTTTAGAGATAGATCCTTGGCCTACAGCATGTAATGGTATAGACACTACCACACATCAGGATACAACTCATCAGGACACAACAGACCAAGATACCACCGTTAAAGATTCTTCCCGTCTAAGCCTGAATCATGTAGAATTAGAAATTCAAACCACTGTGTATCCAAATCCTACATCTGGTAAATGTACCATAAAGGGAGGGCAATATTTTCAAGCGATAGAGGTGCGTGATCTACTAGGAAGAACCGTTTACCAAAGTAACGTTGTTTCATCGTCGCATCAAATCGTTATTGATTTGAGTAAAAATCCACCAGGTACTTATTATGCTATTTGCGACTATGGCGGTTTTCAGGTAATTAAAAAATGCATACTGATCACGGAGCAAAATAATTATTAGAGTAAGGTGCCATCCCAAGCCTGTCTGCAAACACCTCTGATAGAGAAGCACATTAACAAAAAAGGTCATTAGCATAGCTGATGACCTTTTTTAATTTCTGAATGAGTTATCTTACGATTTCTTTTGGCAACATCCAGCTTTCTCAGAAGCGCATGCTGGTTTTTTAGGTTGGCAACATTTGTCTAATTTACCTTGACCATCTTTGTTTGCTTCCATTTTGTCGGTAGCGTAACCCAAAGTGCTGATGGTTTCGTGTAGTTTGTCCTCAGTTACTTTTTTATCATTGTAACGTACAGTTAGCATTTTAGTCTCGGCATTCCACTCTGCGAATGATACACCTGGCATGTCTAATGCTTTTTCAATTTTCTCTTTGCACATTCCGCACTCCCCTTTTACTAAGATTTGTTTGGTAATTGTTTTGGCGGATACACCTAGTGTAGCGACCATTAATACTGCTAAAATTATGTTCTTCATGTTATTAATTGTTATTATTTAAATGGATTTGAATATTCTTCTTTGGTTAATAATTCGTCGTCGGTTAAGGTTTTTAAAAACGATATTAGAGCTGCTTTGTGAGCGGGACTCAAATACACAGAATCTTTAAGTGCATGCATATTGGGACTGTTTGCTAAACTATTGCAATTGTCTTTCATAGGTCCTAAGTAGAACTGCACTACTTCCTCTAACGTTTTAAATCGACCATCATGCATATAAGGGCCAGTTTTTTCTATGTTTCGTAAACTTGGTGTTTTGAATTTACAATCATCTTTTGGGTTGCCAGTTATTGCTCCTTGTCCCAAATCATCGTTACTGGGCAATCCGTTGTTTAAAAATTCTCTACGCATAAATAAACTGTTGCCATGGCAGTGGAAACAATCCGCGCCGTAGTTTTGAGGATTTTTCGGGTCTATTTCATTGTCAATAGTTATAGCTTCCGAATTAAATATGATTTGACCAACCTTCTCTTGGGCTGTAAATTTATCAATACCCAAGGCTACTCTATCAAACTTAGAATTGCCAGAAACAATACTCATCATAAATTGCTCTAACGCCTTACCCAACAATTCTTCACTGGGTTCTTGCGCATTAAATGCTTTTTTGAAATGTGCTTTATACAACGGGCTGTTATTTAGTTTAGCCAACACATTTCCCACGGTTTCATTCATTTCCGTAGGATCGGTTATTGGCATTATAGCCTGATGGCGTAATACATCTGATCTGCCATCCCAAAAGAAACCATCCAAATGCCACATTAAATTAAAAATAGGCATGGAGTTCCGTTTACCGATAGCCCCCGTTATTCCCATGCTAAATTCTTTTCCGTTATCCGTAAAACCTTTCGATTGGTTATGACAGCTACCGCAACTTTGAGAGCTATCTGCACTTAAAATAGGATCGTAAAATAGCATTCTACCTAGAAATACACCTTCAGCTGTTATAGGGTTGTCGGCAGGTATTCTGGGTGGTGGAAGTAGAGCCTTATCATAGGTGAAGACATACGGTGTAGTGCTAAAAGGGGTGTCTGGAATTTCATTTACGACATCTTTACAGGCATAAATGCTGGCTGTTAAAAACAATATGACTCCCAGTTTTTTCATAGGTTTATTCTGTTATGCTTTTAACACTAAACACATCTACCATATTGGCAAATAGTTTAGTAGTTACAGGGTCTGTTATGCTGTGTGTACTGGCCCCATCTATGCTGATAATATAGGTGTCTGGATTTTGAAATACTTCTGCTACATCATACTCAAGTATAGCTTTAAGCGCTGCTTCTTTCTTTGTAAAGGAAATAGGTAAGTCAAAATCAGTTTTGTTGTGAACGCCAGATAAGTGAAAAATAAAACTTTCATTATTGGCGGTTGTAATTCCCTCTATCGCAGTGTATACGTAGCCAGCTGTCCATCCCCAATAAAGCGAGTTGTTGATAGGTGCCAATGGATGTTCTGACATATACACATTCGGGTTGCCATGATTGGTTGCCGAATCTAGGCCAATGGATAATCCCAGTGATTTGTAATTTCCCATCGGTACATTTTTAAGTGTAAAACTGGTTTTGTCTCCATTTACTTGTATATAAGCGTATTGTTTTCCTAAAGAAACCTTGGTATCGTCCATCGTGGTTAGGTAAAATTCACTCAATATATAGGCATATCTACCAAAGGAAACTGTTTCCTGACTTGGTAGCGTAAAAGTAGATACAAAATCAAGATCTTCTGCTCCTAGTTTATGATTAATAGTGACAGTCATGTCCGATATTTCTTGCGGTAAATCTGGTTTTGGTTCTTCCTCATCAGGTTTACATCCAGCAAAGCCTAACAAAAGTGCACTAAGTGCTATGATTACTGTTTTTTTCATTTTTATAAAAATTTTAAATACATCAAAAGCGCCATTACTAACATGATACCATCTTCTATGATAGTAACATAACTCATAGGTAAATTAAAAACCGTACCGAGACAGGCACATTGTATCTCAGATTTATTAATTACCGAACGTATAACCCCTACAAGACTTACAAACATAACTACTGCGGTAATTAAATGTGTAATGCTTTGGTCAGAATAGAGCAAATAAGCTATACCCAGTCCAAGCTCTATAAATGGGAATGCATAACCGTACCATTTTGCTTTTGCCGCCACGAGGTCGTATGACCGATAAGCCATGGCAAACGCAGGAATGTCAAGCATCTTAAAGAACGAAAATATGATAAAAAAACCTGCCATAAAATTAGCCATCCATGTTTCTATCAAGAACATGCCACTACTGTATTCAATAAGCAAGGTTGTGCCTAGCAAGTAGAGAACAATAATTAGTAAGGGTTTATAACTCTGCTTGCTAGTTTTAGACTCCTTGGCCGCTACATACGTTGCATCTATTTTGTAGTCACCAGCAGACTCCACCAAGGATGTAATGATATCTTGATGTGGTAAGCTAGCGCCACTCAGCATTGCTTTCCCTGTTTCTTTATCTATACTCACCTTTTGTATAGCTGCGTTGCTATATAAGGCTTTTTCTATTTTGCTCACGCAACTCATGCAGGAAATACCTGCGATAGTTATTTCTTTTTCTTCCATTATGATTTTAGTCTTAGTCTAAATCCTCCATATATCATTCTACCAAATATAGGGCCCCATACCAATCCTGCATCAAAGTTACTGCTAAATGGTTTATCTGCTTCTTGTATAGGGTTTTCTTGTTTGTAATTCAATAAATTCTCTGCTCCTATATACACTTCAAATTGTTTCTTGAAGGTTTTGCTTATTTGGGCGTTCCATAAAATAAAATTAGGAGAAGCTATATAGTATGGGTTATATATCGGATTGATGTTAGGCGGAATGGGAGGGTAAAATTTGCCTGCAATACGCTGCCTCCCGTACCATGTTGCAGTAGAGCTAAATTGCCAGTCTTTTCTGGTTTTTTGTGTAAGGTTGATAAATGCTCTATGCGTCGAGATAAAAGGCTTAGCAAGGGTACCCAAATCTTGGTATTTGGTTTGTACATCAAACATACGATAGGCTATTCTAATGTCGGTTCTTCTTGCAGGTTGTAAGTCTAATTGGGTTTGAAAACTATGAGCCCGAGTTCCATTCTTCATGTTATAAAAACGAGCAACACCTTCTGTCTCTCTATCCACTACAACTTCTTGCAGAAATGTGGTATTAAAATAATCTAAGCCGATGGTGGCGGGCATAAAAAGTAATCTAAACTCATGTTCAAAGCTCAAACCCGAATTTAGTGCTACTTCTTGTTCTAATCCGTAAGCCAAATTGGGATTAGTCATTTCTAGTATCAATGTACGCCCACTGGCAAAAACTTGTTGGTTTTGAGCTAAAGGATTACTGGTTCTTCTGCCCATTCCTGCAGACATGCGAAGTGATGTTTTTTCTTGGTTAAATCGGTATTTGCCATGAAAACGAGGCGTAATAGAAAGTCCGTAAATAGAATTGTAATCCGTTCTAATGCCACCTACTAAACTAAAGGTCTCTTTTGGTTTATATGTATATTCGAAAAAAGCACCGGGAACAGCCTCTTGTCTGGTAAAATAAAAGCCAGCATAACGCTCACTGGTATTGTCAAATAGGAAAGAAAGCCCAGTTTGAAACTGATGAAAAGTGTTACCAATAATACTTTGATAAAGCAAGTTGACGTATGCTTGATCGGCACGTGCTTCATAGGATTTATTATCTTCTACAGATCCATAGGTACTGGTTAAATTGGAGTGATTAAAGTTGTACTGAGAGCCAAAACTGCTATATGGCTTGTTTTTATTAACCTTGCCTAGTTTGGCAGAAAGGTCAAAAACTTCAGCTTCTATTCCAATACCATAAGCATTTTTATCTCCGTTGGCAAACGCGGTTTGTCCGGCTTCTTGTTTGTTGCGTTGGTAGCTTGCCGTGGCGATTCCTTCAAGCCCTACGTCAGTTATAAATTGCCATCTGTTCATTATTTTATAATCTTTAGACAATGGGACATCTAAAAATCCGTCGTCATTTCTATCGAAATTAGAACCTCGGTAGCCGTATCTACCAAAAACAGAAGTCGCTACTTTTTGATTTATATCCTTTACGTACATAAAGTCGGTTTCAGCGCGACCGCCGTTGCTCACAAACTGGTCTAGCAGTAACTTTTCTTTACCAAATGGCTTTTTTAGTTCTACGTTAATTTGACCTGCAATACTCTCGTATCCATTTACTACGCTGCCGGCTCCCTTGGTAATCTGTATAGCATCTACCCACGCAGAAGGTATGTAACTTAAGCCGTAATAACTGTTGAGTGTTCTCACAGACGGCATATATTCTTGCCCTATTAAGGTATAAAAGCCATCTAAACCCAGCATTTTAATCTGCTTGGTGCCGGTAACGGCGTCGGCAAAACTGGCATCTATAGCGGGTGAATTTTCAAAACTCTCGGATAGATTACAGCACGCTGCTTTTTGAAACTCACGTTCACCCATTAGTATAGTGGTTCTAGGGTCTAATTTACTTAGGCTATAACTGAGTTTTTTTGCAAAGACGGTAGCTCCTTGCAATTCGTTTTGATCTTTTAAGGTAAATGCTACCGGTGTTGTAAGGTCTTTTATGTAGATAGTATCAGACTTATACGAAGCAAATGATGCAATTAGGTAAGGCGCTTCATGATGATGCTCTATCCTAAAATGCCCTGTACTATCGGCATAAACGCCGCTGGGGTTTTCTTGCCAGTGCACAAAGGCTCCTGCTATAGGACGTATCTTATCGCCAATGGTGTACGTAACTGTCCCACTTATGTCATGTTGCTCGTGTTGCCCTTGTACCCAAAGACTACTTAGCATGGTGACCATTAAAATTATTTTTTTCATTATGTTTGTTTTTGTATGATTGGAAATTAGAAAATTAATTGAACGCACGGTTCAAAAAAAAATCTAACTCCTAACACAAAAACACCTGCAGAAAACTGGGTTTCAGTCTGACGTTATCAAACGAGAAAAAGGGGGTTTGATAAATGATTTCTGAGACTAAAAGTTCTTGGCAATTTAGTTTAACCGGCAGGTCAAAAATGGGAGCATTCTGTAACTCAAAGCTACCTTCGCTCGCTAAATCTTGATAAACGGGAGATTGAACAATCTCTTTTTCTTCTTTACAAGATGCTGATTTTTGCGGATCACAACAGGAACTAATTTCTATTTTAGCAGTATGGGAAATACCCAGGTTCTCTATGTTTCCACAGCACTGACTCATATCAATATGAAGTCCAATACTAGGGAGCAAGAAAAAGAATACTAACGCTATGGAAAGAAATTGTTTCAATGTTACTTATAACAAAGGTAAACTAAAAAAATCCAAAGTATAATCTTATGGAGTCTTAAAGACCAATAGGCAAGTTATCATTAGTTAGAATTTGTACATAAACCCCAGTCCAATAAGCCTTTGAAATTGAGCTTTTGGTCCTTTATTTAGCAAAGCATCTGATGGCATCACTTGGTTGTGATCGTACTTTACGTTGGCAAATACTTTGGCAGTTAAGAACTTAGTGAGTTTCATGTTAAAGTCTGTAATCCAGTCGATATCGGTATTTAATCTATTTTTTTTATTCGCATCTGTTAAGTTATTAAAAAGGTCTAAGGTAGATTTTACATATATTTTTTCGGTAAGATCTTTTTTTAACGTGGCCTTTAAATAAGCTCCAAACTCAGGTCTGAAATGTTCGGCGTAGTAATAGTTGCCATTATCATCTTTATCGTCGGGAATATAGGTGCGAGCTGCTGCAATAGAATCGTTCATTACAAATGTAAACTTGCCCGTAGCGGGTGATACATAAATGGCAAGATGCTTGGTTATTTTAAAGTCAAAACCTGCCGACGTTACTAGGGTAGCTGGCGACATGAATTTAGAGATTGCAACACGTTCATTGTCCGATATGGTTTCATCATTAAATTGAAAACCTGGAGCAAATTGAGATTTAAAGTTAGCTAAGCCAGAGAAATTCACCTTAGGAGCTAGGGCATAACCCGCTTTAGACAGGAGGTCGATTCTGTCGTCATTTTTTCGTAAAGCAGCACCGTCGTTTTGTATGAAACCGTAGGCTACGTCCAAGTTGTTAACCCATTCTATTTTTCGTTGCTTATAGTTCCGAAAAATATTTCCAAATACCGTAATTGAATTGGAAGAAACGCCTCCGGCTACCCAGTTGGTAAGCCCTAAAGAACTAAAGTTGACCCCGGTATAGCCGCCTTTGCTCCATATTTTTCTTGGGGTAAGTGCGTTTACTTCCGTTTTTAGTGAATCCACTTTTGCTTTCAGTGCCTCAAGTGCTACTTGCGTTTCGGCTAGTTCTTTTGATTTAACTTCTAAGGCGTTGTCTTGCGCGAAAATGGCAGAGTTAAAAAGAAAAAGGGATAGAAGTAAAATAAGTTTTTTCATTCAAGAGACAGATATAAAGGGAGTTAAGTTAACAAAGGTAAATATGAAAGTCATTTCCTATTTTGGCCGCAAAGCTATTATAGAAAGTGGAGTCATTAAAATAGAATTACGAAAGAGTTAGACTTAATATAACCCGGGCCAAAAGGCATCTTCTAGATGATGTACTTCTGTTTTGTATTGGTTTTTGATCACCGAAACGATATCATACCGAACGTTATTATGCAAGTTATTGTCTAATAAATAATCCTCAGCACCCTGCGCAAGCATATTCACTTTATTGCTGCCTACAGCTTCTTCGGGATTGCCATATGCGTCTGTCTCGCGGGTTTTCACTTCGATTATAATTAGGATATCATCTCTCATGGCGATGATGTCTATCTCTGCCCGTCCACTTCGGTAATTACGTACCAAGATTTTATAGCCTTCCTTTATAAGGTGAGCTGCTGCTATTTCTTCGCCTTCCTTTCCGAGTTGCTGTTTGTGAATGCTCATTATGTTGTTGATTTAAAGAATGTTTCATAGGACGAATAATGGTCATACCTGCACTTCATCATGCTTAATTAGCTATAAACCCTATTTTATTTAGTCTGCAATTCTTGTATCGCCAGCCACGCCATTAGTCCGCTTCCTATTTTTAAGGATTCTTCATCAACATCAAAAGTAGGTGTATGTACCATGCTGGTTTTTCCCTGTGCTTCATTTTTGGTGCCTAGTCTGTAAAAACAAGCTGGAATTTCCTGCGAATAATAAGCGAAATCTTCTCCCGCAGGCCAAAGCTCAAGATCCAAAACATTTTCTGCACCAAGGTATTCAGTAGCCCATTGTTTAGCATTTTCGGTGAGCTTTTCGTCATTCATCAAAAACGGGTATCCCTTTCTGACTTCTGCTTCACAGGTAGCGCCATGTAATTTGCAAATGTCATTACACATTTGCACTATGAGTTGGTGTGCTTTTGCTCGCCATTCCTCATCATAGGTGCGAAAAGTTCCCTCCATGTAAACCTCGTTTGGGATAATATTGGTGCTGCCTTCGGCTATTACCTTACCAATACTTAGTACTGTTGGGATACTAGGTTTGGCTCTTCTGCTAGGAATAGTCTGCAGCTGAGTAATGATTTGAGCGGCAATCATTACAGGATCTATATTTTGATGTGGATGAGCGCCGTGTCCACCTTTACCAATTACGCGTATATAAATTTCATCGGCACTAGCCATGTATAATCCTGGTCGAAACCCAACTTTCCCCGCGTCCATTAGCGGCATAACATGTTGTCCGATAATTGATTCGACATTTGGATTTTTTAATACTCCTTCTCTTATCATAATACTTGCACCACCAGGTAATCTCTCTTCTCCTGGCTGAAAGATGCATCTAATTGTACCTTCAAATTCTTCTCGTAATTCGTGCAAAATACGCACAGCTCCAAGTAAGCTGGTGGTATGCACATCATGACCACAGGCGTGCATTTTACCTTCATTTTGTGATTTATACTCAACCTCATTCTTTTCAAAAATGGGTAAGGCATCTATATCTCCACGAAGCGCAATAACTCTATAGCCGGGATTCTTGCCTAGGATGTCGATATAGCCTCCTGTCTCGGTAATTGTTTGTAAATTATAACCTATTTCTTTGAGCTTTTCAGCGATGAATTTAGTGGTTGCAAATTCTTCAAAGCTTAACTCTGGATTGCGATGCAGGTGTCTTCTGTTAGCAACCATCGCATCAAAATGCTGGTTAGCAATTTGTTTTATCCTTAGTATAAGGTTCATATGGGCAAATGTAAGGAGAATTACTTGTTTCTATGTTCAATCAGCAATTCCCTTATCTTATTGATCTACAATTATGAAATAGCATGTTCATGCACAGATAATTTCGTTTCTTTGTGACTTGTAATGATATCACCTGCCATTATTGATAAAATATTTGACATAGCACCTATAGAAGAGGTGGTAGGTGAATATGTTACACTTAAAAGATCGGGTGCTAATTATAAAGGACTTTGTCCTTTTCATGACGATAAGTCGCCCAGTATGAGCGTCTCTCCGAGTAAGGGTATTTTTAAATGCTTTAGCTGTCAACAAGGAGGTAATGTGTTTCAGTTTATCATGGAACACGAAGGCCTTTCGTATCCTTTAGCTATCAAATTTCTAGCAGACAAGTATAATATTCTGATAGAAGAGAGTCAACTTGACGTGAGTGAAATGAAGGAAGACGCTATCGCAAAAGAGGGTGTTTTTGCTTGTTTAGAATTTGCTAAAAACCATTTTTACGAACGCTTAAACGAAAGCCAAGATGGTAAGGTTATTTACAAGCCCTATCTTTCAGAAAGGGGAATTAATCAGCAGTCAATAGATAAGTTTTACATCGGACTTTCGGGTACAGAAAAAACACATTTACTGCAAGAGGGCCTAAAGAATGGTTACACGGCGCTGCAGTTATTTGATGCGGGCTTGGTAAAAAAAATAAATGAAGATCAAGGAGTACTAGAAAGTAATTTAAGAGATACGTTTATTGAGCGTATTGTTTTTCCTATTTACAATGTGAGTGGGAAAGTGCTGGGTTTTGGCGGAAGAATAATAAAAACAGACACCAAGGCTCCCAAATATTTAAACAGTCCAGAAACCTTAGTTTACGAAAAACGAAAAGAACTTTACGGGCTTAGCATTAGTAAAAATGAGATAAGGAAAGCCGATCAAGTTTTTTTAGTGGAGGGCTACATGGATGTGGTTAGCCTAAACCAAAGCGGGGTAGAGAATGTGGTGGCGGCAAGTGGTACTGCGTTTACAGAAGAACAAGCGCGGCTACTCAAACGATTTACCCATAATATTACCATGCTGTTTGATGGAGATGTAGCAGGCGTGAATGCCAGTTTGAAACACATCAAAACGCTATTAGAAGCAGATTTGAATGTCAAAGTAGCTCTTTTTCCTGCAGATGAAGACCCGGATAGCTTTATACAAAAAAGAGGTACATCAGAGTTTCAAAATTACGTAGCTAATCGTTCACAAAACTTCATAGAACTTATTACAGAACTCAAGCTAGGTGAGCATAAGCACGATCCTATAAAAAAAGCCGATACAGCAAGAATAATTGCGGAGAATATAGCGGCCATTCCAGATCCGCTCAAGAGAGCGGCCTTTATCAATGAGACCGCTTCAATGCTTGAGATACCGGAGCGAATTCTTGTAGATGAGGTTAATCGGTTTAAGCTAGATAACCGTAAAGTAAAAGATCGCGAAACCAGAAGGGAAAATGCGGCTGGTAATCTTGTGCCACCAGATATTGGATACGCTGCTAGTTTTAATGAATTTGACGCTCCTCCAGCGTTGCAAAAAGATAGCACTAACTACCAAGAATTACAGTTATTAAAGACCTTAATGCTGCATGCAGATAAAGAGTTTGAAGAGGGCGTTAGCGTTGCACAATATATTTTCAAGGAGCTTGATGAGGATGAAATTTGGCCGATAACACAGGAGTACGCTGACATGTTTCTAGATGCTAAAAATCAATTGGAAGAACACAAAGTATTGAACGAACTTTTTTTTATTCGCAATCATAAGAGTAGTAAGTTAGCTGCAGATGTGCTCTCAACCAAACATCAGTTAAGTAAAGGTTGGGAAGAAAATTACGAAAAGTTCATAAAAACAGATGAGGATAATTACAAGCAATTAGTGGTAGATAATTTAAATTATGTAAAGCTGAAGCATATTGATATCCTCATGCTGGAAAATCAAGAGGGACTCAAAACGGCGGAATCTGAAGAAGATATTGCTATCTATCAAAATGTGCATGCTAATTTACAAGAGGTAAGAAAAAAAATAACAGATCAATTAGGTACAGTAATATTAAAATAAGATGGTAAACGAATGGATGTTTCACTTTGTTAGGAATAGCTTAAGGCTTCCTACGGGAGTAATAATTAGAAAAATACATTTTGACGGTATTGAAAATTTCACTAAAGATGTTCCTGTTCTGTTAGCATGTAATCATCCGAATTCATTTTTTGACGGAGTTATTTTTGAGCATATCTCTGGGAGAAGGGTTTATACATTAGCGCGTGGTGATGCTTTTTTAAAACCAAAACCAAATTATATGTTGCGCAGTATGCGTATACTTCCCATTTTTAGAGCGCGCGATGCAGATACTAAAACCGCAAGGTCTGGGAATGCACGTACCATGGACGAACTGTATGAGCGATTTAAGCTTAAGCATGGAATTCTTATTTTTACGGAAGGTTCGGCTTATCCAGAGAAAGCAATACGACCTCTTAAAAATGGAACAGCAGGTATTGCCATCGAAATGGCTAAACGAAGTAATTTTACGATGGATCTACACGTAGTCCCCACGGCACTTAATTATACTAGTTTTTGGCCGCACATTCAAAAGACGGTACATGTCACGTACGAAAAGCCTATTCCTATCATGGACTATGTGGAGATGATTAAGAATGACGAGAAGGGATTTACCCAGATGCTGAACAGTAAAATTCAAGCTAATTTTGACAGAAATGTAGTTATTACAAAAGGTGATTTTACAGCTGAAAAAGAATTTTTACACGAGGTTATCGTGAATGAAAATTATGAAACTGCAGCGTTTAAAATCAATGATCGTTGGAAGCTTTCGGTTTATAAAATAAATCAAATGAATGCCGATTTTGCCGAGAAGGTAAATGCGTATATGGCAGATTTAAAAAAACATAAAGTGCTTGATTCTAACGTAGGAAACAGAGGATTTGATTACCTTTCTGCATTACTGGCCATTGTAACCATGGGTTGGAGTCTGCCGATTTATTTCATTTGGTTATTACTCTTCAAATTGAATGATCGTTTTGTACATAGAAAGTTTAAAAACATTGTGTTCCGAGATGCCGTGAAAGCATTAGTTGGAATGCTTCAAGGCATTGGTTTAGTTATCGGTGTAGCGGTTACAGCTGCGGTTCTTACGCCATCTTACTGGTGGCTGCTGTTTACCATCAGCGGTATTTATGGTGCTATTTGTTGGTTTAGAACAATAGACGCATTTCCTCACTTATGGAGCGAACTCCAATGGCTGGGACTATCTGATAACGTAAAAAAAGAAATTACAAAAAAGCGAGAAGGTATTATTGATGCACTAAGCAACTCGCTTTGATTCTTTAATGGGTTACGATAACCTTCTTCACTATTCTCTTTTGGTTACTCTGTATTTCTACGAAGTATGTTCCTGCAGATAGTTCACGTACATCTATTTGATTGTTAGCACTTTTAGCAACCAAATCGCCTTTTAGATTATAAAGGTTACCGCTGCTATTGTTGGCCCCAACGAGTTTAATGTAATCACTAGAAGGATTAGGATATACGCTAAATTCTTGTGTCGTTATTGTTTGTGTTTTAGCTACTAAATTATTTTTTAAATCAGCAGTCCAAATACCTCTTCCGTGCGTAAAAATAAACAACTTACGGTCACTGTGTCTAAGTCTAATTTGATCAATAGGCACATTAGGGATACGCATTTCTTTGTTCCAGCTCAATCCACCATTGAGGGTAGAATACAAACCGTAATCAGTTGCAATGATAATGTGGGCGCTCATTTCAGGGTCTACTTCTATCCAGTTGACAGGTAAGCTACTTGGCAAATTACCACTTATGTCCTCCCAAACAGGTTCAGCAGTGTTGGCATCTTTTATACGCCATAACCTACTTTTAGGGTTTACGTTGGTAAGGCCGCAATAAATGACACTCGCGTCATTCGGATCTACTTCTATACAACCGATAGTACTTCCTAAGAATAATGGATACTTAGTGGTCCACATGCTTATTTCAGAAGCTTCTGGAGCTGTTGCAGCCTTATCTACTCTATAAAGCCTAGACGCGGTTCCTCCGATGTACGCGGTTGGATTAATTTCATTACTCAGGCCTATGGCGTAACTGTCACCTACCAAGTCGGTAGTAAGCTTTATCCAACTTGCACCTGCATCTACAGAACGAAATATTTCTCTGCGTGTGGGAACGTAAAGTTGATTCCCGTCTAGATTATTAATTTCTATCGGATTAATAAACCAAACGCCATCATCTCCGCCAACTGCAGTTCTAATTGTACGCCCTATGTTGCTGTTACCTGTGCCCGTTCTCCATAGGTTTAGGTATTGAGACGAGACATATCTAACAGCCGCATTTTGCTGATTTACGGCACAAAATGATCCGTCACCTCCCCAAATACTTGGCATATTTGCTGCGCCACTTTGGCTATATCGGGTTCCGTTATCTTGTGTTCCTCCAATGAGAGAAGTACCCGTAGGGTAAAAATGTCCTGCATAGAATTGTGTAATATTCAGTCCATTGTTTAGCGTTGTAAAGGTAGACATATTGTTTTTGTCCATTCGATATACGCCCCCGTCATTTCCAA
>OBMK010001277.1_pt1 | contig 21741 bp, 19 predicted proteins | sample 1539081 | NCBI WGS metagenome assembly OBMK01 (sample SAMEA3355528, study PRJEB22509) | marine metagenome | biome: marine; feature: river plume; material: water | place: USA | collected 2010-08-07 | depth 0.5 m | reverse complement strand
TGGCCGATCTCCACTTCCTTTGTCAGATCAAAAAGCGCCGTATGCGCCTCTTCGCCAGCCAATGTCCCCATCGTCAGCGGCGTCACAAATTCGGCCCCCGCCCGCGTCAACACAGGCGTCACCGCCGCACCAGCCGCACGAAACATCCGCACCAACTCGGGCAGCTTGAAGGCCGCGATCCCGCCACCCACGATCAAAAGTATGCGCTTATTCGCCAGCATCCGAGCCTCCCTCAGGGTCGGGTCGAGACTAGGCCGCAGCCTGCGCGCGCGCAAGCCGCTCTGCTCTCAACGAAACGCCTTGCAGGGATCTTCTCGCAGCACAGCCGGGGCATCGACCACCCAATCAAACTGCCCAAACACCGCCCCGTCCTCAGACTGGCCCAGCGAAAAATGCCGAACCTGCGGCTCCGCCCGGGCCAAGAACTCCGGCGCGCCCCCATCCAGCCGCGCATGCCCATTGCCCAGAATGACCGCCACAGGCCCCCCTGTCTCGGCCAAGGCTTGGGCCGCCACCTGCGCCAAAACCGCGTCCCGCAGCCGCTGAACCTCTACCATCGAGGGCAACATGTCTTCAGGAAGGGCGTCACAATGCGCCGCGCGCTGTTCGTCTTGTGCTGCGATCTGCGCCTCGGCGTCCAAGGCCCGGTCCAACCCATAGCGGGCCGCCGCGCGAAAAATCGGGTAATAAAGTGCAAAATCCGGCCAGCCGCTCTCGGCCCAGCCCGCCGCTTGCGCCACCACCTCCGCCGTGTCAGACGCCACCCCCCGCACGCGCTCTGCCGCACCTTCGGTCAACATCTCAAAGACGACAGCACGCGGCGCCAATGCGCTAACCCACGCGGCTTGCACCTCGTGATGCACCGGGTTGTCATGGATTTCGCCCAGAAACACCACCTGCGCCGCGCGCACCGTTTCAGGAATGGCCTCGGCCCATAGGGCGAAAGGCCAGCACAACCCCATCAAAAGCAGTGCAATGCGTCTCATCACAGAAACGCATGCACCTCTTGGGACGTTGTTTCCAGTGTTTTCCGCATCTTCATGAATGCCGCAGCCTCCAGCTGACGCACCCGCTCCTTTGACAGACCCAGCTCCGCTCCCAGCGACTCCAGCGTCCGAGGCTCGTCGCGCAGCTTGCGCTCGACCACGATGAACCGTTCGCGCTCACTGAGCGCATTCATCGCCGACGCCAACCAGCCCCGCAGCTGCGCCCGGTCATGGCGCTCTTCTACCACTTCTGCCCCCTGAGGCGCTTCATCTTCCAGCGTATCCATCCACTCGCGACCATCCTCATCCGAGGTCTGCATGGCGTTCAGGCTGAAATCCGACCCGGCCAGACGGCCATCCATCATCTCGACATCGGCCAGCGGCACACCAATCTCCATGGCGATCATCTGGTTCAATTGCGACCGATCAAGGTTCTCACCCCGCGCCAAAGCTTCTCGCTCCAGCTTCGCCTGCACCCGCCGCATGTTGAAAAACAGCGACTTCTGACTAGAGGTGGACCCGGTCCGCACCATCGACCAGTTCCGCATCACATAATCTTGGATCGACGCCTTGATCCACCAAACCGCATATGTCGAAAACCGCACACCGCGATCGGGGTCAAACTTGTCTGCGGCCTTCATCAGACCCAGACCAGCCTCTTGGATCAGGTCATTCATGGGGGCGCCGTAGCGGCGGAATTTTCCGGCCATCGACACCGCCAACCGCATGTAAGCCGTGATCAACCGATGCAACGCCGCCTCGTCGCGATGGTCGCGCCAAGCATAGGCCAGCTTCAACTCAGTCTCCGCATCCAAAAGCTCTGCTTTCATCACGCGGCGCATCATCCGCCCATCAATCGTTCCGTCCAAAGCCATGGCTTCCCCCATCGATCGGGCCGATCCACCTGTGGTCAGGCGGCATCGGCAACCCTTGCGTTCTGTTTGTAATTAGCTACGCAGGAGGTCTGCGATCGGATCAAAAACATGACTGAAAAAAGCATACTTGTTTTGGGTGGGGCCGCTTCGGGCAAATCTGAATGGGCCGAAGCTCTTGCCATGCGCCTTGCCCCTCGCCGCCTTTACATCGCCACCGCGCAGGCTTGGGATGATGAAATGCGGGAAAAACTGGCCCGCCACCGGGCCCGTCGTGACACCACTTGGCGCACGGCGGAATGCACGAGTGCCACGCAAGATGCCCTGGTGGCAGCGCTCGCTTCCGCGCAACCAGATGAAGCGGTGCTGCTCGATTGCGCCACCATGTGGCTCACCAATCTGATCTTGGCAGAGGCGGATCTTCCCCTTGCCGAAACCGCGCTTTTTGAGGCGCTCAGCAATTGTGCTGCGCCTGTGGTGATTGTCTCCAACGAGGTGGGCCAAGGGATTGTGCCCGACAATGCCCTTTCGCGCCGCTTCCGCGAGGCACAAGGCGCGCTCAATCAAAGGCTCGCCGCCCATGCCACCCATGTTGTCGCCGTCATGGCAGGCCTGCCCTTGTCGCTCAAAGGCCCGCTGCCGTAACGCCACCCCACTGGGTCTGACGCAGGGTCAGCCGTTTGCCCCCTTGCCCGCGCCCCCCTCCCCTCGGCACACTCCACCGAAAGTAGCCCCCGCATGCAGCGCATTCTCGTCGATCAAGCCAATATCCGCAGCGCCCATCTGGCCAGCACTCCCGATGCCGCTTTGGGCGAGGGCCAAGCCCGCCTGACCATCGAGAGCTTCTCCCTCACCACCAATAACGTCACCTATTCCGCAACCGGGGATGTCTTGAAATATTGGCAGTTTTTTCCCTCCGGCCAGTCGGGTCAGGGCATCGTGCCCGTCTGGGGCACGGCCCATGTCAGCGAAAGCCGGGCCGCGTGCCTGCCCATTGGCACCCGGCTTTATGGCTATTTGCCCATGGCCGATCACCTTGTCATCACACCCGAACAAACCAGCGCACAAACGTTCTCCGATATCGCCCCTCATCGGGCCGGACTGGCCGCGGTTTATAACAGCTACACCGAAGTCGCCCCCGCCAATCCCCGCTCCGACGCATTGCGCGCGCTCCTCCAGCCCCTCCTGGCCACCTCATGGCTCCTTGCCGATTGGCTCGCCGACAATGCCTTCTTCGAAGCCGATCAGATCATCATCGGCAGCGCCTCGTCAAAAACCGGACTGGGGCTGTGCAAATTTCTTAAAGAAATTTCCCCGCGCCCTTTCCAGATCGTTGGCCTGACTTCGCAGAGCAACACCGCCTTTGTGGAAAGCCTTGGGGCCTGCGATCTCGTTTTGCCCTATGACGCGCTCGAAACCCTGCCACCAAAAGCGTCTGTCTATGTCGACATGGCGGGCAATGCCGCTGTCAAATCGCGCCTCCACCATCATTTGGGGGCGACACTCAAACATTCCGCCGCCGTCGGCACGTCGCATTGGGACCAGTTTGCTCCGCCGCAAAACCTGCCCGGCCCCAAACCGCAATTCTTTTTTGCCCCCGCCCAGATCGCCAAACGCCGCGCCGAATGGGGCGCAGGCGAGATCAACCGCCAAATCACCGCGGCTTGGCAACGCATCGCCAATGACGCGGCCGATTGGCTCGACATCATCCCCCATTCCGGCCTTGCGGCCGCCCCCGCCCTCTGGACCCGACTGGCCTCCGGCGCGGTGCCCCCGCGCGAAGGCCATATCCTCCACGTCTCCCCCCCAGCCGCCAAAGGCCCGCTTGCATGACCACGACCCGCCTCTTTCTGGTCCGCCACGGGCCGACCCACGCCAAGGCCATGGTCGGCTGGACGGACTTGCCCGCCGACCTTTCCGATACCGCCCAAGTGGCCCGCCTCGACGCCGCCCTCCCCTCCGAAGCGCTGGTCATCTCATCTGACCTCTCCCGCGCCGTCGCTACCGCCGACGCCATCCAAAACACCCGCCCGCGCCTGCCCCATGATCGTGATCTGCGCGAAATCCACTTCGGGGATTGGGAAATGCAAAACTGGCGAGACATCGAAGACCAAGAGCGCCTGCATGCCTATTGGGAAACCCCCGGCGACGTCTCGCCACCGGGCGGCGAAAGCTGGAATGCGGTCTCATCTCGCGTCAACCGCGCCGTTGATCGCCTCCTGCGCGCACATGCTGGCCGTGATGTGATCCTCGTCGCCCATTTTGGCGTGATCCTCACCCAAGTCCAACGCGCAAAGGGCCTGACAGGCTACGAAACCTTCGCCCACAAGATCGACAACCTCTCGCTCACCGAAATTCACGCCCAACCGACGGGCTGGCATCTGGCCCAACTCAATGTGCTGCCATGACGCTTCTGAACGCGCAAAAGCCATGCTAGGCTGTCGCAACGGCCATGCGCCCTCCTGGCGCGACAACAGGAGGAATGCCTGTGACCTATGAATTGATCGTCGGCAACCGCCTCTATTTCAGCTGGTCGCTGGCCGCTTGGCTGATGCTCAACCGCTTCGACACCGGCGCCAAGGTCACCACCACATACCTGCGCCCCCAAGAAGAAGGCGGCATCGGACCGCTGCTTGAGGCCCATGCGCCCGCCCGCACGGTGCCCACGCTCTGCACACCCGAAGGCGCCGTTCTGTGCGACAGCATGGCCATCGCCGAAGAACTGGCCACCCGCTTTCCCCATGCAGGCTTCTGGCCCAGCGACCCGCTTGCCCGTGGCACTGCCCGCGCCCTTGCCTGCGAAATGCACGCCAGTTTCCGCAGCCTGCGGTCCGATTGGCCAGTCAACTTGCGTGTGGCGTATGAAGCCCAAACCCCGCCCAGCGCAGTCGCCAGTGAACTTGATCGCCTCGAAACCATCTGGACCCATGCGCGCCACGTCACCCAAAGCCAAACACCATGGCTTTGCGGGCCCTATTCGATTGCCGATGCTATCTTCGCCCCTATGGCCACCCGTCTCGCCACCTATGGCTTTGACACCCGCCCAACGACCAAAGACTATGTCGCAGCCCATCTCTGCGACCCCGCGCTGCGCCGTTGGCGCGCGATGGGGCTGGTCAGCGAGCCGCGCATGCCCAAAGTCGAGCGCCCCTTCCCAGAACGCCCTTGGCCCGGCCCCATCCCGCGCAAGGCCCGCGCCGTGGATGGCACGGATGCACAAAACACGGCCTGCCCCTACTCCGGCAAACCCGTGACCCACTGTCTCGAAATCGACGGACGTCGCTTTGGTTTCTGCAATGCATTCTGTCGCGGCAAGACCCTCGCCGATCCAGAGGCTTGGCCACAATTCATGGCACTGCTTGATCGCTCGTAATCACCCGAAGGCAGGTCGCGCCAAGGGGCCGTGACGGCCCTCCGGGCTATTTTGGAACAAAAATCTCGGCACCCAACAACCACGTTAACATTTCATCAACCAAGCCTGCGGTAGCCTTGTGACAGGCGCTGGCGGGCGCTGGCGGGGGTTGGCAGGCGCTGGCAAGGGCTGGCGGGGGATGAAATCAATGGTGACGCGCGCCTATACTGTAGCATTTGAAGGGGTTTCGGCGCGCCTTGTCGAAGTGCAATGCGCTGTAACTCCCGGTGTGCCCGCGTTTTCCATTGTTGGCCTGCCAGACAAAGCCGTCTCCGAAGCACGTGACCGGGTGCGCGCGGCGCTGAGCGCTTTGGGGGTGGCCCTTCCCTCAAAGCGCATTACCGTCAACCTCGCGCCAGCTGACCTGCCAAAAGAGGGCAGCCATTTTGATCTGCCCATTGCGATGGCGCTGTTGGCCGCTGTGGAAATCATGCCCGAAGATGCTTTGGAGGGCGTTGTGGCCTTGGGGGAACTCAGCCTTGATGGCGATATCATGCCTGTGGCCGGCGCCCTTCCCGCAGCCCTCGCTGCGGCTGAATCCGGGCGCGGGCTTTTGTGCCCCGCAGGGTCAGGGGCCGAAGCGGCATGGGTCTCAAACGCCGAAGTCATCGCCCCCTCCTCCCTTGCGCTTGCGCTGCGGCATTTCTCGGGTCAACAGGTGCTGCCCCCCGCCAGCCCCGGTGAAGTAACCACCCCTCCCGGCGCGCGGTGCTTGCGCGACATCAAGGGGCAAGAAAAGGCAAAGCGCGCGCTCGAGATCGCGGCCGCAGGTCGTCATCACCTGTTCTTTGTCGGCACGCCGGGCTCGGGAAAATCGATGTTGGCGGCGCGACTTCCAACAATCCTGCCGCCGCTATCGCCGTCAGAAGCCCTTGAAACCTCGATGATTCATTCCCTGGCCGGGCTGTTGTCATCAGGCGGGATCAGCCGTTTGCGCCCATTTCGCGCGCCCCATCACACCGCGTCAATGGCGGCAATCGTCGGCGGAGGGCGTGGGGCAAAACCCGGTGAAATCAGCCTGTCACATAACGGGGTCTTGTTTCTCGATGAATTGCCCGAATTTCCCCGCGCCGTGCTCGAAACCTTGCGCCAGCCCATCGAAACCGGCGAGGTGATGGTGGCCCGCGCAAACGCGCATGTCACCTACCCCAGCCGCTTCTTGTTGATTGCTGCGGCAAACCCTTGTCGGTGCGGTTATTTTTCTGATCCGTCTCGTGCCTGCACACGCGCCCCCGTTTGTGGCGACGATTACCTTGGCAAGATAAGCGGCCCATTGATGGATCGGTTTGATTTGCGGGTCGATGTGCCACCTGTCGCCTATCGCGACCTCGATTTGCCCGCCTCTGGTCCCAGTTCCGCAGAAGTCGCCGCGCGGGTCATGCAGGCACGTGCGCGGCAAGCGGCGCGTGCGGCCACATCCGGCAGCGGCGCAATGCTGAACGCGGATCTTGAGGGGGCCGCCCTGGAGCAATTTGCAGCCCCCGACCCCGAAGGACGCGACTTGCTCTCCCGCGTCGCAGATCGATTTGGACTATCCGCGCGGGGCTATCACCGCATCTTGCGGGTCGCGCGCACGATTGCAGATCTGGAAGGCTGCGATCAGGTGGCGCGCCACCATATTGCAGAAGCAGCAGGATTTCGGATCGGGGCGCTCAGGGAGCGGGCCTGAGCCGCGACGCCAACCTATCGAGGGTCCGGCGGGCCTCTGGCAAATACCGCGCAAAAAATGGCCATGCATGCGGCAAGTCACCCGCTCGCTCAAGGGTGACACAACCACCCAGCGCGCGCATCTGCGCGACAGCGGCAAGGGTGTCGTCACGCATGATCTCGGTCTCAGCCACAAAAAAATGCACCGGCGTCACCCCCGGAAACACCGCAAACCGTGGCGAAATTCGCGGATTTGAAGGGTCAGCACCATCCAAGTATAGCTGGGCCAACTCGTCCGAACGTGCGGCGGGAAAAACTTGCTCGCTCCGGGCATTGGTCCGAATCGAAAGAGCCGTAAAACGCAAGTCTGTGACCGGAGAAAACACAAAACTCTGGCTGGGCATCGCAGCGCCCTGCTCTGCAAGCTCTGCCAAAAGCGCCAACACCAAGCCGCCGCCTGCGCTATCACCACCAAGAAAGACAGGTCGGCCTTCCGCAGCAACAGCCTCCCATGCCGCCCTCAAATCCTCAAGTGCCGCCGGAAATGGATGCTCCGGAGCAAGGCGATAATCCGGCAAATAGACCGGATACCCCGTGCGGCGCGCGATCTCCGCAGCCATCCCGGCATGCGTGCGCGCGGATCCAAAAACAAAGCCGCCGCCATGGACATAGAGCACAACCGGACCATCCGACGCCCCCTCCCGAGCGGCCCGCAACAGGTCCACTTCCAAGGCCGAGACCCCGCCAAGATCACAAGGCGTCACCGTGACCTGCCGACTGGGCCCAAAGAATATCCGTGTCTTGCGCGCAAAACTGGCGCGAACCTCCTCAGGCCCAGCAACTCGCGACAAATGGCGCTTTTCCACTGCGCGAAGTCCAAAGGCCAAAAGAGGCCGCATCAGACTCATGCGCGCTTGGCCTCGATTACTTCCCAGATCCGCGCCGCGGTATTGGTGCCATCAAAGCGCTCCAACTCCTGAATTCCGGTCGGGGATGTCACATTGATTTCGGTCAGCCACTCGCCAATCACGTCAATTCCAACAAAAACCTGCCCTTTTTCCCGCAAAACCGGCCCGATCCGCGCACAAATCTCCAGATCACGCGCGCTCAATCCAACCTTCTCGGGTCGCCCCCCCACATGCATATTCGAGCGCGTCTCCCCGGCCTGAGGCACTCTGTTGATCGCCCCGACAGGCACACCATCCACCAAGATCACCCGCTTGTCGCCCTGCGCCACCGCAGGCAAGAACTTCTGCACAATCAATGGCTCGCGCGAGAACCCGGTAAATAGCTCAAAGAGCGACGACAGGTTGCGGTCCTCTGGCGTCAGCCGAAACACCCCCGCACCGCCATTGCCATAAAGCGGCTTGAGAATGATATCGCCATGGCGCTCGCGAAAGGCCTTGATCGTCGTCAAGTCCCGCGCAATCGCCGTGGGCGGCGTGAGGTCCGGAAAATCCAGCACCAACAGCTTTTCCGGAAAATTCCGCACCCAGAAGGGATCGTTGACAACCAAGGTCTTGGGTTGAAGCCGTTGCAGCAAATGCGTGGTGGTGATGTAGAACATATCAAAGGGCGGATCTTGGCGCAGCCATACCACGTCAAATTCGGCCAGATCGACTTCCGTCTCTGCGCCCAGTGTATAATGCGCGCCCTCTACCCGCTGCACCTGTAGCGGCCAGCCGCGCGCAATCACCCGTCCTTCAACATAGGCCAAGCGCTCTGGCGTGTAATAAAACAACTCATGCCCGCGCGCCTGCGCTTCCAGCGCAATCCGAAATGTGGAATCGGCGTTGATATTGATTGGCCCGATCGGGTCCATCTGGATCGCAACTTTCATCGGCGGCTCGCTCCTGTGACGTCTGCACCTTACATGGCGCAAGCCTCCGCGCGTGGCAAATCAGAATTCGCCAAAAGCATTCTCCAAGACCTGCATTTCACCGCGCCCATTCACCATGGCCAGATCAAATCGCATCGGCGTTAACGCCCCGTCTGGCTCACCGCCCACATATTCTTGTGCGGCCAAAACGATCCGACGCATTTGCGATGGCATTAAAGAGGCTGCTGCGCGCTCGAAATTCGCAGCCGCTTTCACCTCTACAAAATAAAGTCCGTCCCCACCTTGCATCACCAGATCGATTTCGCCGCTTTCGCCCCGCCACCGTCGGGCGCGCAGGGTGGCGCCGCCGCGCCTATATGCCCGCTCGACGGTTTCTTCGGCGGCTTTGCCTGCCAACATGGCCGCGCGCCCCCGATGCTGGCGCTCTGCCCGCACGCGCGCCCCGCCTTTTCCCTCACATAGCGCCATGGTCATTTGTCTGCGTCTCCCGCGAATGTTCTGGGACCAAATGCTGTCTCATGCCTCGCCGCTTAATTTCACCGCCATCTGATACACTTGCCGCCGAGGCAGCCCGGTTTCTGCGGTGATAAAATCTACAGCATCACGCACGCTCATTGTCTGCATCTGTTCCCTCAGTCTTTCTTCTGGCACAGATTCTCTAATTTTTTCCGAACGCCGCTCGATCAAAACCACAATTTCCCCTTTGGGCGGGGTCTCTCGGGCGCTCAGAGCGATCTCGGACAGCTTTCCGCGTCGAACTTCCTCAAATTTCTTGGTTAATTCTCGCGCCAAAGCCCCTTCACGGTCTCCTAGAATGTCCGCGGCATCTTCCAGCATCGCCGCCACACGCTGAGGAGATTCGTAAAATACCAAAGTCCCCGGCACTGCGCTCACTTCTTCCAAGGCGCGCCGCCTTGCCGTCTTTGTCGATGGCAAAAACCCCGCAAAGAAAAACCGATCCGTCGGCAACCCTGCCAATGTAAGCGCTGTAATGACAGCCGACGCTCCGGGCGCAGAGGTAAGCGCAAACCCCTCCTCTCGTGCCGCCCGTGCCAGATCAAACCCCGGGTCCGAAATCATGGGCGTGCCCGCTTCGGACGCATACACAACGGATTTTCCGTCGGCCAAAGCCGCCATCAGCCGCGGCCGCATCTGCCCGCCATTGTGTTCATGATAGGAATACATCGGCCGATCACCAAAAGGCACGCCGTGAATTTCCATCAGCCGTCGCAGGCTTCGCGTGTCTTCTGCCACCAAGACATCTGCCGCCGCCAAGATGTCGAGCGCCCGCAATGTGATGTCGCGCGCTGTGCCAATTGGCGTTGCAATAAGGTAGAGACCTGCCGCAAGCGGCTTTGAATTTGGATTCGGCACTGGACCCGCCCTCCGTGGCGTTTATTATCCCCGCAACTTCTGGGAAACTGCCCCGGAGCGTTGACCCCCAGTGCGTCCCTAAGGGAGTGTGTCGCCATGTTTGCTGTTTTGTCCCGTCCCCGCAAGCTGATAGCCCGAGTTTCGGTGCTGTTCTCAATGTTTTGGCTGGCCGCCTGCGATCCGATCGCCATGAACGGCTCGGCGTCAACGGGTGGGCCTTCAATAGATCCCGGCGCACCTGTGGCTGTGGCGCTTCTGGTTCCATGGGGGGGCGGCAATGCAGGCGATGATGCGTTGTCTGATAGTCTGGAAAAAGCCGCACGGCTCGCAGTCAGCGATCTGGAGGGTGTCAAGATTGATCTGCGGGTTTATGGCACCGGCGGAAATCCGGCGCGCGCGCAGGAATCTGCGCTGCAAGCCGTGGCGGACGGGGCCAAGATCATCCTCGGCCCGGTTTACGCCGAAAGCGCCAATGCCGTCGCAGTCGCGGTGGCCAACAAGGGCGTGAATGTACTGTCATTCTCCAACAACACCACGATCGCCGGGGGCAACCTGTTTGTCTTGGGCAACACTTTCGAAAACACCGCCACCCGGCTGGTCAGCTTTGCCACACGGCAGGGAAAACGCAAAATCGTGATTGCCCATGATCAAAACATTCCCGGCCAACTGGGTGCACAGGCCATCGTGCAAGCGGCTTCGGTCAGCGGGGCCACCATTGTTGCCTCCATTGGCTATGAGTTGAGCCAGCAAGGCGTGTTTGGCGCTGTGCCCGCGATCAAGGAGCAAACCGGGAATGGCGGTGCCGATGCACTGTTCCTGACCGCCAATACCGCAGGCGCCTTGCCTATTCTGGCGCAACTTCTGCCGGAACAAGGCGTGTCATCCCCGACTACGCAATTCATTGGCCTGACCCGTTGGGACGTCCCCGTGCAAGCGCTTGATATGCCCGGTCTGCAAGGAGGCTGGTTCGCCCTGCCCGATCCCGCGGTCGCTGCGGCGTTCTCGTCCCGCTACCAAGCCGCCTATGGCGCCGCCCCCCACGCGATCGGCGGGCTGGCCTATGACGGCATCGCCGCAATTGGTGCCTTGGTCAAACAAGGCAAAAGCGACGCGCTCACAAGCGCTGCCCTGACCCAGGGCGCAGGTTTTCAAGGCACAGGCGGCGTTTTCCGCCTGCTGCCCAACGGCACTAATCAACGTGGCCTCGCCGTGGCCACGATCCGCGACAAACAGGTGGTTGTGATTGACCCTGCTCCCACATTCTTCGGCGGTGCCGGCTTCTGAGCCGTCTGTGATCGAGCTTTTTGCGCTGCCCGTCCCGGGCGGCGCCGACCTGCCTCTGGCGGGTGCAGACATCTTTGACGCCAGCGCCCTCAGCGCGGCGCTCAACGAAGCCCTGCGCGCCGCCCCCATGCCGTTGGATCGCGCCTGCGTCGTCCCGCTGCTCATCGAAGCCCGCCGCCATGGCCTCGCGCGGATCGAGAGCGCCCTCGCCGCACATCCCAAAGCCGCGCGTCCCATCACCCGCGCCATCGCGTGGCTGACAGACTGCCTCGTGCAAGCCGCTTTCCAACTGGCTGACCGCGCCCTCGTCCCCCCCTCTTCCGCCTCAGACCGCCTCGCCGTCCTTGCCGTCGGCGGCTACGGACGCGGCGAGATGGCGCCGCAATCCGACGTCGACCTCCTCTTCCTCTCCGATCCCAAAAACTCCCCCCGTGCCGACCAAGTCGTCGAAGCCATGCTCTACATCCTCTGGGACCTGCGCCTCAAAGTTGGCCACGCCACCCGCACGATCAAGGATTGCCTCAAACTCGGCACAGAAGATTTCACCATCCGCACCACCTTGCTCGAACAGCGCTTCCTATGCGGCGATGCAGCCCTCTCCGCGGATCTCGACCAACGCCTCAAGCGCGATCTCTTCAAAAACACCGTCCGCGAATTCATCGAAGCCAAACTCGCCGAACGCGACCAGCGCCATGAAAAGCAAGGCCAGCGCTATATGGTCGAGCCCAATGTCAAAGAAGGCAAAGGCGGCCTGCGCGACCTCCAATCGCTGTTTTGGATCGCCAAATATCTCCATAGCGTCCAAACCACCCAAGAACTGGTCACCCTCGGGGTGTTCCGGCCAGAAGAATACCAAACCTTCACCCGCGCCGAAGATTTCCTCTGGACCGTGCGCTGCCACCTGCACATTCTGGCTGGCCGCCCCACCGAACAACTCACCTTCGACATGCAGGTCCAAGTCGCAGACCGCATGGGCTATGCCGACAAGGGTGGCCGCCGCGCCGTCGAACATTTCATGCAAGACTTTTTCCGTCACGCCACAGCCGTGGGTGACCTCACACGCATCTTCCTCACCAAACTCGAAGCGATGCATGTCAAATCCGAGCCCCTGCTCGAACGCATCTTCCGTCGGATGCCCAAGGTCAAACCGGGCTACACGGTTATTCACAACCGGATTATGCCGCAGGAAGAACGCGCGTTTCTCTCAGATCCGCTCAACCTTTTGCGCCTCTACGAAGAAGCGCTCCGCACTGGCCTGCTGATCCATCCCGATGCCATGCGACTGGTGCAAGCCAATCTCCACCTGATCACCGATGAGGTCCGCACCGACCCCGAAGCCCAGCGCATCTTCTTTGATACCCTGCTCAAACATGGCAACCCCGAACGCGCCCTGCGCCGTATGAATGAACTCGGCGTGCTTTCGGCATTCATTCCCGAATTCGCCCCCATCGTCGCGATGATGCAATTCAACATGTATCACAGCTACACCGTCGATGAGCACATCATCCAGACGATCCGCGTGCTCAGCCAGATCGAGCACAAGGACCTGACCGAAGAACTTCCCGTCGCCTCCAGTATTTTGGAAGAGGGGGTGAACCGCAAGGTGCTCTACACGGCGCTGCTCTTGCACGACATCGGCAAAGGGCGCGACGAAGATCACTCCGTGCTTGGCGCGCAGATCACCCGCAAAGTCGCCCCAAGGCTTGGCTTGACCAAAGCTGATACCGAAACCGTTGAATGGCTGGTGCGCTACCACCTCCTGATGTCGGACATGGCGCAAAAGCGCGACCTGTCCGATCCGCGCACGCTCCGCGACTTCGCAAAAGCCGTCAAAACCAAAAAGCGCCTTGATCTGTTGACCGTGCTCACAGTCTGCGACATCCGTGGCGTCGGGCCAACCACTTGGAATAACTGGAAAGCCATGCTGCTGCGCCAGTTGCACAAGGAAACCGCCAACGCGCTGGAACATGGCCTTGAAGAAATCAACCGCGAAAACCGCGGTGCGGAAACCCGTAAACACCTGCGCGACGCGCTGGAAGGCTGGGACCCGAGCGATATCCGCATTGAAGCAGGCCGCCACTACCCGCCCTATTGGCAGGGGCTCGACACAGCAACACATGTGGTCTTCGCCAATCTCCTGCGCGGTCTTGGCACCGATGAAATCCGGATCGACCTGCACCCCGACACAGACCGTGACGCCACCCGTGCCTGTTTCGCGCTGGCGGATCACCCGGGTATTTTCTCGCGTTTAGCCGGCGCCTTGGCAATCATGGGGGCCAATGTGGTGGACGCGCGCACCTATACATCAAAAGACGGGTACGCCACGGCGGTCTTCTGGGTGCAAGATACCGACGGCCACCCCTATGAAATGGCCCGCCTGCCTCGGCTGACCCAGACCATTCAGAAAATTCTCAAGGGCGAGGTGAAAGCCACCGAAGCGATCCAATCCAAGGATAAGATCAAGAAACGCGAGCGCGCCTTTCGTGTCCCCACCTCGATCACCTTCGACAATGAAGGCTCCGAGATCTACACGATTATCGAAGTGGACACCCGCGACCGCCCCGGCCTGCTCTTCGACCTCACCCGCACCCTTGCCGCCAGCAATGTCTACATCGCCTCCGCCGTCATCGCGACTTATGGCGAACAGGTGGTCGATACCTTCTACGTCAAGGATATGTTCGGCCTGAAATTCCACAGCGCGTCCAAACGTGCGGGCCTAGAAAAGAAACTCCGCGAAGCGATTTCCAAAGGCGTCGACCGCGCACTCGCCTAAGCGCCGCAATTTCTTGCAAGAAATTGCCAATTCCCTTGCAAGGGAATTTTCGATTTCCTTGCAAGGAAATCGTCCGCCTCCCCCTGCGCGCGCGGGGCGTTAACCGACCCGGCGGTCAGAAATACGTCATGACGCAAGCCAGACACCAACCAGACGCAAACCAGACGTGTCGGAAACAGACAAGGTCCACGATTAACGGCGCCGAAACGCACCCTTAAACTCTCGCAAACCAATCGCGCCCAAGAGCTGGCCAAAAAGGCCAAAACTGACCATCCCCAAAACGATCAGCACCAACAGTGCCAAATAGCGCCAGCCCGCCATTCCCAAGAATGGCATCAGCACCACCATCGCCCCCCAAAGCACGGCCCCCATCAAAAGCGATGCCAGAACAATCCTAGGAATCCGGGTGCGGAACCGCAGATCAAAACGCGCGACCTCGCCCATCGGTCGCGTGCCGAGATAGAGCAACCCCACCATCGCCCAAGCCGCCAAAGTCGTGGCAATCGCACAGGCGATCCACCCAAGAAACGGCGCCAGCCCCAAGGCAATCGCCGCATTTATCACCATGGAAACAAGGGCATAGCGGAATGGCGCCTTGGTATTTTCCCGCGCATAAAACAGCGGCTGCAAAAGCTTCTGCAAGACAAATGCGGGCAGGCCCAGCCCATAGACCATCACTGCCAAAGCGATTGCAGCCACATCATCCGACGTGGTCGCCCCACGCTCGAAAAGCACCGAAACAAGCGGGATCGGAATGACCACCAAGGCCACTGCAGACGGAAGGGTCAGGGCCAAACTGATCTCCGCTGCCCGCGACAAAGCGTCTCGCGCACCCGCATCATCGCGCGCCCGCAACCGTCGCGAAAGGTCCGGCAACAACACGACCCCCACCGCGATCCCCACAACCCCCAAAGGCAATTGATAAAGCCGATCCGCCGCATAAAGCCACCCCACTGCGCGGTCAAAATACGACGCCACCTGCTGCCCCACCAGCAAGTTCACCTGCACCACCCCCCCCGCCAACCCCGCCGGCACGGCTATGGTTACGAGGCGGCGCATTTCCGGGGTCCATTTGGGAAGGCCCGGCACCAGCGCAAAACCTGCCCTTTTTGCAGCGAACCAAACCAAAAACGCTTGGGCGACTCCTGCAAAGGGTATCCCCCAAACGAGAGCGCGCGCGACATCTGCGCCCATATAAATAGCACCAGCCATAGCCGAAACCAGCACGATGTTAAGCAAAACGGGCGCAGCTGCCGCGGCAGCGAAGTGCCCTAACGCATTCAACACACCAGAAAAGAGCGCAGCCAGCGAGATAAACAGAATATAAGGGAACGCAATCCGACCAAACTCAACTGAAAGAGCAAATTGTTCTTGTCCCGCAAAACCAGACGCCAAACCCCAAATAAGCCAAGGCATGATCAATTGGGCCAGCAAGGTGAGCAATATCAAGACAGCAGCCAGACCAGAAAGCGCCTCTTTTGCAAAAGCTTGCGCGTCCTCGCCGCCCTGAACCTTCTTTGAAAAGATAGGAACGAAAGCTGTGTTGAAAGCCCCTTCGGCAAAGAAGCGGCGGAACATATTTGGCAGGCGAAAAGCCACAACGAAGGCTTCATAGGCAGGGCCAGTCCCTAGCCAAGCCAAAATCATAGCATCACGCACAAAACCGAGGATCCGTGAAGCGAGTGTCCAAAACCCCACCGTTAGGAAGCCAGACATTAGACGGATAGGTTTCACGGCTTTTCCCCTTCGCGGCCAATTCGCCTAGAAAGACAGCTACTTCAACCAGCCTCTGGCAAAAAGGGGGAGCGACGGTGCGCTCCCCCTTTTTATTGTCAGGCGGCCTTTGGCTGGCCAAAGCGCCCGTAGAAGCTTTGGCCTTTTTCAGCCATTTCTCGCAACAGTCTCGGGCACTTAAAGCGTTGGCCAAAGCTGGCTTCTAACTCGTCACAGCGTTCGGCTGCATATTCTGCACCCAACATATCAAGCCACGAGAAAGGCCCGCCCGACCACGGCGCAAAGCCCCAACCGAGGATGGCTCCAACGTCGCCTTCCCGAATGTCCATTAACACGTTTTCTTCCAAGGCACGCACAGCCTCCAAGACTTGGCTGAACATCAACCTATGCTGGACATCAATCAACGTCGGTTGGTCGATATCAGCCGCGCGGTACTTGTCGCGCAAGCCGGGCCAAATACCTTGCCGTTTGCCAGCTTCGTCATAAGCGTAATATCCACTCTTGGTTTTCCGACCCATTCGACCTTGATCGTAGAGCCAGAACAGCACGTCATCCGCCGCACCCGCATCATAGGCGTTGCCAAGCGCCGCCTTCGTTGCCTTGGCGATCTTGACGCCAAGGTCGATAGACGTCTCGTCATTCAATTGCAGAGGACCAACGGGGAAACCCAGCATTCTTGCTGCGTTTTCGATCATGGCTGGCTCGACGCCTTCACCAACCATTCGTACGCCTTCGTTGATATAAGGTATGATGCAACGGTTGGCATAGAAGAAGCGTGCATCATTGACCACGATCGGTGTCTTGCGAATTTGGCGAACATAATCGAGTGCCTTGGCGACTGCGCGATCGCCGGTTTTTTCGCCTTTGATGATTTCAACCAAAGACATTTTCTCGACGGGAGAAAAGAAGTGAATGCCAATGAACTGCTCTGGTCGCGAGGACGCCTTTGCCAGCCCCGAGATCGGCAAGGTAGAGGTATTGGAAGCGTAAATACAATCCGCCGAGATTACCGCCTCGGCTTTTGCTGTCACCTCTGCCTTAACGCCCGGATCTTCAAACACAGCTTCAATGATCAAATCGCATTCAGACAGTGCCGCATAATCGGTGGTGGCAGTGATCAACGCGAGCAACGCGTCTTTCTTGTCAGGTGTTGATCTGCCCTTCTTGATGCCGTCGTCAGCATATTTCTCGGAGTAGGCCTTGCCACGATCGGCGGCTTCTTGGCTGGCGTCGATCAAGACAACTTCGATCCCAGCAAGGGCCGATACGAGAGCAATGCCAGCTCCCATCATTCCTGCGCCCAAAACGCCCAATTTCCGGACACGCTGATCGTCTACCTGAGCAGGGCGCACCGCGCCTTTTTCCAAGGCTTCTTTGTTAAGAAAGAGCGAGCGGATCATAGCCGAAGAGGACGGGTTCATAAGAACATGGGTAAACCACCGAGCTTCGATTTTCAGAGCCGTGTCGAAGGGGACCATCGCGCCTTCATAGACGGCAGAAAGTAGAGCCTTGGGCGCCGGGTAAGCGCCTGCGGTTTTACTTGTGAGCATTGCAGAGGCGCCAACGAACGTTTGGAAACCGGCGGGGTGATAGGGGTTGCCGCCGGGCATTTTATAGCCCTTCGCATCCCACGGCTTAACACAATCAGCGTCTGTCGCCTTGAGCACCCATTCTTTTGCAGCAGCGACAGGATCTGTCACGACATCATCAATGAGGCCTGCGCTTTTTGCCTTTTTCGGATCAACCATTTTTCCTTCGAGCAAAAACGGCGCGGCCATCATTGCGCCGAGCTTGCGAACCAAACGTGTGGTGCCCCCTGCTCCGGGAAAAATGCCGACAAGGATCTCTGGCAATCCGATTTTCGCTTTTGGATTATCCGCCACAAAAATCCGGTGGCATGCCAATGGCAATTCAAACCCGATCCCCGCCGCAGTGCCGGGAAGTGCCGCAGCTACGGGTTTGGCCCCTTTCAGGGTTTTTGGGTCCATGCCCGCGCGCTCAATCTTCCTCAGGAGCACGTGCATCTGCATGATCCCATCGAACAGACCCTTGGCCGGGTTGTCTCCAGCGTCTTCGCGCATCTTGGCCAGCACGTTTAAATCCATGCCGCCCGCAAAATCCTTCTTGCCAGAGGTGATTACAATCCCCTTGACTGCGGGATCAGCCAAAGCTGCGTCGACGCAAACATCCAACTCCAAAAGCGCCTCGCCCGACATGACGTTCATGCTCTTGTTCGGGCAATCCCAAGTAATCAATGCGACGCCATCAGCGTCAGTTTTCATGGTGAAATCGGTCATTTCCGTCTCTCCCTCGCGCCTTAGACGCGCTCAATGATGGTCGCCGCACCCATACCGGATGCGATACAAAGCGTGGCAAGGCCCATTTCTTTATCTTGACGCTCCAACTCATCGAGAAGAGTGCCGATAATGATGGCGCCCGTTGCGCCCAAAGGGTGCCCCATTGCAATCGATCCGCCATTAACGTTGACCCTTGCTGGATCAACATCGAAGGCTTGCTGGAACAGTAAAACCACTGCGGCAAAGGCCTCATTCACCTCAAAAAGGTCGATGTCTGAGATGGCTATCCCGCTATCTTTGAGGATTTTTTGAGTGGCAGGCACAGGACCGGTCAGCATGATCGTTGGATCTGTGCCAATCTTTGCAGTCGCTCGGATACGCGCACGCGGCTTGATGCCCATCCGCTCGCCAAACTCTTTGCTCCCGATCAAGACACCTGCTGCGCCGTCTACTATGCCGGAAGAATTGCCTGCATGGTGAATGTGGTTGATCCGCTCGAATTGTGGATATTTCAAAAGGGCAACTTTGTCGAAACCGGGCATGATCTCGCCCATATCCTTAAAGGATGCCTTCAGCGCGCCCAAGGTCTGCATGTCAGTTCCGGGCCGGATGAACTCGTCATAAGACAAAATCTCAAGGCCGTTGATATCGCGCACTGTAATAACAGATTTGTCAAAATGACCCGCGTCCCATGCTGCCTTGGCGCGTTTTTGCGACTCGACAGCCAAAGCGTCAGCTTGATCGCGAGAGAAACCGTATTTGGTTGCAATCAAGTCTGCCGAAATGCCTTGTGGCACGAAATAGGTTTCCATGGCCAAACTTGGATCAGCCGCGATTGCAGCACCATCAGAGCCCATAGGAACCCGTGACATCATCTCGACGCCACCTGCAATATAGGCGTCACCCGCGCCGCCTTTGACTTGGTTCGCCGCCAGATTGACGGCTTCCATGCCCGAGGCGCAAAAACGGTTGATTGCCAGACCGGGGATCGACTCGTCCAACCCAGAAGCAAGGACGGCTGACCGGGCGAGGCAAGCGCCTTGCTCCATCACTTGGGTGACGTTACCCCAGATCACGTCTTCAACCGCATGGCCTTCAAGGTTGTTGCGCTCTTTAAGCGCATCGAGCACCTGTGCCGAAAGACGCACGGACGTAACCTCATGCAAGCTCCCATCGGCGCGACCCTTGCCGCGCGGCGTTCGCACCGTGTCGTAGATATAAGCGTCAGTCATCATACTCTCCTTTTTCACGCACGATCCGAGGGGTTGCCCGGCATCAGGTCATAGGGATGTTTCCAGCCGGGTTGAGCCGAAATATTGCTCATCCAGCGGTCGATATTGGCCCATTCCTTACGATCAAAGCCAAAGGGTTCTGGGTAAAAAAGATAGCCACAGCAGGCAATATCAGCATTGGTGATTGCATCCCCAACCAACCAGTCGCGCCCTTCAAGGGCTGCGTTCAGCGTTTGATAGGCCGCCTTCAAACGGCCTTGAGTAAATCCGATCACTTCTTGGGGGCGCTTGTCTTCGGGCAGAAAGTTCATCAAGAAGCGCGTCATCCCTGCTTGGCTGGACATTTTGTGGTTGTCCCAAAACATCCAGCGCATCACTTCACGCGCTTCTGCTGCGGTTTTTCCCCCAAGCTTTCCGGTTTTCTCTGTGACATACATCTGCATTACGCCCGATTGCGTGAGAACCAGATCGCCGTCTTCCAAAAGCGGGGCTTCCCCCATGACGTTTTTCTCTCGGTATTCCGGGCTGCGGGTAGCACCGCCAAAGAAATCAATGAAAACAGGCTCCCAATCGAGGCCGGACAACTCCAAAGCTAACGCGGCCTTGTAAGAGTTCCCACTCTCGCCGAAACAATGCAATTTGATGGTCATAGTCCGTCTCCCAAATCCGGTGAATGCGCGCCTTACGGCCGCAATTATCGCTTGCCCGAGGCCGAAAATCCGCGCGCAATCAGTTCTTTCATGATTTCGTTGGTGCCGCCATAAATCCGCTGAACGCGCGCATCTGCCCACATTTCGCCGATAGCGTATTCTTGCATAAAGCCATAGCCACCATGCAATTGCAGACAGGCATCCAGCACCTCACCCTGCGTGTCTGTCGTCCACCATTTTGCCATGGCCGCCTTCTCAACTGACAAAGCGCCGTTCAAATGTTCGGTGATACATTCATCAAGGAAGGCTCGGGCCACTTTAGTCTTGGTCAAACATTCTGCCAAAACAAAGCGCGTGTTCTGAAATTGGGTCAGCGGGCCACCAAAAGCCTCTCGCTCGTTGCAATAAGCGATTGTGCGCTCGACCGCCCCTTCCATCGCGCCGACGGCACCGCAAGCAATGATCAGTCGTTCTTGGGGCAATTGTTGCATCATCTGGCCAAAACCCTTGCCCTCTTCGAGGCCAAGGATATTTTCCGGTGGAACAGGCACGTTATCGAAGAATAGCTCCGAAGTGTCTGCCGCGTGCATGCCAATTTTCTCGAGATTTCGACCGCGGGCAAAACCCGGTGCATTCGCTGTTTCAACGACAATCAAGGAAACACCTTTGGCGCCTTTTGTCGGATCAGTTTTGGCAGCAACAATGACGATATCGGCATGCTGACCGTTGGAAATAAATGTTTTTTGTCCAGTCAAACGATAGACGTTTCCATCACGTACGGCCCGCGTCTTGATGGCCTGCACATCAGATCCGGTCGACGGCTCGGTCATAGCGAGCGCGCCGACAAACTCTCCTGATGCCATTTTTGGCAGCCAACGTTGTTTTTGATCCTCGGTGCCGTAGGCAAGGATATAATGTGCAACAATGCCTGAATGGATAGGCACACCCCAACTGGCAAGATTTGCACGCGGATGTTCCATGAAGATTACCGCTTCATGGCCAAAATCCCCTCCTGCGCCGCCGTATTCCTCGGGGATTGAGGGGCAAAGCAGGCCTTGAGCGCCCGCTTCAGTCCAAGCAGAGCGCTCCATAATTCCGGCTTTGCGCCATGTCTCAAACCGCGATGACCATTCTTCACGGATAAAACGCTGGGTCATCTCGGCCAACATTTTATGGTCTTCTGTCATCCATGAAGAAATGTGAGTTGTCATCACCGGCCTCCCCGCCTAGTGCGAAAGTCAGGCGCGAACTGCGCCAAACTCGCTTTAGAAATTGGCCGCATCCAGAGCCATCACCGTGTCTCCGCCGGAATTGATCCGGGTAAGATGCAGGGACGTGGCCGGAAGCCGTCGCGCCATGTAATAACGCCCTGTTGCGAGCTTCGTCTCGTGGAACGTCACGTCGGAGGTTCCAGAGGACAAAGCTTCCGATGAGGCCTTTGCCATCATCGCCCACATCAAACCAAGGCAAACATGGCCAAACATGTGCATGAAATCATACGATCCAGCGAGCGCCGCATTGGGGTTTTTCATTCCGTTCTGCATGAAAAACATACCTGCAGCCTGAAGATCCTTCGATGCCGCTTTCAATGGATCAAGGAAATCTTTCTTGAGAGACTCATCACCCTCATTTTCTTTGAT
>OBMK010001276.1_pt1 | contig 21751 bp, 21 predicted proteins | sample 1539081 | NCBI WGS metagenome assembly OBMK01 (sample SAMEA3355528, study PRJEB22509) | marine metagenome | biome: marine; feature: river plume; material: water | place: USA | collected 2010-08-07 | depth 0.5 m | reverse complement strand
CCACGGATTCCAAGCAAGGAAACATTATCGCTAACAGAAAACTTTGTCAGAATAGTTTCTGATTCTTCTCGCTTTTGTTGCGGTTTCCCTTTTGGGAGAATTGAACTCATTTACCTTTACGAATCACGTTAATTAATCCTACTGCGGACAACCCAGTTGTAATGATTTGAGTCTGAAGTTCTGGATTTAATTTTACTCCAACTGCTGTTGCAATTAAAAGCAAACCCCTCCATGTAGAATTCTGGCTAAGGTGGTCAAGAATTACGTTAAGAATTTTCATATTATTTATCTCTAATTGTTGGTGAGTTATATATTTCAGTGTTCATCTTAGGGAATTTATAACCAAATGTCAAAGTCAAATATCCTAGTGATCCAGCGTTCTCTCCATTTGGAGGTATTGGAATTGATATGCAACCACTAAGTAAAAGCGTTATAAAAACAATACAGTATTTGTAACAAGACATATTAAATTGGATATATGCTTTGAAGATTAGCATCATTGGTTGTTGGCACTCCACCAACATAATCTATTTGTAACGTAAATACAGTTACTCCATCAAGTTTATAAAATATTTGATATAAATTATTAGTTAAACCATAATATGTTACATAAATAGAATTGTATTCAGGTATATTAAATCCAGAACTTGAATTTGATATACTGTATGTATTTTCAACTATCTTTTTTAAAAGATTATTTTGACCATCCCCTGTTACTGGTAAACTTGACATATTTATTGAGTGTTAGTTTTATTCCAGTTCTTAACTATTATAGCAAGAGATCCTATTCCAACTAAAATACCTATACATAAAGAAGAGATTCGCAACCATTGTTCAATTTCTGGAAGTAATGAAATACCTACACTTGTTGATGTTGCTAGTACTCCAGTAAATCCTGCGTTGAAAGAATGGTTATCCATGATGTTTTATGCGGTTGGTCTTGTTGTTTTATATGGGTGATTTGAAGGTAATAGCGAAACTAAGTTCCATTTCCAAGCTAAATATCCTTCCATTTTTTGTCGATCAGTTGTTGTTAAAGTTGAGCTATAGGAAACGATTTCGCATACAACTCCATCCCACGGAGAAGCGATTTCACGTAATGTTCCAATTCCATATCCACCAACTCCAACTGCGCTTGTTGCATTCGATGAAATAAAGCCAAGTGACGTGTTTAGTTGTGGTAGAACTGTTCGACTATTGAGGTCAGCAGACACTTGAGTTGCATTGAGGAAGAATGGCCCGTTCAAATATGAGTTAGCAGTCCACGCTTGTGTAACTCCAGTAGCAAAGAAACAGTTTCCGTTTGCGTTTCCTCCACTAATTGCAGCAGAGAACAATGTACAGAATCCAGTCGATGCAGAGTAAAATGCAGTTCCCAACTCGTATTTGCAGACAATAAATACATTCCTAAAATCTCTTGCTGTGAGCCTATCGGTTGAGTATAGTCGCTTGCTTCCAGTAAAGCGTATAGCAGGAACTCCATCAACATTAACAAGTGCTGGTTCTTCGCCGCTATTAGGGATAGCATGGTTGGCTAGACTTGATTTGTCTCTCCATTGGGTAACAAGATTTCCGATAGTAGTTAGTGTAACTGCATCCGCTCCATCCAACCATAGATTCATTGTTGCGCTTGCATTTGTGGGACTCCAGTAAGTAACTGGTAACGGAACTGCATTTCCAAGAGAAGATGGAATAAATGCAGTTTGCTTTGAGCAAACTACAACTGTGTTTGTGTAGGTGATTTGAGCATACGCAAAGACATACGCATTAACATTGTTGCATGGTGTCTGTGCGCTCCAAGTGCCGTTACCATTGTTCGTAGTTGTTGCTGCAATCCATGTCCTGTTTTGCCAATCTGCCGTCTCAAGAGCATAGTAAATTTGAATAGAAGAAATGTTTGCTGTATCTGATGGATAAACAGTTACCATTGGGTAGCCAGCATTTGCGCCAGATGGAACTAGGCTAGGCACAGTATCAGGACTGCTAGGCCAAGTAGGGATTGTTCCTTTGAGTTTATGGTCAAACCAAAGTTGTATATTCTGTGTTAATCCAGTGATGTCGTGACTAGAGTTTGCACGAAAAGCACAACTTCCAGTTACTGGAGATATTTCAAAGTTGCGAAATCCACGATCAAAGTTTCCGTGAAAATCATTTGTTGATGATAACCAAAGCACAGGTGATGTTGCACTTTTTGCGTATGCTTGTGACTCAAGCGTAGAAATATAATAATTATTTCCTTCAACAAATGTTGGTTCTACATAAGGAATAGTATATGGAAGAACACCAAATGTTTTCCAATAATTGATCCACCCATTTCCAAATTGAGCAATAACAGCCTTAATGTCTGGCTCAATGCACATATTCCACGCAATCTGACCACCCCAAGAATTTCCCCAGAATCCAATCTTTGCTGGGTTGATGTCGGCGGTCAGGGATTTTGCGTATGCAAGAACTCGTCGAGGCATTGCATACCAGTAATACATATCCTGATTACGGACATCCGTAATGCTGGCAACCGATACTTGGCTTGCGTAGTTGGCGTTAGGATTTGTTACTTGATTTAGTCGATTCAATGCCGCAGGGTAAAGCGTCATCAATGTCGATGGAAAACTATATGTTCCACCAAATGTTCCTCTCCAATCGTATTGTATTACTGCATAACCTAGATTTGCGTAGCTAGTGTAATCTTCAACACTTGCTCCCCATCCATTTGAGAAAATAAAACAAGGCAGATTACCTTGTCCACGAAGAGAAATTTTAACTTGATACTTAACATAGATACGAATCAAGTATCCATTGATAGTGCAATCAATTAAAGAGTTTTGCGTAAGAATCCCATTCAGCGTTGTGGCACTAATAATAGTCTCGTTAAATGCTCCAGTATTCGGATTGAAATTATTATATCTTGATCCAACACGCCAAATACTTAAAACATCTGGAGTTACTTCAGTATTTGTATCCGCACGATACCAAGTGCTGCTTTTAGGATAAACTAAAGATTGACTATTTGTTCCTTGCTTTCCAAATCCAGTTGCATCTGGACTATAACAAGGAGTCCCATCATTCAGCGTAGTAGGAAGATCATTTACTGAAGCATTTACTACTGCTGGATTTTGAAAGAATGCCAGCTTTCCTGATGTTGGGTCTAACCTAAACGGCATCTTGAGGCCTTTCTGGAAGCGTTGAAAAATCTACATCACTTGCTAGTTTTGCAATCGTTCCAGATGGAGGCTGCCAGTCTTCAAGATTACCATTCCAAACAACAAGGTTGACCAACCATCCGCTATCTTTGTCAAGTATTGCGTAAGTATCCATATTAAAAATAAGTAGTTACAATAACAATTCCTTGCGCTCCTGCTCCACCAGCACCAGAGGAGTATGTTAGTCCGCTTGTTCCTGGATACCACCCACAGCATCCACCGCCTCCTCCTCCACCACCATAGAGTCCACCTGCGCCACCTGCGCCGCCATTGCCAGTTGCATTTCCTGCGCCACCTGCGCCTCCACCACCAGAAAATCCAAAGGTATTTAAAGAATGCCCATTACCCCCTACCGCTCCACTTGTTTGTCCTCCAATTGATTGACCACCAGCAGAAATAGATAAAAATGAAGGGAATCCATTTCCGCCAATGGCAAATGCCCCTGCGGTAGTGCATCCACCACCACCACCGCCACCTCCCGCTCCATAATTTCCATTGTTTGAAGCCGCGCCACCAGCACCACCGTTTGACCCTCCACCCCCGTAACCACCAGAAGATTCAGACCTTCCTGTCGCAGAACCCCCAGCTGGGCCAGTTCCCCCTGTTCCAGGTCCACCACCACCAGCAAAGACCCATCCACCGAATGATGAATCTCCTCCTTGAACACCAATAATTGATTGAGCATTAGGCGAACTAGTGCCCGCTCCTCCAGCCCCACCAGAACCGACAGTAACAGTTTCCGTTGATCCAAGTACTGTCGCTGGTATATTTAACCTTCTCGTGTAAGACCCACCGCCTCCTCCTGCGCCACCCCATTGACCCGCATTGACCCTTCCAGAGCTTCCTCCTCCACCGCCAGCTATAACAACAACATCAACTGCTTTTGCGCCAGTTGGTTTTGTCCAAGTTCCAGAGGATGTAAAAACTTGAACGTCAGTTGGAGTCGCTGGACCTGCTGGCCCCGTGGCTCCCGTAGAACCATTTGTTCCTGCAACTCCTGTAGCACCTGTTGCACCAGAACCTGTAGCTCCAGTGGCTCCTGTGCTTCCATTGATTCCATCTACGCCAGTGGCTCCAGTTGCGCCTGTTGGCCCAAGTTGGTTGTACATGACTTGAGTTGCAGTAAGGATAATTGATGGAATAGCTGGATGGATGCCAGCAGCAGGTTCCGCTTCAATGACAATATTTACATTGTCAGTTGACCAAATTAATTCAATGTAATCGTTAGCAAGAACACTTGTTACAAAATTCCAAGATGCAACAACGTATGGAGATGCAGATGCAATTGTTACTCTTGTGTCAGAATCTGGAATATTTACACCATTTTTTCTAAACCAAATGTTTACAGTATCACCAGAACCACCTCCTGATGTGTGATGCAATTGCGCGGAAAATTGAATGTTATATGTTCCAGCAACAGCAAATGTTAATCTGGTTGGTAATCCAGAACCATTGTTTGTCATTGACACGCCATTTGCTTCGTCAGTGGTGCGAAGAATAAATGCGTAAGGAGTATTAATAACTGCTGCTGTTTGTTGAATAAGGTCTTGGAACGCTCCGTAGTATCCAGAAGCACCACCAGCACCAGTTAATCCTGTGGCTCCAGTGCTTCCAACTCCAGCAGGACCAGTCGCTCCTGTACTCCCTTGAGTTCCAACACCAGTGGCTCCAGTTGATCCATCTAAACCAGCGATACCTGTTGCGCCAGTAGCTCCATTAACTCCAGAAATACCTGTACTACCTGTTGCACCAATTTCTCCAGAAATTCCTGTAGCTCCTGTTAATCCAATTACACCTGTAGATCCAGTTGATCCTTGAATACCTTGAGTTCCTTGAAGTCCAGTTGCTCCAGTTGATCCTGTGCTTCCATTAGTTCCAGAAACTCCAGTAGATCCAGTACTTCCTGTGGCTCCAGTAACTCCGTCTAATCCAGGAATCCCAGTAGCCCCTGTGCTTCCAGTTACACCAGTAGCTCCAGACGAACCGATTGGACCATTGGAAACATATCTCCACGAAAACCAAGTGTTAAGATCAAATGTATTCGCAAGTGGCTGAACAAATGGAGTAGCTGTTGCATAATTTCCCTGAACGCGAAGATTGATTACATCACCGACCTCAAGATAAAATGTGGAAGCAACGCTTTGAACATAATTTTGCGTTGATGCTGTAACTGCGCTTTGGGCTATTGTGACTTGCTCTGCTGTAGGAGTGCGAGTTATATCAATCGAAACAACCTTGTTGTTTGCCGTATTCCAAGTAGCCCCATTTGCTGCTACGCTTGCATTAAACTCCAGTTGGTATAGTCCAGATTGTGCTACAACGAAATCAGCAGAACTTGCGGAGTGAGTGATGTACCCATTGCTATTGTTCCAACCAGCATCAACATCAAAAGTGATGTCTGTGCTTCCATTTATTAAGTTTTGCTGTGTGGTTTTATAGTAAGTTGATTGGTATAATGGTGCGGCTGGAGAAGTCAATCCTGTTGCTCCAGTCAATCCAGTTGCTCCAGTAGAACCTTGTAATCCTGTAGCACCAGTAGCTCCATTAATTCCAGTAGCTCCAGTTGACCCCATTCCCGTTGCTCCAGTTAAACCTGTTGCACCAGTTTCCCCTTGTATTCCAGTAGCACCAATAACACCAGTTGCTCCAGTTGATCCCTGTGGACCAACAATACTTCCAACATCATTCCATGTCGTTCCTGTTTTAACCCATAAATGTCCAGTGTCTGTTGCAATAACACCATTCCCACTTATTGCAGATGGGAATGCTGTATCTAAAGTTAATTGTGGATTCACGCCAACTGTAGGAACGCTTCCTATAATTGTTACAGATGTTCCATCATTTCCTTTTACACCAGTTGCGCCTTGAATTCCAGTAGATCCTGTTGAGCCTGTAACTCCAGTTAAACCTGTAGCTCCTTCAACGCCAGTAGCTCCAGTTGATCCAGTAGCACCAGTAGCACCATTTCCAGTTCCACCACCACCATTTGCTGTATTAGTAACTATTTTAGATAGTAAATTCCATTCACTATCACCTTTTATTGGCAAAATACCTGACGTATTTGCAACTATTTTAGATAACAAATTATTTCTTGAGTCTCCTACTTCTGGTGATTGTGGCATATCATTAATATCTTATATTGATTATCATTAGTCAATTATTTTAATTCCTAGTTCTTGATATGCTTCAACAACTGTTTCATTAAATGTGAATGGGGCTATTCCCCAGTCTTCTTTGGGTTGACTGTTTTGCACATACTCTCCAAGAATTGCATTTGTCCACGCTTTTACTGTATTTAGTTTTGGTGATGTTTTACCCGCTTCAGTAAGTGTTGCGTATAAATCCAATAATGTGACTAACTGTGTAGCTCCGTAGCCTTCTTTAGTTAACCATTGCTCTGCTGTATAGGTAGGCAAAGGTGGAATTACCCATTGTCCATTATCCCAAATTGCATTTGGTGATGGTTTAGGTGGAGCTATAATCCATTCTTGTAGTTTAGGATTATTTGATTCCTCCCAAGTGTCGATCAAAGATTGTGCCAAATCACGAAGATCAGAAGGATTTGTTCGATTGTAATAATTAGGCATATACTCTGGTGTGTGTTGCTACGGTTGATCCGTTGTTGTTGGTGATGGCGAGTCCGCCTTTTTGGTCAATGAGATCGCGGACGAGCGGGGCATAGAATACGAGCGACTGCGGGCGGATTTTGTCGCAGGTCATGCCTTTGGCGAGGGAGGCGATTTCGGCGGCGGTGAGCGCGGCGTTCCAGATGCCGACTTCGGCGATTTGGCCGCTCATAAAACTCGCACCGGATGGGAATGTTGAAAACCTTTGTGCACCGATAGAGGTTTGAGTTAAGCCAGTGGTTGCTAAGTTTGTCGTGTCTGTAGCCGCCCCTCCTGCATTGAGATAAACAGACCTACTTGCACTCGATGAAAGAACCCCGCAGGCATGATACCAAGTGTTTGCGGTGAATGAGGTTGTGCTATTCGCAGCCGCATTTGATGCCCCTGCGGCAGAAAAAAAAGAAACAGGATCTCCAGCTAAATCTCCCCTCACCAATAGAGCGTGCCTATCTGTTGCGGTGGTCGAATTTAAACAAATCAATCCATACGCCGTTGTGATTGTTGTAGAGCGAAACCAGCAGGCCATTGTTAACGGGGCGACTGTTGCCGGTGCTGATGCTACAGAAAGAAACTGACTGCTCGCTGCTGTGAAATCGTAAGCCATTACGCCGCGCTCCTTACTTCAACGGCGATGAGTTCGGCATCTCCAACCATTGTGTCTGATACGCTTGTTGCATTGCGAGTAATTTTTAAACGGAATCCATCACCTGATGTAACAGAATCAATTGTTGTTAATGTAATCTCGGTGTAATTTGGAACTCCGCTTGTAGCATTAGTTGTCGCTGTTGCACTTGCTGCCGTGTCGAATGAATCTACATCAATATCTGTTGTCATTCTTTCTAACGCAGTTTGCCATACACAATCTCCACTTGTTGCAGTTGTAGCTGTCCAAATCATGCGGATTTTTAAACCGCTTGTTAGTATTGCAAGCTGTGGGATTATATTCAAAAATATAGCATTTTCAATCGTTGTATCATCAAAGTCTAATACAGCAATACTATTGCGAGTATCTAATGTTGCAAATGCTGTTGCTGGAGGTTGATTTTCCCTTGGGGTTAGCGTTGCATAGGTTGTTTGAATGCCACTTGGTCCAGTAGCTCCTGTTGGACCTATATCACCTGTAGCTCCTTGTGGACCAGTTGATCCTTCTGGACCAGTAGAACCTGTTGGACCTATATCTCCAGTAGCACCTAATCCAGTAGCTCCTTCTGGACCAGTAGAACCAGTTGCGCCAACATTTCCAGTTGCGCCCTGACCAGTTGCTCCTGTAGAACCTTGTAATCCAGTTGCGCCAGTTGGACCCTCAATTCCTGTTGAACCTTGTTCGCCTTGTATTCCAGATGATCCAGTTAATCCAGTTAATCCTGTAGGACCAATTTCTCCAGTAGCTCCAGTTGAACCTAAATCACCCTGCATACCAGTAGCTCCAGTTGGACCTTCAATTCCTGTTGAACCAGTAGATCCATCTGGACCAGTTGATCCTTGTTCTCCTTGAATTCCTGTTGAACCCGTAGCACCAGTTTCTCCTGTTGTGGAATATAATGCCCACTCAATAGTATTTAATGAAGGATCTGTATAAACATCAGTTATTACATCCAAACTAATGTAAGTATTATTATCTAATGGCGATACTGCAACTGTATCTTTTACATATGATGCAGCACTCCACAAACCAATAAAGTTTAATACTGTTCCAGTAGCTCCAGTTGATCCTATTGGTCCAGTTGATCCTTCAATGCCAGTTGATCCTATTGGTCCAGTGGAACCTTCTGGTCCAGTGGAACCTTCTGGTCCAGTTGCGCCAACTTCTCCAGTCGCACCAGTTTCTCCTATTCCTGTAGCTCCAGTTAAACCAGTTGCTCCATCATTACCAGAAAGACCAGTTGCTCCCGTTGCCCCTTCAGGTCCAACAATGTTTCCAACATCACTCCAAGTGCTTCCAGATTTAACCCACAAATGACCCGTATTATTTGCAATAACACCATTCCCACTAATAGCTGATGGAAATGCAGAGTTTAATGTTGCTTGAGGATCGCTTCCAACTGTTGATATATTTCCTATAATTGTAACAGAAGTTCCATCATTTCCCTTTGGTCCAGTTGCTCCAGTTGCTCCTGGTTCATTAATGTTATTAGCTGTATTTGCTGTTATTTTATATAACAAATTCCATGAACTGTCACCAATTTCAGGTTGTTCTGAACCACTATTAGAAGCAATTTTAGCTAATAGATTATTTTTTGAATCTGATATTTCTGGAAAAAATGGCATTAAATCATTCCTAGTTTTTTAGCTTTATCACTAAGCTGTGATGCGTATCCTTGCTCTTCTTGTGGAGCTTCAGACATTTCATCTTCATTAGGTTCAGGCATTTCTTCTTCCATTTCACCAGAAAGAGGAAACCCATCAACTGCAACTAAATAAAATTTACCTTCGCCATCATAGCGAATTTTTGCGAGAACTTCTTTTTCTTCTCCTTCTTTCATGTTTGAATAATCAAACCCTTCTGGAGCAGAAAACTCTACATTGCCTTCAGCGGATTCATTTTCCATTTCGTTCTCACATGCTGGACAACCTTCATTACCACATTCTTCACACATACCCTTACCCTTACCTCCACCTTTACCAACTCCAATAATAATTGCCATTCCGTTTTTATCTTTCATAATTTTTGTTTGCTAATTTTATTTGAAGTGAGGGGGGATAGAACCCCCTCACCTCAAGTTGGATTTTAAACTACTCTAGCTTACGAGCAAGCAGAGTAGATGGTTGCTGGAGTGCAACGCTGATGCATAATTGCATAACCCCATTCAGGACGCTTGACTTGCGAACCTTGCATGAATAATGCAAAGAAGTAGCCATTGATTCCAAGAATGTTATCAGCATTATCCTTGTTGTTGATCCAAGTGAACTCACCACGATAGTTAACAGGATCGAATTTCAATCCGCTACCAGGGCTTGTGATTACTTGAGCAACGCGGGATGTGTAGACATTCGGGTTGTAGATGAAGCTAACTTCGTAAGGAGCCGAGCGATAGGCTGGGTTCACTACGGATTTAAGACCAGTAGAAGCTGCTGCCGTGACGAAGAATGGTACACGAACAAACGCACCATCAACAAAGTCATAGCGAGGAGCTTGACGATCAACTAAGTGAACGAAACCACTGTAGCTGAATGCAGCACCGAATGGCTTGATCAACTCATCAACCTGAGAAGAGAAGCGAAGATCCTGACGGATATCGGCATTCTGTTTCTTGAGGTAGTTGCTAGTTTCTGGCGAGCAGATAAGAGCATACTGAGGTTCACCATCAACCATTGCGTAATTGCCTTCAGCGGCATCGCGGCTCAGATCGAGATAGAACTGATCCAAGATACCTTGATCCAATGCGAACAAAGGAGCAACGGAAGGGAATGGTTGATTGCTTCCACTGGTGGACATTGCCAAAGAATCAGCAACATCGAGAACAACTTTGTTGCCAGCGAGACGAGAGAACTCATCACGATAACGATTGCTCCAGAACCACTGAGAGTTTTCTTTAAGAACTTTAACTTCACCAGCAAGCTGCTCTTCAGCTTTCCATGCTGTACGAAGATCGTTCACACAGAAACCAGGACTGCGAATAGCTGCCTGTTGAAGATTATAACTACGGAGAGTGCGAGCAAACTCAACAACCTGTGGTGTTGGATTGCAAGAGTTACCAGTGCCAGTATTAATTCCTACATCTGCCCAAGCTGTCGAGCTTGCATTAGGAACAGTAGAACGCTCTTGAACGAGAGTTTGAATAGTCTCACCCATTCCAGCAGGAAATGTATCTTGCTTGATAAGGCGATTCCATGGATCAGTTGCGATCAGTTTAGCGGAGATCATTTCTCCGATACGACCCGCTTCATGTTGAAGCTGATTATTTACGTTGTCTAAAGGTACGGACATATATTTTATTTCTAATTTATTTTGTTAAACTTATTTTTTATCAATGGTTTCATTAAGTGAAATCACGATAACTTGATTATCCTATACCGAGCCAGTGTATAAGCCATTAAGGTGTTTATTAAAGCTCTATTAATTTGTACTGATTTATGGGTCAGCGTCCATGATATATTTATTTCAACAGACAATATCAATCTGCAATTTAATAGTTACGTTATTGTTAAAAATAATGCAAGTTTTTTTTAACAAAAAAAAGAGGATGCTTTTAACATCCTCTCTCTTCATTAATGTTATTTGTTTTTAAGTTGCCATTCTTGACACTAGACCTTTAACAAAATCATCAGTGTCCATCTTTGTGTAATCAACAGATTTCCTAGACTCTTGTGGAGTGCGTGGAGAGTTGCCACCATTAACAGATGGAGATGAACTTCTAATTTTTACATTGTTTTCTTTCGTTTCATTTAACTGAGATTTTAATGTATTGATTTGTTCAATCAAGTCAGGCAATACAGTTGCACCAAGAATGCCATATACCTTTAGGTTTTCTGGCCATGAGTCGTAATCCATTAGCTCTTTTTTAAGAGTTTCTGAATTAGGTCGCTTATCTTCAGGAAGCAAATTAAATACCTTTTCAGCTACCTTTGGAAGAACGTCAGAAATAGCACTTTCACGTTGAGCGTAATATTGCTCTTGTCGTGATTGCATTTCTTTATTTTGGTTTTCCATTGATGCTTCATATGCAGCTTTAGAATTAGCTTCAATATCTGCTTTCCTATTTTCAATCTGTAGCAAGTTGTCAGCTAATGCCCAAACTTTAGTTTTATCACGTTCAGACCAGTCGGCAATAACTGACTCCAGTTCCTGCGGATTTCCATTAACGTCAGCTTGGATTGCATTAATTAATGCGCCCGTATCAGTTTGATTTCGTTTAGCAAAATACTCAACATCACTAATAATTCCATTTAATGGCTCAGTTATATATTGCTTCCATTCTTTTGTAGATTGAACTCTAGTTAAATAAAGCTCTCCATCAATAGAATCACGCTCATTTTGAATTTCTTGAAGATTTGCTTTTAGTTCAGCAACTTCCCTAGCTTGCTGCTCAAATTCTTCACCACGTTTTTTGAGATCAGCTAATTCTTTTTGGGCAGACTTCAATTCAACCTCGGCTTGTTTTAATTCTTTCCACCGAATCTTAGCTTTATCTTCTTGAGGTTGTGATTCTGCAATTAAATCATTATCTTTATATTCCGATTCTTCTGATTCTTTATTAACTGATTCACCTGATTTATTTTCTTCTTTTTTGGTATTATCAACATAGTTGATTTGCTTATCAGTTGAATTTGCATCTATTGGAGCAGTAGGTGTCCTTTCAATACTGGATGAAGTATTTAAATCCAACTTACCAATCGAATCAATTGCTCCACGAAGATTAGAAATAGCTGCATCGGATGATACAGTTTCACTTGTTTGAGGTGCGCTTACGTTTTGTTCTGACATATTAATTATTTAATTTACTTCTTAATGGCGGCACGATGACGTGCTGCCCATGGTTTCGTTTTAGTTGTAGAGCTTTTGACTGCTGGTTTAGATTCAGTCATTGGCTTAACTGACATTGGTTTTTTTTCCATATATTTACTCCTGTTGATTGTTTCCTACCATTGATAGCTTTTCAGCTTCGTTTATTTCATCAACCGAGTATAGCCCAGTTGAGAAAAGTTTTTGTCTAGCTTGAACGATATATTCCTTATCTAGTTCAGAATTCTTTTGAGAAGATACTTTAGTAAGAGATTTTAACTTTTGATAAAACATATCAGCACCAATAGCCTTTGCTCCTTCAATTACCATTACATCCCTTAAATCAATTCCAACAGTTTGCCTTGGTTCCTTTGGGATACATTCTTGTTTAACAATCATAAATGCTTCATTAAGTAGTGGATTGTTTAATAATTGCTCTAAATTTAATACCTTATCTGAGTTTAATTGAAACTCTTGCCTTGATGTCATATACGAATTCCTCCACGTTGTATCTTACTTGCAGCTTCAGCATCACGTATAGCCAGTTTTTGTGATGCGTCTTGTTGTTTCATAACCATACGTTGATTATGTTCAATCATATCCATTTGAAGTTTAGCTTCACGTTCTGCGCGTTGAGCTTCTATTTTAGCTAAAGCAACAGGATCAATTTGAATTTGCTCTTGTTGTTGAGCTTGCCCCATCAATTGTTCTTGTTGTTGTGCTTGCTGTTGTTCTCCCATTAATTTCTGAACCTTTAATGTTCCGTTATGTAGAATCTCGTCTGCATTTTGTAACGCTTTCCTGAACATAGCGGATTGCTCGCGCATTGTAGGATCACCAGATAGGCGTTCAACGTGCTGTGAGAAGTGCTGGTTAAGGGTATTGATTCCTCCAAGCATTGGCGCAATAGATATTGGATCTGAAACAAGCGCATCTTGAGCTTGATCAACAAGAGGTTGAAGTGCCTCAAGATGGACCTTGGCATGGACAAGATCATTCTGACCATCCAGAACTTGGATTTGACCACCCATGAGAAGAACATTGTTTTCAACTTGTGCAAGTGATGCATCGAATGTTGGCTTATCTTCTTCGCCTGGTTGAACTGCATAGCGTGATGCATTCTCATATCCAGCAGTCTCAGATGCAATATCCCAAATAAGATTCTGCTTTCCGAAATCAGGTAATGAACCAAACATTCCCATCAACCTATCAAAAGCAATCATGCGTGATGCTTCAGATCCCGCTCCAATTGGTTTAGTAATACGCAGCCGATCAACATCTAAATCAAAGAATGCTTTAAGATAACGATCACGATCACCAAATCCATCGTTTCCTCTACGTAGTAAACGCTTATGAAGTCCAGCGATATATGAACCACCTGGTTCACGTGCATCAAAGTCTTTGCGTTTCATCCTACGAACCATTTCTTTAATCAAAGATTCCCATGGGTCAAAGAATAGATTCAATGCAGATACAGACATCTTGGCGATATTTCCCAATTCTGCACGGACTTGTGTAGCAGACTTCTCTGTGCTAGTATTAACTAAAGATTCCGTATTGTAAGCAGATGTACGTTCACGGAAAATCTGCGTGAAAGCATTTACAATCGGTAATGATCCATTACTTACATTAGGAACTATAGTGTCCTTAATAACGTCAATGTTGGGGGAAAGCAAATTATAGATTCCATTTGGCATGAACTGCATTTCCTGCAATGCCGTCTCGTCTTTAGGCTGGAATGTAGGAGCGGAACCGAATGATGCAATCTCAAGCAATGAGCAATAAGCGCGATTTAATGCGCCATTAAGCGCAAATACATCGTACCCTTGACCACGGACTCCATGGTAATATCCATTCGTTCCTACACCATATGTAAATACTGTATATGCTTGGAAGCTGTTTTCAAACCTTCCTACTTTTTTAAACATGAATTCTTGTACAGCATTATCATCTGAAATCATATAATGCGATACACGTTGATCAAACTCAGTTACCCACAAATGAACCACACGTATAGATTGTTGATTTGCTGCTTGTGTCGTAAAGAATAAATCGTTGTTGCGAAGTTCCATTTCTAACTTCTCCCAATCGTACTGACGGAAGTTATAATAATTGTTATTATTATTTACGCATGAAATGATAGCTTTCTTGCATACCTCAACATCGAACCCGTGTAGAGTTGCCATCTCTTCATCTTTGATGAGTTGATATAATTGTGTTGGAGAATAGAATCGCAAGCAAGCAGCTACATCAATATTCTCTTGACCAATCTCAGTTTTACGTGGGATTTTAAAGTCAGACATATCAGTGGCTTTCCAACGCCAATCCCATTCATCGTTAAACAAAGCAAGACCAACTCCATGCTTAATAAAGCTATTGCATAACTTTAAATACGTGGGAAAGAAGTTGCGCCATGAACGGATACATGCAGTTACTTCTTGAGCGACAACATGCTCAAGTTCATCACGTTCATTTGCGTTTCCGTAATTAGTGTTGCAACTGAATAATGTTTGTGGAGCATTAATAATATCAGTATATCCAGCGATAGCTGTATCTAATACTTGTTTAGCAAATCCCCAAGAGACGTTTACACGATATGATTGACCAGCATTAATTAACGCACGTTCATCATATGGACGCTCATTATCATAAGCCGCATCAATTTTACTGCGGTCAAAAGCGGACACGGCATCTGCCCTGCGTAATGTCTCCCAAATCTCATATGCTGATTTTGCGTCTTTGATCCTAGATTCTGGTGGTTTGCCAGTATCTTTTGAAAGTGTCTCTAATACATCGCTCATTCTTCTTGTTCCTTATTTTTTATGGACAACCTATTTTTTCTTTTAGCTTTGTTAATTGAAATAATACGATCCTGTTTTTCTTCAAACTCTTCTACAATATCTTCAGCATCATCAATAGATACTTGTTTTGCAATATTCATATTATTATTTTTATTATTGTTCAACAATAAGTTAAATAAAGATTCATCTTTACACCCGTGAATTACAACGCAATCGTTATTTATGGGTTTATTGTAATGTATATCCCATGCTGAATTAGAAATAGAATCACATACTATTGAATCATTATGTTTTTTATAATTGTTTGTTCTCCAGTTATTTTGAATTAATTTAGAATCATTTAATTCTTTTATTATATACCATTGAATAACAGAAGTCCAGTGCCGTCCAGTTAACGATAAAGAAGAAAGTACTGGTGAATTACAGATTTCAGTTGAATAAACTCCAACGCTTGACATTTTCTGACCAGAAATTGATTCAGGTAATAAGTCGCCATTTTTGCCTTCATAATTCCTTTCTTTTGCTCCAAGGAAAATCTTTGGATTTCTCTTTTCCCTAACAGCTTTAGTTGTGTCAATATAGTATTCAGTAGATATTATATCTAGCCAATTAGCTTTTAATGGAATGGAATCTAACTCAAACCAAAAGAAACTATCATGATCTTTTTTATTTTTCAAATAAGCGCATGTTTGCTGAAAATAATAGTTGCATGCCATTGGATAACCTAGCATGTTATCATTAATCAAATGAACTTTTGATGTTAGAAATAAATGCTTAACATCATGCTCAAGCTCTTCAATTTCATTTTGATTTTCTTTTGACCCAATAACTAATAGGTCATGGTCAGTTCCAACTGGGAATTTATTTATGATAGATTTAAATCGTCCTATCAGGTGTTTGTCGTGTTTAGATACAGGTATTACTAATAGCATATATTTTTTATATTATTACCACTTCACTTTGTCGGCCCAATGAGCCGCTGACATTTTTCCTTTTGATATATTTTTAGCATGTCTAGCCTTAAATGATTCCCTGCGTTTTCTTTCAGAAGAAGACTCGCCTTCTTTCTTTGGGGAACCAGAAACTCCTTGTTGACCAAATCGAATTGTTTTAACTTTAGATCCCTCTTTAGCTAAAACAACATGGCTTTTAGTAGGATGACTAGGTGTTCGTTTGGGTTTATTTACTCCAGATACACCAAGACGCTTGATAGATGATTTAATAAGTTCACTCATTGTTCATTAATGATTATGGTAATTTGCTGTCTTAACCAATCAGAAAAATTAAGTTTCTTCTTCAAAAGCAATGCAGCCCTAAACTTCATCCATTCAGAAGGCTTTAGTTTCGCTACTACTCTATGTGTTGATTTTTCTTCCACAAAACATATCTTACATAAAGTATATAAGTATGCAATAAAAAAATTGCAGTCACCTAATATATTTGATAATTTATAAAGCATGACATCAGTTCCAATCTACGGACTTCCAATCGAGGGATACATCCACCAGTATGACTTTAACTGGAAAAAAGGCACACATCAAATAGCTATCGAGCTTGCCATGTTTAGAGAAAAGATCACTAAACGAATCCCTGCTGATATTGGTGGAGTTGATACATTCTTTCACTTTAAACGAATAGCTAAGGCATTTTGGCCTGAGAAGGATAATAAAGCACCAGCTAACTTTATATGGCATCCATGGGCAGACAGGATGATTCAAGCGGCATGCAAGCATGACTACATAGCAATAGCAGGGTCAGGTGGATTTGGTAAGTCGGAGGCATTTGCTATATGGGCTATTATTAATTATCTAGCAGATCCAGAGAATACAATTGTTCTAGCTACATCAACAACTATCAAAGCATCTAAACAACGTATTTGGGGTAAGATTGTAAAGTACTGGACTGTATGCGAGAAGCTAGGACTTCCAGGTAAACTAATCGACTCATTAAATACAATTAGGTACATAGACAAAAATGGAAAAGCTACTCAAGGCGATCTATCTGGAATCACTCTAATCCCTGGTGAGAAGAAGAAAGAAAAAGATGCTACTGGAAAGATGCAAGGTATCCACCAAAAGAATGTTATCTTTGTAGCTGACGAGTTATCTGAGCTTTCAGAGGCTATTACTGAAGTTGCATTTTATAACTTGAGCAAAGGTTGTGAACGCTTTCAATTTATTGGAATATCCAACCCTGCTTCATACGTTGACGCTTTTGGTAAGTTTGCTAAACCAAAAGAAGGATGGGAAACTATAAGCGTAGACGATGATGATTGGGAAACATCCCGTGGAATTTGCTTGCACTTTGATACTCTTAAAAACCCAAACATGATTGCTGGAAAGAAAGTTTACTCATGGATGGATGGACCAGAAGATTTAGAAAAAGTTCCAGTTGAAGAAAGGAATACTGCTTCATACTGGAGAATGTATCGTGGGTTCTGGTGTCCTGCTGGCGTATCGGATCAAATTTATTCTGAGGTTGAAATACTTAACGCTAAAGCTACAGACAAAGCAATATGGTTAGACAATAATCTGATACGAGTTGCATTCCTAGACCCATCGTTTACTAATGGTGGAGATAGAACTATTCTTTACTTTGGAACTGTTGGGAAATTAGCCGAGCCACATGGATTCAGCGGATTGCAATTCGACGAATACATTCAATTTAGTGAGGATGTTACTGATAAAACAATGACTAGATCACAGCAAGTCGTTAAATGGTTTAGAAACGAGTGTATCGCAAGAGGTGTTCAACCATTAAACGCAGGATACGATAAGTCTGGTGCTGGTGGTCCTCTTGGTGACTTTATATCCGTTGCTTGGTCGAAAGACGTATTTGGTCTACAATTCGGTGGTAGGGCATCAGAAAAGCCTGTTAGCGCATACGATCCAACTCCAGCACATGATAGGTATGTAAACCATGTATCTGAGATTTGGTACTCAGCCAAAGAATATATGAGGACTGGTCAGATAAAAGGTATTGGTTCAGACCTTATGGTTGAAATGTGCCAACGTAAACTAGATCCTAATGGAGAAAAGAATCTTAACCTTCGCATTAAAGTTTTACCAAAGACAGAAATGAAATCTAGGTTTGGTATGTCCCCCGACATTGCTGACGCAGGAATGGGTCTATTAGCTCTCGCAAGAGAAAGATTGAATCTTGATTCATCTAATGCTACAAAAGCCTTAAATCCAAGTAATCAATCAACAAGTAAATCTTGGAAAACACTATTTGGTAAATTTGATATTTATACAAAACAATCACTATGAATCACGAATCAGAGACATCTAGGAGTAAACATTTACTTGAAAAATACTGCACCGGAATTGGCATGGATGTTGGTTATGGGGGTCAAAAGATAACTGAATCAGCGTGGGCATTTGATATGCCGCAACCATACACTAATGTAGGTGGTGACGCTCAACAACTACGAGGCGATTGTAGAAGGTTTGATTTTATATGTGATAATGCATTGGATTATATTTATAGCAGCCATGTCTTAGAGGACTTTAGGTATAATGAACTAATTAATATAATAAAAGAATGGCGTAGGATCTTAAAGCCTAATGGATTTATAGTTACGAACTGCCCTAACCAACAGGTGTTCTTGGCTCATTGTGCAGCAACAGGACAAGGAACTAACGATGCACATAAAGAACAAGATTTCTCATTATTAAACTTTAATGAAAAAGTGTTAAAGTTTACTGGAGATTGGGAGACTGTTTTTGAATATGATAACTTTAAACCTTACTCATGGTTGCAAGTTATTAAGAAAATAAACATTTAACCTTTTCAATTGATTGTAAAATTAATTGATTATTAATTCCTAATGGAACATCTTTAGATGTATCATTAATTATTTTAAGCTCTATTTCTTTTCTTGTTTTATTTACTCCCTCTTGCATAACAAGTTGAATTAAATAATCAATGTAATGCGATTTAATTGTTTTATTATTCAACTGATATACCCATCCACCTACAGGACACTCAAACCTATCAAGTGTTTCTTTTATTTCTGCTGGAGTAATATCTATTTCTACATTGCCTATTTTTTTCTTAATAGATCCATCGCACGAATAATATGTATTGTATCGTTTAAAGATACAATCTGGAGTTTTTAAACATACTTCTAATATCGAATCATGTTTTAATCCTTCAGCTATGCAATTAGGGGAACTTTGGTTTCCAATAAAGCATTCACAACTTTTTATAGCTATAGCTAGATCAAGGTAATTTTTTATTTTTAACCTGTCTATTTTGCCATATCTATTACAAAAAACATTATATTCTAAATCGCTTCCAACAAATAACATTTTATTCCTTAATGTATTAGTAAGTTCTTTCCACGGAAATAATGTATTATTATATCTTGATGTCTTGTTAACAATAATACTGCCATAAAACCTTTTGTCTTCAGGACAAAATAACCACTGTTTAGAAAAATCAACGGGTTGTTTTATCCAGTTAGCATGCAATTCAGCTAATGTTTTTCCAAAAGGATGCCCATTTTGTCTAAAATCTATAAACGATTTATCTATATTCTGATTAGAATACTCACCACATTTTCCTATGTATGGTTGAATTTCAATCAATTCAGTAAGCATCTTAACTGCATACGGGTTATTTTTAATATAATAATTTCCTCCACCACATGCTTGAACTGAAGCAAGGCTAAGTATTATATCACCTAGATCCTTGCTATGTAAAAAATTCATAGACCTTCTTTTTTCCAGCAGTAATCTATTCTTTTAAAATCTTCTTTTAAGTGGTCAGGAAGACCCGCTTGTTGGACATTCAATGGAATGTGTACCGCCGCCTTCAAAGAACAGCTACAGACCAAGCATGCGCCAAGTTCGCTGTCCCTGCGTGTCTTCCTTTTTCCAACTATAGAGTGTATGATTGATAGGACTCCAGCCATGCATGCTCCACAACCAAATTGAAGTGTTCCATTCATTGGACATGATGCACACATATCTGCTCTCCAATCTGCAACTTGCTGTGAAACAAAGGGGGGTTTACCTGACATTGTTTTTAATGCCCAATTTTTCATCATGTTTAAAAATGAAAGCGCAGCCTGTAGCGTTAATGGTCTTCGCGTTACATTCTTCATGCTTGCTCTAATGCAAGATTTACCCCACTGAGGATTTTGTTTGCACATCTCAGAAAGAAACTCTTCCTCCCACACTGGCGATAACATTACATTATTTGCAATGCAATGTTGAGTGTACATTTTTGCTATTGAGTCAAAATCATAGTGGCTAAACTCAACTCCTGTAACTGGGTGTTTTATTTTCCACCCTCCATTTGGTGATACTGTTTTGTTTATTTCAAATTCAATCATTCAATCGATATTCGTTTCACTGCCCTTGTTGCACGTTCGCTTGCATCTTGTGAGTATTCTTCAAGTTGTGATTGATACCTTGAAGCATCCATTCTTTCAAGACTTTTACGACTTCTAAACATGCGTTTACTAACATAATCTCCATACGTTTTTACGTAAGCATAAAACTCTTCGTTTGTCATTGGACGCTCCAATCTCGCTTCAGCAGTCCTTCTTGTAGGTATTGTTGGACCATCACCTTTACTTAGAACCAATTCATTTAATTCATTCATAGGGGTATTCTTGGGGAAAGAAAACACCATTGGTACTCCTAACTTGTACAACTTATCTCCCCAATCGTCTGCACGTATTGGTTGTCCAAAAGCATTTAGTGCTTTAGTTCCAATCATTGGTCCAACAATAGGTATGTTAGAATATATTGCTCCAGACATAGACGATCTATCAATCGGATCATTAATAAAATCAGATATGTTCCTTGCAAGAGATGTTCCCAATATAGGAACAAATGTTTTTCCAAAGTATCCAGCTTGAGCCGCTACTTCTTCTGGAAGTTGACCAGCACGATTTGCATTAAATAACGACTTACCAAAGGCTGCATATGGTCCACGTTGAGCTAATGCCAAGAATGCAGATCCAAGCATAACTGTAGCTTGATTTAAGTCTGCTGGCTTCTTCTTGGCTTTATTCATTTGATTCCTGATATTCCAATCATCCAATGCTCCAGCAATTAAGATTGGAAAGAATATAGCCTCACCACCACGACCAATGTTAATAGGAATAACTGTATCTCCCATTACGATATGGATGCTGTATGGTTTCCATTTTTTGATCCACGAATCGTAATATTGTTTATCAGCAGCAGCATCAGGACCATTACCAGTAACTACAATTTTAAACTTATCATCATCTTCATCATCCGTAGATGACTTTACTAATGCACCAAGTCCTAGCATTACTAGACTTCCAGCGATAGATTCAGTTAATCTCTGTCGGTATTGCAATTCATTTCCGAGGCTTAAAGAATACGATGATTCCATGCCTTTTGATTTTTGATACTTGTCGCGGAATATTCTAAGGAATCCATACGGACTATACCATGCTGCGTTATGGAATGCTCTAGCTGGAACAAGGGCGAATCCATAGAGCATCTTAGAGAATACTTGCATTAGTGGACCTTGTTGCGCCGAACTAGATGCTATTTGTTCTAAAAACTTAATTGGAAGATATGAGATCATCCCATCGTCAGACAATCTTTTTTGCTCATTAGTTAACCCATCCATTGATATAGTTCTGTTTCTACCAACAGATAACAAAGCGTCATTTAGTGCTGAGTTAATAAC
>OBMK010001272.1_pt1 | contig 21803 bp, 11 predicted proteins | sample 1539081 | NCBI WGS metagenome assembly OBMK01 (sample SAMEA3355528, study PRJEB22509) | marine metagenome | biome: marine; feature: river plume; material: water | place: USA | collected 2010-08-07 | depth 0.5 m | reverse complement strand
GATTGGACGTTCTATTTGATGAACGACAACATACGAGAGCAAGGATGGCCTCTGCCCCTTCAAAGCCTATACACATTTGCCACGAAGGACCTCTATCCTGATTGGACGTGTAAGTTGGATATCAGTACAGCAGACTCTGCCGCATCGTTTGCTTCCAAGTTTGCGGTAGGAGATTCCTGTGACTTGAACGGTCGAGTGATGATCGTCAAGAGTAAGAACCTTCAGGTAGGCGAGATCACTGTTAGGTCTCCTCGTGCTAACCAAGCCGAAGACAGCAACTATGCAGGACTAACGGTACTGTCTGATATCGGAGGAACCAATCAAACTGCTCTAACAGCAACTGTTCAGGAAGCCTTGGGCACCTTTGAATATCGAAACGACAGCGACCTACCCTATGACTATTTCTTTGAGAGTCCTGCGGTATCCCTGCCAATCACGAACCTAGATAAGCTCATAGAAGAGAACGACGCACTCAAGAAGATACGAGTTATTCAGAAAAACCAGATCGAGAGTGTCGCTGGTAAATTCCGATCCTTAACAGGCGTCTAATATGGCTTCGGCAGAGTTCGCAATTATAGATGCTACGGTCATACTGAATAGGGTTGACGGTACAAGTCTACAGGTAGATATTTCATCTCAGATTATGGAGTTCGAGGTATTCGAGCACCTGTCCAAGCCCTATCTGGATGCACGGCTTGTATTCATAGATGACTTCGGATTCCGTGACACATTGTCTGTCCAAGGATCTGAGCAAATAATCATCACTGTGGGAGATCCCGAAGAGCCTGATAAGCCTCTGTTCACGAAGGCGTTCTTCTTCGCAAAGGTTAATGACACCGCCAAGATGAACGAGAGAGCAGAACTTCTTTCGGTCAGTCTCATCGAGGATCATGTCCTTATTAGTGCGGTCAAGCAATTTAGCCGATCCTACAGAGGCACCTTCGAGGACATGATTTCAGAGATAGCTCTGTCAGAGTTGTTTCAGGGAACTAAGCGAAAGGTCTCTAAGGGTAAGTTCGAAGGAACAGCCCAAGGTACCCGTAAGGTCATTGTCCCCTATATGTCTCCCCTCGAAGCAATCCAATGGATCAAGGATAGGGCTACTACGAGAAGTGGCGGTCCCATCTATCTAAAGTCATCCTTGTTCACCAATGATCTGACGTTAAGTGACTTCGATTCCTTGATGAGGGAAGAGGCAGTTAACATCAAGACCCCTATGCGTTACTCACAAGCTAGTGCTAGTGTGGATCAGAGCGAGGACAGACTAAGACCTTACTTTGAGATCATCTCTTACTCAGAGAAAGATAACTCTGACATGCTTCGGCTCTATGAGGATGGAGCGGTAGGGTCGTTCTACTCAACCATCGATGCAGGCAAGGGTACGATTCTGGGAGATCACATTTCAGTTCGTGACATTGTTGATGAGATGTACACCCTCAATATTCTATCGGCTGACCAATCCCAGAGTGTGTTTGACCCTGCTCTATTGATCGGAGATAAGTTAAGTGATGAATACGATAGCTTGAACATCTTTCAGGTGACCTCTTCGGGCACTTACAATCAATTCGAAAGCTACCATGACGAAGCTCAACTACTCGACGCCAATAATAATATCGTTGAGTCCAAGCTCAAGATTAAGAACAAGATCATCCGAATGATCATGACTAAGAACGTCCTCGATATCGGTATTGATGGGAAGGTTCTTTTAGAAGGTCAGATCGAGTCGGGTTCTAAGCTACGACTATTATTCCTCTCCCCCGACGTAGCAGGAGACGATAAGGATCAAAGCGAACAAATAGATAGACGTAAGAGTGGGGATTACATGATCTTAGCGGTCAATCATCGATTCTTAGATACGGGTCACTCCGCCGTCTTACGTCTAACCAAGCTAGGCGAACTACCAAAAGACTTCACGCTATGAGCCATCTAGAAGAATCAGGATTAACCTATTTCCAACACTTACGTCGAGCATGGACGGTTGCCTTTGTGTGTCTCGTACATGGGTTGATCCCGTGGGTATGGGAAACCAAGGGCAAGGACATCATCAATAGCGATCCCAAGGATTTTAGATGAACGTACTAAGACCCATACAAAAGGAATACTACGGCGATGATATCCGTTGGTTTTTCGGTACGGTAATCAATCACACTCCACCCGCAGGTCTAGAAGGTCGAGTTAAGGTACGAGTGGTCGGTGTTCACAATGCGGACACAGGGGAGATACCTGAGTCTGATTTACCGTGGGCACAGGTGTTGCTTCCCACAACTGAAGGCGGTTCGAGTGGCTTTGGAGGAATACCCCAGTTAAAGACAGGCGCTTTTGTGGTGGGTATGTTCCTTGATGGAGCAAGTTCACAGCTTCCCCTAATACTAGGATCTGTTCCACGCACAGAATTACCCTCGACTATCCAGACAGGACGACGCTCAACTCTCATCGACTCATTCAATTACAGCCAAGATCGTATTCAAAACGTTGTGATAACACCTATGCGTGATGATGATTTATCTGACGGGGCGGTGGGATTGCGTCGTCAACAGGCTATGAAGTTCTTTATCGATAATGGATACACCGTTACCCAAGCGGCAGTCATAACAGGTGCCCTCGAAGAGAAGTCGCAATTTAAGACGTATTCTGAAACTGACGAAGAGTCATTCGGTATTGCGGGATGGGCAGTGGATGCAACGGTTGGTAGTCGTTATGTGGCGTTACTTCGGTTTAGCGGAGACTTCTCGCCTACTCGTGACTTCCAATTGTTCTCGACTCAACTCCAATTTGTTCTATTTGAATTGAGATCTTCCTTCAACCTTGCCAACTCAAAGCTACTGGCAAGCGAGGATATTAAAGCAGGAAGCCTGTTATTCAACCAATACTATTTGGGCAAGAAGGCAGATACCAGTGACACAGCAAGAAGGGCTTATGATGAGGTGTTCGTTTAATGGCTGATACAACCAAGAGCGTCAATTCGTTAAAGGAGACCGTCAAGGAAAAGGCGAGTTCCATTGATACGAGTCAGATAGAAAACACCGCTAATCAGGCGGCTCAATCCTTCAAGGATGCAGGCGAGAATGTATCGGGGCAGGTAGCAGGATTAGTCCAAGGTGGAATAGAAAGCGTCACTCAGAAAGTCGATGCCTTTAAGCAAGATCTAACCGATGCCAAGGATACTGTCGAGGGTCTGTTAAGTGGAGACACTACCAGCCTTGAAAATATGGGCACCGATATGGTCAACAAAGCCGTCGAGGGTTTGCTGTCCAAGTTTGGGGCTAAGGTTGAGATATCGTTTAGCGAACCAGATTCTGACGGTATCGTTACACCCATCTCTTCTTCTTTATCGACTGATACGACAGCCGCTGACAAGATACAAGGTATCCTATCTCTCATCACAGGTTTGGGTGTGGATGTGGGTAACTTACAGAGCATAGCCGCCGTAGCATCACCCGAAGGATTACTCAACGCAGGCAAGCAATTAGCTGAAGGAAAGATCGGTGCCTTTGATGGTGCGGACGCTATTTCTGGATTAGTTGATGCCGCCGTCACGACAGTAACCGATGAACTCAACCAGCAAGTTGGAGGAGCACTGGCGGCTGTATCGAACGTCAATAAGGTCGTTAATCGAATCACTGACATCGACAGCGATGGGTTTGGTGAGTTGGTCTACACGACAGTCAATGATGTGATCAGTACAGGACCAACAGATTCCGCAGAATTCAACTCTGCGATTACCAATGCCACCAATGCAATCACTGACATCCAAACGCTTGTTACTAAGGGCGATGAGATTAAGCAGAACCTTGAAGCGGCTAAGACAGATCTGAGTAACCTATCAGGTGGTAAGGATGGTGCAAGCGTACTGAAAAGCGTACAGCAAGCGGGTGCTGACCGTAGTGCATACGATAAAAAAGCGGTGGAGTATAAGGGCATCGTTAAGACTCGCATTGCCAAGAACTCTACAAGCGGAATCATCCAATCAATCAGTACCGACATCCTAACGACGGCAAGGGAACAAGTTAAAGCGTTTGCTCCCACGATTACAGACGGTGACGTAGAAAGAGTTATCGCACTAAGCCAAGGGGATCGTGCAGACGAAAGCACTGCCGTTCAGATTCTCTTTACCCTCACTAAGAAAGACATTAACGTTATCAGAACGTTTATACGTAAGCTCGACACCACTATCACCACAGCAACCAAAGCCCAGATATCTGAAGTTGTCTTTGAAGATCCGTATGTGATTGGCTCTTATCAGAAGGCATGGAACAAGGGAGCTAATGATCCCACCTTCCCCTACATATCTTCGGTCGAAGAGTTACAGGCGGAGATCCAGAAGCTAGATCGTGAGATCACTGAGGTCATTGTCCATTGGACAGAGACATCCACTAACAAGAATATTGGTAGTGAAGAGATCAATGAATGGCACCTTGCCGCAGGTCTAGATGGGATTGGATACCACTATGTCATACGACGTGATGGTTCATTACAGAGGGGGCGACCCGCCAATATCGAAGGCCAGCACACTCCAAGTCGTGATGAGAAGTCCGTTGGGATTGTCTTTGTGGGAGGAGTCAACGTTCCTACTGAGACCCCCAACTTCCAAAACTTCCTGTCATCCCAATCGTTGACGCGATCACAGATCAACACCTTTGATCAAATGGTCCGAACGATTTACAAGGTTTATCAAGGGATTAACTTCTTCGGTCATGTTGATGTTGACCCTACAGGTGAAGCAATAGATCCCGGTTTTGATGTACCTGATTACGTGAAGACTCGATTCGGAAAGGACCAATCATGACTAATACGTTTGACGATAAGAAGAACCGCGAACTCATCTTAGAGGGTGGTCAAGAGGATACTCAAGGTGTGCCTAAAGATGGGTTCACTGATCCGACAGGTGAGTTTCCCAAGCGGGATTACTTCTTTGGTAGCAGTATCAACAAAGCGGCAACAGGACAGACCGTCAATAAGCTGTCACTAGGAGGAAGCGAAATCGGAGTTGATCTTGATTTGGCGGACCAACGTCCTAGTGAATACCCTCACAACCAAGTCAATGAGACTGCTTCGGGTCATGTTATTGAGATCGACGATACTCCTGCGGGTGAAAGGATTCTGATTAAGCATCGAACAGGTGCAGGTATTGAATTACGTGCTGACGGTTCAGTGCTTATTTCATCCAAGCGGCAAAAGGTAGAAGTAGTAGAGGGCAGTGAAACCGTAATAGTGGAGGGAGAAGGTGATCTCATATACAGAGGGAATGTCAATCTTAGAGTGGCGGGAGATTTTAACGTTGACGTTGGCGGCAATTATAATCTCAGTGTGGCTGGAGATAAAAGAGAGACAATTAAAGGAAGACACTCAAAGACCGTTAACAGAGACCAAAACTACACGATCAGAGGATCGCGTGGTGAACAAGTTATTGGCATGGCTACGACGACAGTTTTAGATGATGCCAACTTTATTATCAAGGGTTCGGCCAAGCACTTTGTTGAGGGCGATATAGAACTTACATCGGGTAACAAGCTCATCACCACAGCGGTGAGTGAATGGGTTGCGGCATCCTCGACAGCGAACATCACCGCTCGACACATATCGATGATTGGTCACAAGGGCACTATCGGTGGTCAGTTTGTTGATTACTATGGCAAGACGTATGGAGGTATGCCCGGTGGTGTCACAAACCTAGCTACTTTCTATGGCGCATTGGTCGGAAGGGCAACCGAAGCATTCCATGCTGATTATGCTATGAAAGCCTCTCTTGCGGGTTTTGCCAAAGGTGCGGGAAAGGCACTTATCGCCGCTAAAGAAAAGCCGTGTGTAGTAACCCCTGTTCCACCCAAACCCGGTATCATGCCCTACCCCGTTATACCTCCGACTGCTCCAATACCAGCCACACCTATCGTGGAGTTGATGTTGTCTACCAGTTCCTATGGTGTGCGTAACGTGAAGATCGACAACAAGATCAAAGAGAAGATTCTCAAGTCGGATGAGTATGCAGAGCTATTCAACTTTGATCCCGACATCCACGAAATACGATCTAAACTCAGAAGTTCGGCTAACCTCAACAATGGTAAGTTCACATCTTACCTAGTTAGTGAGGGGCTACTTAATAAAGACTTTACTAAGACGATTCCTAAGAACATTGGACGTAGTGCTAATAAGGAAGGAACCATTAGATTCGGTGTTGAGCTACTAGGCAACAACCCAATCGATAACCGAAGTAAGCGATTTAAGGTAGAACGATGATACTAATAGATCCCAAATATGACCCTCGCGGACAGACGATAACGTCCAGCACTGCGTTGGGGGCGGGTATTTCCCTAGCTAAATTTCTAGGTGCTCGTGGGTCAAGGACACAGTTACAAAAGCTCTATAACGAGAATTTTACGGGACCCCCTGATTTTCAACAGATTGCTCGTAACTTAGTTCTTCACGCACAGATACTGCAATCTATTATTGCAAACAAAGACTTTGACCAATATCGCTTGATTGTAAGCGAAGGCATCTACGAGCCTAATCCTAAGTTTACGGTGGTTGAGACCCCTGCGGGTTCAGAAGAAAACGCCAAGCTCATTGCCAGTACAGTGGATGGGGCAAACTACGGTAAAGGTAAGGATGGTTGGGTTGTCAATCTACCCACTTATATCGGTGAGACTCCTAGTGGAGTGTTGGCCTTACGACGAACAGGGCAGGCAGTTTCCTATCAATTGGTAGGGAGAAACGGCAAGACAGACCCTAGTAAGACATTTGATCTTGCTGTTCTATGGAAGGACTATATCAAGTACGACAAGCTGACCCTAGATTACGATACGTTTGATCCTAGCGGAGAGTTAACCTGTCAGATCATCATCGAGACCCCGAAAGTACCCGAAGACTTCGATGTCACTTATGCCTTTAATCTTGAGACAAAGTACAACGGGGAGATACAAACAGTTAACGAATTGCTAGAAATTCTGCCCGATTAGTATAAATAAGAGAAAATAAGAACAGAGTTTCTCATGGCTAATACACCCGAAGACGGAAAACTTGATAAGAGCATTCGCGTAACGAAAGTTCGCAAGTACTCTGATATCGATTTAACGTTGACTGCTAGAACCGCTACAGACGGAGACATCTTTAGGAAGAAGGATGTGCAGTCCGTGAAGCAAGCGATCAAGACGTTGCTCTTGACCAATCGCTTTGAGAAGCCTTATCGACCCACGTTTGGAGCAAATCTCCAAGGGCTATTGTTCGAGTTAACCACAACGGATGTGGGCGATGAGATCATTGTACGAGTAAAGAATCAGATAGAGCGATATGAGCCTCGTGTAAAGGTCATCAATCTAAAGGTTACGGCTACTCCTGACTTCAACAGTATCGATGTGATTTTAGAATTTCGAGTAGTCAACACAGGCATTATTGATGTGCTCAAAGTTACTTTGGGTTCACAGATGGAATGTGACCCCGGCTTTATGGCGGTCGATCCTGTCGAAGACTTTGGTAATCGAATCCTCACAGAATTATCTGATCCTCTCCTAACAGAGGGTGGGATTTTCATTAATTACGACGACAACGAAGGCGTGTACCTATGACAACCACAATCAAATCTACTGAGTTAGATTTTGACGAGATCAAGAACAATCTCAAAACGTTTCTTGCTCAATCCCCTGAGTTTGCGGATTATAACTTTGAGGCGAGTGGTCTATCTAATCTTCTTGATGTGCTTGCCTACAACACTCACTACAATGCACTGACTGCTAACTTTGCCTTAAACGAATCATTCTTGTCTACGGCACAGCTTCGTTCATCTCTGGTTAGCCTTGCGGGTGGCCTTGGGTACACAGTCCGAAGTCGTAACGCATCATGCGCCGTATTGAATCTATATGTGACCAACCCATTAGTGCCTTCATCGATGACCCTTCCCGAAGGATTCCGATTCAGCACCTCTATCAACAATCAGAGTTTCACGTTCAAGACACGCGAAGCCTTGATTGCCACTAACAACGGAGCCAACCAATACTTCTTCCGTCTGGTAGAGAACAAGAACGTCGCCATCTATGAGGGTATTGAGAAGCGAAAGACCTTTATTGCAGGACCTGTGGGCGAGAACCAGACCTATGTCATCCCCACAGACAACCTTGATCTCAATACAGTTAAGGTCAGAGTCTTCGAAGACACCTCGACCTCATTCTTTCAGGTGTACACAAACCTTAATGATGCAGTAGACATCAACAAGGACTCACGCATATTCGTATGTAAGGAAACACCTAACGGTCAGTATGAGATTACCTTTGGTAATGGTGCTCGCTTAGGACAGTTCCCCTCTACAGGAAACAAGATCGAGGTTATCTACGATCAAGTAGCAGGACCTGATGCTAATGGTGCGCGTACCTTTACTCCCGTGGATATCATTCGAGATGCTAACAACGATGTTTTGAAATTAAATGTCACCACAGTATCGATCAGTATGGCAGGATCACTCAAGGAGCCTCTCGAATCTATTCGTCAGAATGCCCCTTACCTGTATGCCACACAGAACCGTATGGTTACCGCGTCGGATTATGCGTCATTAGCATTGCGTAATTTCTCTAATGTCATATCTGACATAAAGTCATGGGGCGGTGAAGATAACCTTCCCCCTCAATATGGTGCTGTCTATTTGTCCATCATCTTCAACACGACCGATACAAACGTACAGCAACAGACTAAAGCGGACTTCCGTAACCTAGCTAAGAATTTGGCAGTGGCATCATTCGATATCGAGTACACAGATCCATTGACCACGTTCCTTGAAGTAGATCCTGTCTTCCAGTGGAACCCTAACCTAACCAGTAAGAGCCAAACAGCTATTGAGGCACTGGTTAACAAGACAGTTGAGAACTACTTCTCTGATCAGTTGGGTGGCTTTGATAAGTCGTTCCGTCGTTCCAACCTATTGACAGTGATTGATGATGCTGATCCTTCTATCCTATCCAGTAGAGCAGATGTGAAGATGCAGTTCCGATTCACACCTAAAGCGGGTGTCGTCTCATACGAGCTAATCTTCCCATCATCTATTGCTCCACCCGAAGACGATGCTTACGTCATACGAAGCAAAAACTTCGTGTTAGACGGGAAGACCTGTTTCTTACGCAACAAGTTAAGCACCACTACGATTGAGGTGATTGATATCTCTACAGGAGAGCCTGAATCTGACAGCATTGGTGATTATGACCCGAACACAGGAACGATCCGTTTCAGCAACTTTGGGGGATCTTTAATTAGCGGGACCTTCTTACGGATTACGGCTACGCCTGCTAACCAAGCAACGATTAATGCTACTCGAAATAATGTTCTCGCATTTGATGCGGAAGCGTCTTTCTCACGAGCGGCTATCACCGATACCGTATAAATACTCGAATCAATAAGAGAAGATAGAAATGACTTCTAGTGTTACAAACAGTTTTCACCAAGTTATGCTTGGGCGTCTCAAGACAGAGATCGATAGTTCAGCACCCGATTACTACGTGGGGTTGGCTCGTGGAGAAGTGTTTACAGAGACTGAAGACTTTTCTTCGCTCTACCTCCAGCGTCAAGGCAGACATGCACTCCAAAGTGTCAAGATCCTTTCTAATTCTTCATTAGTGGTTGCCAGTAATTCATGGGTAGAGAACCGTGTTTACAACGCATGGAATGACAAGGCAGTTGATAACTACTATGTCGTCAACTCTAAGAATGAAGTCTTTGTGTGTGTCGAGACAGCCACCACACCCGATGGGGTTAAGTTGCCTTCAACAGTCGAGCCTGTGGTATCGGATAGTGTTTCGGATGACACCTTAGATGGATTCTTAGACACCGCAGGTACAGGTCGATTAGCTCGTACTTTCAGGTTAGAGAGTGACGGCTACAAGTGGCGCTTTGTCTACAAACTCAGCAACCTAGCCATCTCCTCTTACAAGACAAATGATTGGTTGCCTATCCAGACCATCACAACCTCAGTAATCAGTACTATCCCTCAAGAGAATCAGCAGAAGTCTCTCCAAGATAGTGCGGTTGACGGAGAGATCATTGGTATAGAAATTGTTGATGGTGGTAGCAGTTACGAAGCCTCTCCTACGATCAATCTGACAGGTAACGGAACAGGAGCATCCTTCACTGCGGATGTATCGGGCGGTGCTGTTACTCGTATACGAATTGACTCTGATACAGGCGGCAACATGTTGCATGGTTCGGGATACTCGTATGCAACCGCTACTCCTTCGGTAGGTAATGCTGTGTTGCGACCTATCATTGCACCCAAGGGTGGTATCAACGCAGACCCCGTTTCCACTTTGAAAACAAAGTCAATCATGCTCCAAGATGACTTTGCGGGTGATGAATTCGATACGATTCTGGCAGAGAACGACTTTAACCAGATCCTCCTATTACGTGACCTCAAGACTTTGGGCGGTGCTAGTTTCGCTGGTAACACAGGCAATGCTCTCAAGAGTCTTGATGTGACGATCACAGCAGGATCACAGTTTGTTGAAGACGAACTCTTTTCTAACGGTGGAGAGACTGCGACAGGCAAGGTTATGTTCCATGATACGACAGCTAATAAGTTGTATTACTGGCAAGATGAGACCACAGGCTTCACACCTTTTGACAACACACTAGACAACACAATCACTGCGCCCCAGTCCACAACAAGTGCGACATTTAGTGCAGAGAATGATCCAGACTTTGACGCTTATTCGGGTGATATTTTGTACCTAAATAGTGTCGGCGGTGAAGGTTCTGGGGAAATAACAACAGGTATCGACCGTCAAGCAGATCAGACAGAAGACGTGCGAATAGTCCTCCAATTAACGCAATGCGATTAGGGTAGAAAATGGCAACTAACTTTACGTCCACGACGCTTTCGGGAATCTATAACGACGATTACTCTGAAGACAAGAATTTCCACCAGATGCTGTTTAATTCTGGTCGCTCTTTGCAGGCACGGGAATTAACTCAGCTTCAGACGTACATCTATCAGGAAATGGGACGCCTTGGACGAAACGTCTTCAAGGAAGGCGCAACAGTCAGTGCTGGCGGTATTGCCGTCAATGCTCAATATGACTTTGTCCAGATCGGTACAGTCACTGGAGGAAACTTTGCAGACATTACTGTTGGTTCCTCGTTTACTGACGGAAATGTCGTTGCCCAAGTACTCGAAGTAAAAGCACAGGATGTAGCTAATGGATTCGATGTTGACACACTATATGTACGTTATACCTCCAGTGGAAACCAATCTGTTGGCGCTGATCCTGTCGTCTTTTCTCCTAGCGCATCTCTTCTTCAAGTAAATGGCGGTTACACCCTAACCGTTGCGGCAACACCTACAGGTCTAGCGACTGCGGTTACGGGTAAAGGTACTCGTGTAGATGTTGGTGCTGGCGATTACTTTGTTGTGGGTAGATTCGTCAATGCTAGTGCTCAATCCTTAATCCTGTCTCCTTACACTCAGACTGCTAATGCGGACGTGGGCTTTAAGGTTGTTCAGGAAGTTGTCACCGTTAACGACGACACCTCACTGTATGACAATTCTGGAGGTGGATCTAATACCGCCTCACCCGGCGCTGACCGATACCGTATCTCTCTTGTTTTGATAACAAAAGCATCAATCACTACTGAGACTTTTGTTTACATTGCACGGGTAGAGAACTCTAAGATCACCGATGAGATCGAGCCTACTGACGGCTACAACAAGATCAATGATCTCCTAGCCCTTCGAACGAATGAGGAGAGCGGAGATTACATTGTTACCCCATTCACTCTTTCTGCGGATTCTGCCGATAACGATAATCTTTCGGTTACTCTTTCAGCAGGTCTGGCGTATGTAAACGGATATCGAGTAGAGAACCCTTCTCCTATTGAGTTGGTTGTTCCTCGTTCTACGTCTACAGAGCTAGTAGAGAATGATGTTGTACCTGTCATCTATGGCAACTATATTCTTGTGGATGCTGATGCAATCAACCTATTACCTGATCTCACTTACGGTGAGTTGAACATCTATGATGATGGTACAGATGCTTCGGGTTCTGTCGTGGGTACTTGTCGTATCCGTGGAATTGAACCCGCAGGAACTCAGTTTAAGGTCTACCTTTTCGACATCGTGATGAACGCGGCTAAGTCGTTCGAGACAGATGGTGCCGCCATTGGCGCAAGCACAGCTAACACTGAGCGTCTGATCGCTTCGACTTCAACACCCACGACAAGTCGGTTCACCTTATTAGGCACAACCGATAATGATCTGTTGTTACCTACAGGAAGACCCCGTCCAGAGTCGATTACAGATGTTGTATTGGTTCGCCAGCGATCAGTAACAGCTACTTCAAGTGGTACAACTATCGTGATGCCTACCCTAACGGGAGCTACCTACGCAGATACGTCACTTTGGATCATAGAGAATGAGACCGATGGAACGGTTGCGACTGTTCCTACGTCGGCTACAGGTGTGGGTACGGCTAACTCAACCATTACGGATGCAGGCATTGTTACAGGTAAGACCTATCGAATCTGTTACTACGAGCAAGTCACCTCACCCGCAATCGCTACCAAGTCAAAGTCTACCTTACAGACAGCAACCATTGCGGATGCTTCGGGTGTCTATGACCTTGGTGTTCCTGACGTGTACTTGATTGAATCTATCCAAGATACCGATGTCAATGGTGCCGATGTTAGCGAGAGATTTACTCTTGATGACGGACAGCGAGATAACTTCTATGCTGACAGCCGACTATTATTGAACGAAGGTGAGACGGCTCCTGCAAACATCTACGTGACCTACTATAAGTTTGATCACGGAGCGGGAGACTTCTTTGCGCCTGAGTCGTATGACGTGCCTTACTCAGAAGTGCCTACCCACGTATTGGTAGATGGCACTGAAGTAAGTCTTCGGGATTACCTTGATTTCCGTTCTGACAGGAACACAGGAACCTTTACAGGTATCAAGTATCTTCCAAGGAACGGTACTTCGATCACAGCAGATATCAACTACTACTTGCCTCGTGCAGACAAGGTATTGATTACACAGGAAGGTGATGTACAGCTTCTTATGGGACAGCAGTCGTTTGATCCCCAGTTAAAGAAGACCCCTGATAACTCACTCGAACTGTATCAGCTACTTCTCAATGCCAACACAGCAGATGAGGAAGATATCCAAGTCAGAGCTATAGAGCACAAACTCTATACCATGAAGGACATCGCAAAGCTGGATAACAAACTTGAGGACCTCAAGGAGTTCACTGAGCTAAACATCGCAGAACTTAGAGCACTCCACGAACCATCTCTTGATGAGAATGGGGATGCACGTCCAGAATCAGGAATTGTTGTGGATGACGCAACAGATCAGACAGGATCTGATACCAACAACGATGACTATGCGGCGTCTATCGATCCTGAGAATAGCTTGATCCGTCCTGAGTGTGATGAGAATAACGTCCGCCTTGTTCTAGAGAATACCCTGTCTAGTGGCATTATCAAGAAGGGCGATAATGTTTACCTGAGCCACACCGAAGCTACATGGCAGAACCAAGATCTTGCTTCACGTTTTGTGAACATTAACCCGTTCGGTCTTGTGGATAACGTGGGGACAATTAAGATGTCCCCCTCTTCGGATGAATGGAAGGATGCAATAGAAGATGCTTCTAAGGCTATCGAAGGTTCTAATCGATTAGCTCGACGACAGGCGTTCTTATGGAATAACTGGCAGTGGAACTGGAAAGGTCGTACCGATGAGGATCTGTGGCACTCTATTGAAGATCGATCAAAGGACCCTCGTGTACGTCGTCGTTTAGCTCTCGCTTCGGGTGCTCAATACGGCAGACAAGGTGTCCTATCAGGCGAAGGATATGTTCGTCGTGTCATTCGATCTGCTACTCTTCGCGAGAGAGTGGGCAACCGAATAGTGGATCTCGCTCTTATCCCTTGGATTAGAAGTCGAAAAATCTACTTTAAGGCTCAAGGACTAAAGCCAGCCACTAAGTTCACTCCATTCTTTGATGGAAAGGACGTGTCGGCTTGGTGTCGCCAAGAGACTTCATTCGTACAGTGGTCTGATCGTACTGACGACATCGGTAACAAGTTCACTTATGGCTCTTTAGTCGCTCACCCTGACGGAACAAGCGAACTCATATCTGACGATAAGGGTGAGGTCATTGGATCATTCTTCCTACCTAATATCCGTCCTGAGTATTACATCACGGTACGTGGTAAGCGTAGGAAGATCCGTAACAACTACATTCGATTCCGTGCTGGTATCCGTGAGTTCAAGCTATTGGATATCAACGTTAACGATTGGGCACAGGCAGACAGCAAAGCGTTTACCTACTATGCCTCTAAAGGATCTCTGTGGCATAAGTGGGGAAATATCCTTAACACTCGACCCTTTGCCTATCGTTGGCCTTTGGGATTGGGCTTTGGACAGTTCCCCTCGATATTCAATCCGAAGGAACTCCGTCAAAATCTTGACGCAGTAACAGCAGGAAGCGTCAATATTTTCCAGCCACAGCTTGCAGGACGTTATGGTCCTCAGACTTCAGCACTCAATGGTGCGGCTCTGGCAGGACTTGATGCAAGCGGAGAGATGTCACAGGTATTGAGTGATTACATCAACGTAAACAATAAGCAGTTTGCGGGATCTGATATCAAGCCTTTGTCTATTCCTCAGAATCCTCTTGCCCAAGAGTTCTATGTGGACAACCAATTTGGTCTTGTATTGACCAAGGTGTCGTTGTACTTCCGCACTAAGCCTACGGATAACAACATCCCAGTGTCGATTCACATTCGACCTATTGTTGACGGCAAGCCATCGAACAACGAGATTGTTCCAGACTCTCATGTCTTCTTGGCACCTGCGGATGTTGATGCGGTCGGTACGGGTCCAACCCTATCAGCCGTTCAAGGCAGACCTACTGAGTTCACCTTTGATGAGCCAGTATTCTTACAGCCTTGGACAAGCTACGCTATCGTAGTGACTTCATCGTCTACAGAATACACCATGTTCTCTGCTAAGACTCAGGAAGTTGTACTCAAGTCTGATACGCGCCGAGTCACTACACAGCCCGGTGCAAAAGCCCTCTTCTTACCTCAAAATGGAGTGTTCTGGCAGGAAGCTAAAGACCAGAACCTCATGATGAAACTTGATAGAGCAGTCTTTGGCTTAGGTGGTGGTAGTGCGATTCTCCATAACGCTCCTATCCCTGCCCAGCAATTAGGCGCTAATCCAGTACGATTAACCAGTGGATCAGGTAACGTGTATGTTAAGGCACGTAATCATGGATTGGCTATTGGCGACACCGTACAGTTAGATGAGTGTGAGGACATTGCCAACATCATAGCGAGCACGTCCCTCAACGATATTAACCACACAGTTACTGCGGTTGATATTAACGGGTACCAGTTTGTTCTACCTGCGGCGGCTACTGCTAATGCGGATGTATCGGGTGGTGGTGAGCAAGTCTTGAGCCAGAAGAACATCATGTTTGACCATGCTGATCCTAACATCGAGACCATCATTCCTAACTTCACTTCAGTTGATGTTGGGGCTAAGTTCACCACAGGAATCTATGTATCGGGTGATACTGTCAATCGATTCAAGCCTAATGGTGAGTCGGGTCTAATGTCCGATGCGGCATATCAGAAGATTACTCCTGATACGAACATCGAGTTTGATCGACCTCGTGGAATCTACAATTCTGACGTAAGTGATGGATCAAGTGGATTGGGTAGTGGTACAGCAGATCGTACTCACTCTTGCTACTTCAAAGTGGATTTCAAGACTGCTAGTGATTATGTGACGCCTATTCTGGATCTCCAGAGGGCTTCGCTCACTATCATCGGTCAAATTATTGACGATGGTACTAATCAGGTCTACACCGTTGCTGAAACAGAACCTACAGGTGGAACCATAGGAAGCCGTCACATTACGACTCCTGTGACCCTTGCAGAACCTGCGGTAGGTATTCAGATCGATACAGACGTAAATCTTCCTTCGGATGCGGATCTTACGGTTTACTACAGAACATGTGGTGCCGATGAGAACATTGCAGAGGTCCCTTGGACGTATCAAGCGCCTGTTTCATCCATTCCTAACACCGATAAGGGCGTTTTTGTTAGGGCACAGTGGTTAGCGGGAGGCCAAACAGGGACTCTCAATTCATTCCAACAGGTACAGACCAAGTTTGTATTCACTGGAAAGGATAAGCCACCCGCCTTAAAAGCAATTGCTACAAAGTATCTGGCTGTATGATCGAGGTAAAGGGGTACCCACATTTGTTACGGTGCCCCGATACCAATGCGATAATTAGTACAGATAAAGCAGGAATTGCTGAAGCAAAGCGCAAAAAACAACTACGCAACAAAGAGCGTGAGGAGAAGGATCTCCTCATGTCTCGTGTGGACGCCTTAGAATCTAGCCTAAAGGACATCAATACGGCATTACAAATCCTTATAAATAGAGATTAACCTAAACTATAAGATTTGTACTCCATGTCTTTACGTCCATTTCGATTTACGAATGCATTAGCAAATGACGGCGCGATAAAAGAGTTTCTTTTATCAGAGCAGGATTATTTGGCGTATCGGGCAGGAAAGTACCTGAGCCAGATTCAAGAGACTGAATCTTCGAGTCTTACAGACAATCTGAATAGTGGAACCGTAGATGTAGGTACCTATGTGGATACCTACTATGATGAAGCCCTCCCGTCAGATGAGCCACGACAGTTCGTAAGAAATTATCAAGCCAATGTGTTCTCTAACCCTGCTACGGGTGAACACACAGGCGAATTCTATCTCCCCGTAAATCTACCTTCGATTGCCTTTGTGGGCGACACAATCCGTTTGAATACGACGGCTAGTTGTCAAAGTCCCGATACAGGATTCGAAGAAGTCGCTGTCTCTATTACATTTGGAGCGGCTAATAATTACACCGTGACTGAGGTTTCGGGTAATCCTGCTCCGACCCAAGTGGTTGGCAATACGGTTAGTTGGGAAGACTTTGCCCCTCCCTCTTTGGGCGGAAACTATGTGGCGACTCACGTCTTTACATTGACCGATGTGGGCTATCTACCTGTCACAATTGACATATCTTCGACTGACGTGGATAACAGTACAAACTCAGCTTCTGCTCAGTTCACTACCTTTATTCGAGTAGAAGAAGCAGATGCCTTTGGTACTCGTACCATTGAGACTCCGCTGTATCAGCAAACTGCTCCTATTCAAGAGACTGGACCTAACAAAGCGAACCCTGTTTACTTTGATACGCGACGTAATGCTATCAAGGAAATGAATGAGCAAGAGCTTGATCTAGCCTGCCAATCTATTATCTCCAACATCATGTCTAATGAGAGAAGCGGTACTTTCCGTCTATCTTCAGATAGTCCCGGACCTGATTGGATAAACTACTTACAGAATGTCTTCATTGATACTCGTGCCGATGGTACTTCTATCGGATACAGCATTTTCCTACGAACAGACGAAGTTGCCCCAACCGTTATCAAATCATTAACGGTTAAGCGAGGCGTAGCAGGAGCCTTCGAAGGTCTGAGGGAAATGAACGATGACCAGATTGCCTTCACCTTTGGCGAGAGAGCCAAGCGTGTCATTATGGAATCTGGGATTGGTCGGTATCAACTCAGATCATCTGACCAAGGTGCTCCGACAGATGAGGGTACGTGGGTTGCACGAGGATCTGCCTTAGACACTCGATTGACCTATACAGAATCCGCAGGTTACACAAGCCAACAAGCTGTCCCTCCCGACGACGGTGACCAACTTGAGACCTATGTTGCGACCTATGTTCCTAACTATGGAGCGACGTACACCGCCACTTATGAGTCAACTCGTACAGAGAACTTCCAAAGCGAATATGCTTCGGTTTATATCCAATCCTATGAAGGGAACTATGAGGGGGCATACACGTCAAGCTATGAGTCCGCATATCTAAGTCAGTACATTGCGGCTTACACCTCAGAGTATGCGACCCAAAGGCAAGATCAATATGTCGCTTCTTACCAAGGGATCATCGACGTTGAATTCTATGATGCTCTCTACTCAGGTGGACTCGCTGTAAAAGTGTACTCAGGACTTCTTTATGGGGGCATAGTTTATACAGCCCAGTACACATCTGAATATGCATCTCAATACACATCCCAGTTCACAGGTTCTTACACAGGAACCTATGATGGAACTGTGTCCGCACAATATGACCAAGCGTACACGGGTGATTATGCATCCGAATACACATCGGGTAGTACACTTTACGCAGGCCAATACGCTCAAGCATTCACCACAACCTACGAAGGGGTTCAACAAGAGAACTACGACTCTATTTCTTATGAGGGTCAGTTTGTTCGAGGAGCCTTTGTTGAGAATTATGAAGGTGATGCACTTGAACAGTATGAGGCTGTATATGCAGGTGGGGCGGACGAACCCTACGAAGGTGCTTATGAAGGAATTAGCGTTGAGCCTTACACGGGCGCTTACCAAGGCGATGATCTGGAAAATTATGCAGGTCTATATGGTCGAATAGACTTAGAACCCTATACAGGTTCTTATGAAGGTGTTGACGCTACGCAGTATGTCGGTGGTTATACTGGTGATTCCCCAGAGCCTTACACAGGACAATACGAAGGGATTAGCGAGGAGCCTTACACAGGTGCCTACGAAGGGGATGAAACCGAACCCTATACAGGTGTTTATACAGGCGAAGCCCTTGAACCTTATTCAGGTGTTTATAGCGGAGCTTCGGCAGAGCCTTACTCAGGTGTCTATCAAGGTGATGATGTAGAACCTTACACGGGTGCGTATTCGGGAGCAGAAGAAGAGACTTACGAAGCCGTCTACCAAGGTGATTCTTTTGAGAATTACACGGGTGAGTATGGTGGCGGGATTGCCGAACAGTTCGTAGGCGAATATACAGGCGATGCCTTCGAAGGTTATGTCGCAACCTATACAGGTAATGACGAAACCTTATTCACAGGTACTTACGAAGGACAGGTTAGCGGTACCTTTGAGGGACAGTACACTGGACTTGTGGACGCGCCTTTCACAGGGGAATACGCGGGAGAGGTCTCTAAATCGTATGGCGCAGTCTATGAGGGATCAGAACTAGAGAACTACGAAGCTGTCTATAGCGGAAACTCTATCGAGCAATTCACTGGCGAATACACAGGCGTGGAGTCAGAAGTATTTGCGGGTCAATACGAAGGTGATGCTCCTCGAACATATTCAGGTAATTACACAGGCATTCGAAGTGCCACTTATGTGGCTACGTATGCAGGGGACGCTATTCAGCCCTATGCCACACAATACACGGGTGATGATGCAGAGACCTATGTTACGGATTACACGGGACAGGCACCAGAGCCTTACATTGGAGCATACACAGGTCTTAGCCAAGAGCAGTTTGAGGGTGGTTACGAAGGAAGCGTAACTCAACCATACGGCGCGAACTACATTGGAGACGATACAGAGCAATTTGTCGGTACGTATGAGGGGACTCTTTTAGAGCCTTACGTCGGTAGGTACACAGGCAACGTAAACGAGACCTTTACGGGTGATTACATTGGTGATCCCCTAGAGCCTTATGTCGCCACTTATGTTGGTGCTGAGAGTTCTCCGTTTTCGGGGGACTACGTTGGACAAGACTCCACTCAATTTACACAGACTTATGTCGGTGTAGAACTTCAACCCTATAGCGCACAATACTCTGGATTGATTTCAAAACAATTCTCTGGAGCGTATGAGGGGGGAGTTGCCCAACCATTCTCAGGCACTTATGAGGGGGCATCGTCAGAGCAATTTACAGGCACTTATGAGGGTGTAATAGCAGAACAATTTGTTGGAGTGTATGAAGGATTAATTGACCAACCGTATGTTGCTCAGTACACAGGTGTAGACATTGACCAGTTTACGGGTACGTATGTTGGTGCAGATGTCGATAACTTCGTGGGCACTTACGAGGGTCAAGATGGCACTCAATTTACGGGAACCTACATTGGTCCAGTAAACGAAACCTTTGTAGGACAGTACAGTGGTGGTTCGAATGAACCTTACGTTGCATTCTACTCAGGCTTGAAGAACATAACCTATGTTGGCAACTATACTGGAACCGCCTTACAACCCTACACTGCCACTTACGCAGGATCGACCTCCAGTACCTTTACGGGTCAATACGAAGGAACAACGACGACGACGTTCGTAGGCACTTACAGTGGATTACGTAACGACACCTTTGTGGGAACGTATGGCGGCGACACAGCATCTACTTTCTCAGGCCAGTACACAGGACAAGATGCAGACCAATTCACGGGTTCCTATACAGGTCTATCTCCAAGTCCGTTTACGGGTCAATACACTGGCATAGACTTTGACCCATTTACAGGGACCTACACGGGAACGTCTAGCGAGCCATTCACAGGCTTGTATACAGGCTTAATCAATCAGCAGTTTACGGGAGACTATACAGGAAACGTAAACCAGCCTTACATAGCAGTATATGCGGGAAACACCACTTCACAATTTACAGGACAATATGCAGGTCTGATAGGTGAGAACTTTGTAGGTGATTACATAGGCGGGGTTAGCCAACCGTTTGTTGGACCTTATGAAGGCTCGATCAATGAGACTTTCGTAGGTCAGTACACAGGTAACGTGGGTCAACCCTATGTTGCGACTTATACAGGTGGGGCAAATCAGCCTTATATTGCGGTTTATGCAGGTGGTGTTCCACAGCAATTTGAAGGTCAATACACAGGTATTGATCAAGATCCGTTTACAGGCCAATACACAGGAAACTCTAACGAGCCATTCACGGGAGTCTATACAGGTCTTGATCCTGATACTTTCACGGGTGTCTATGAAGGAAGCGTAAACCAACCGTTCGCAGGCAACTATACAGGTCTATCTCCAAGTCAGTTCACGGGTTCTTATGCAGGAACAACTACATCACCGTTTGTAGGTTCTTACACAGGAACAGACTCATCTACGTTTACTGGAGTTTACACAGGAACGTCTAGTGAGCCATACATAGGCGGTTATTCTCGTGTCCAAACTATCAACTACACAGGGGTTTATAACCGTACACAGGTAATCACTTACATAGGTGCTTATGCCCGTGTCCAATCTGTTCCATACACTGGCGCTTATGTCCGTAGCCAATCTATTCCATACACTGGTCTTTATGCTCGTGTCCAATCTATTCCATACACAGGCGGTTATGTAAGATCGCAGACGATCCAGTACGTTGGGGTTTATGGAAGAACACAGTCAGTTAACTATACGGGTGGTTACACAAGAGTCCAGAGTATTAACTATGTAGGTACTCGCCCAAGAAACGATCTACAGACCTTTTCGGGTTCGTATGTTCGTACACAAACCATTGCTTACCAAGGGCAATACACAAGAACTCAGAGCATTAATTACACTGGTCTATACACACGTACTCAGGGCAGTGGAATTGCATATACAGGTAGCACTCCATTTCAAGCGGGTAGTTACCCAACTGATTACTGGAGAAAGACTTTTGCGGATAACACCGTAACTATCGTGTGGACTTCTAGTGCGCCAACAACGCCATTTTTTGATTTTGTACCTATTAACGCGACCCAAAGAACAATTGGTAACATCACCTATTATCGAGGAACGCAGATCTCAAGTGCGTTCTACACTATTGGTCGCATAATCAATTCGTCGTTTACTGCGCCTCCTTATACAGGTTCCGTCCCAGAGCAATTTGTAGGTTCTTACACGGGTTCTGTTACACAAAATGATCCCGTTTCGTACACAGGAACGTCGGTCGAACCTTACACTGGGCTATATCAGAGTTCGATACC
>OBMK010001270.1_pt1 | contig 21826 bp, 37 predicted proteins | sample 1539081 | NCBI WGS metagenome assembly OBMK01 (sample SAMEA3355528, study PRJEB22509) | marine metagenome | biome: marine; feature: river plume; material: water | place: USA | collected 2010-08-07 | depth 0.5 m | reverse complement strand
GAACTAGAAGAGTTCCTCAAGTTTGACTTCTTCCAAAGAGTAGGTGGTGGCATTGGTATTACACGTATGATACCTGCACTAGAAAAAATAAATGCACTAGCCAAAGCGGCATAAAGTTTATTCCAGTGTGGTGGAAATGGTAGACACGACGGACTGTTTATCCGTTGATTGATAACTCGCAAAGTATTTAATCGTGCATGGTTCGAATCCTGCCGCTGGAGCCAATAAAATATGATCTACAGGTCATAAAAATAAAATATGATCTGTAGGTCATAAAAGGTTGACAAGTATAAATAAACATAGTATATTATAGTTAATAACAACAAAGGAACTTAAAATGTTACACACATTCGGAACAGACAATTATGGTTGGTGCTCTAAGGAGGGCATGTTCTAGTGTGACGTAAAAGTTATTTTAGACATGGCCCTCTGTAGAAATACAGGGGGCTTTTTTATGAGGGTGTAGTGAAATGGTATCACGCTGGTCTCCAAAACCAGAAGCAGGAGTTCGATTCTCCTCACCTTTGCCAAAGCGGGCGTAGTATAATGGTATTATTACAGATTTCCAATCTGAAGATAGGGGTTCGATTCCCCTCGCCCGCTCCAAAAACTTCTTGACATTGTTTAGGATTATTGCTACTATAGTATGAGTTAGTAATTGAGGACAGACAATGAAATATATTCTAGTAGACACAGCAAACATGTTTTTTCGTGCGAGGCACGTAGTACGAGGCGATAGTATTGAAGTTAAGATAGGCATGGCTTATCATATTATGTTTGCAAGTATTCTTAAAAGCTATAGAGACTTTGGCGGTGATCATGTAGTGTTCTGTTTAGAAGGACGCAGTTGGCGCAAAGACTTTTATGAGCCATATAAAGCAAATCGCAAAGTAGCTCGTGATGCACTTACACCTAAAGAAGCTGAAGAAGATCAGGCATACTGGGCTGCATTTGACGAACTAAAAACATTCTTAGATAATAAAACTAACTGCACAGTACTGCAACACAAACAGTGTGAAGCAGATGACTTTATTGCTCGTTGGATACAGAATCATCCAGATGATGAACATGTGATTGTAAGCAGTGACAGTGACTTTTATCAGTTGCTCACAGATAAAGTAACACAATACAATGGCATTACTAATCAACATATTCTATTAGATGGTATCGTAAACGACAAAGGCAAGCCTGTTATTGATAACAAAACAAAAGAGCAAAAACAAATTGGCGATCCTAAATGGTTGCTATTTGAAAAGTGTATGCGTGGCGATAGCAGTGATAATGTGTTTAGTGCATTTCCTGGTGTGCGTAAAAAAGGTACTAAGAACAAAGTAGGTCTACTAGAAGCATTTGCCGACAGAGACTCTAAGGGCTTTAACTGGAATAACATGATGCTACAACGTTGGGCAGATCATAATGGAGACGAACACCGTGTGCTAGATGATTATCAACGCAACGTTACATTGATTGATTTAACTGCGCAGCCTGATAATATTAAGCAAGTACTAGACACTGCTATTACTGAGCAAGTGCAGAAGACTCCTGCTAGTATGGTAGGTGTACACTTTATGCGGTTCTGTGGTTTACATGACTTACAACGTCTCAGCGATAATGCTGAAGCACACAGTGAATACCTAAACAGCGCATATTGATATGAATAAATACAAAGCTAGCGAAGTCGTAAAAGACAACTTTTGGATTGTAGAACGCAAAGGCACTAAAGTAGGTACATTGCGTAATACTGCAACTGGATATGTCTTTTACGAAAACAATAGCGGTACAGTAACTACACTGGATAATCTAGATAATTTTGTATTAGAACATAAAACAACTAAAAAGACTATTAATACAAGTTCCAATGGCTATCCTACTAACATTGGTACTGTGTACAACGAACAGCTACAAGATACAGTGCCGGTATACACTAAAACCGCCACAAGTACACAACATTTTGCGGCTGGTTACTGGGGGATATTGTTTCCTCATGGATGGAGGCCTAGCTTTTGTCCCAGACTGAAAACACTGCGAGGATATCCTTATATAGGTCCTTATACCAATGAGGCGGATATGTATCTTGCTATGAAACGTAGGATAAAAGAAGATGAAAAAACTAATAAGTTTGGCACTACTACTTCCAACGATAGCGTTGGCGCAGGAAACTCCTAAAACATCTGCGAAAACATTTTATGGTACACAAGCATGTGACGATGTCATGTCAATGACAAATACAGTAGTAGGAAAATACGGAGAACAACCATTATTTAAAGGGATGGGTATACAATTTTCTGCTGCAGACGGTAAAGGGTACGCTGGCAGTATGATGATGTTTGTTAATCAGGACACCGGATCATGGAGTTTGATTACACTATACGGAGACGGTACCGGATGTATGGTAGCGAGTGGTAAAGAGTTTGAACCTTACGGCGGACCTAAAGTCAATATCCAACCTCCAACTAAACCCAAACCCGAATCTCAGGCATATAAGCAATAATGTGGACATTAGTTTTTATATACTTCTATGAAGCAACACCATATGTAGAATTAGTTAGCACCCATAACAATATGGTAGAGTGTTTTAATGCAAGAGAACGGCTAAGTGAGTTTCATGGCAAAGGTGGTGGTCATTTCAAACCAGAACAGCAAGCTATTTGTATTAACAGGAACCCAAAATAATGGGGGTTGTTAGCCCCCACCTGTCACGAATTAAGATTGTGACGGATTATGTTCGTTACCGCCCATATATGGTTCGTAATCATCTGGCATAGTAGTATCATAAGAAACAATATCTGATGGTACATATGCCCATGTCATTTCTGTATTAACTTCTGATGCATTTTCTTGTACACTAGTTTGATGTGAGATTAATTCTTCCAGCAGTGCTCTACAATTTTTACGCCTGTCAAGTTCAATACCCCAACTGCGGCCTTCCATTTCGAGCATCATTTTGACTTCTTGTTCCATTTGATTGGCTTGACGATCCATGTCTTCCCATAGACGAATCATTGATTCTGTGTGATGTAACATATATTTCTCCTCTGATTACAATGCTATTTACATATACGTAACAATGGTATTCTATACTGTTTTAACTAAATACATTAAAGCAGTAGAGAATGATATGGCAAGACCTAAACCAAAAATACTAATGGAATTTACGGATCCTAAAAGTTACCGTAGTGAGCAGATACTAGCAGCCGGAGCAATCTATGCTGTGTATTATGAGAACAAACCTATTAACTTGCGTAGCCTGAATGCTTTAGTAAACTTCCCCGGCCCCAAGTATAAAAAAGTAAGTTTTAGCAATAGCGGGCATGCTTTTAACTTAGCAAGTCGACTAAACAAACTGTTCAAAACAGATCAATTCACAGTAGTAAAACTGTTAAATGGTGAAACAATTGTAGAGGACGATGGTGAACAAGGAATGGTATAAACAACTACTAGAGCATGCACAGCGTACTCGTCCACAAACCACTATCAAAGATTTGTTTAAAAATTATAGACACGACACAGGGCTCAGCTTAACCAAGTTGGGTCTTCATGTTATTTGTAGTATGGACATCGAACGAGAAGATTTCAAACTACCTAAAATAAAAATTACTCCACGTATCAGACTGCTAATGGACAGATACATGCAGTATCCTTATTACTTTGACAAGAGTTGGTTAGTGTTATTCAGTACAGAAGATCGTATATTTTACAAAATGTACGGCAGAGACTGGGATAATTTTATCCAACATATGGAAGAAAATCTCTAAACCCATACTTTTTATATCGTAAATCCTACTTTTGCTAGGTTGCAAACCATGACTTCTTGCATTATATTATTAGTATAAGTTAAACAAACACAAAGGAAAGACAATGAAACTAGACACTATTTGGATTATGTACGCAGTAGTATTTGGTGGCTTAGGTATTTTGCTTATTGCACTAGGTTCTGTGTTGACCGGGTTCTTAATGGTCTCCGGCGTATTAGGTTGGTTGTTCGTAGCCAATAACACAGGTCAACTGTGGCATGAAGACGAAGATGAGGAATATGAAGATGACTAATGAAATTATTATCTTAATGGTTGCAATTCCCGTAGTAGTTGCTATTGTAGCAATGTGTATAGATGTAGGAGACAGGTAATGGAATATCTAACATATGAATTGCTAGACAGGATTGCTGTAGGCTTTTTAGCAGGCGTAATTGGCGGTTTACTTATTTTGCAAATTTCTGCACTAGGATGGATGTTCTGGGATATGTTTAAGAGTAAACACAATGGATCTTAATATCGCACTATCAAACCTAATAGAAATTGTAGGTTTAATTGTTGTCTTTGGAGGATTCGGCGTAGTGTTTGCACACATAATGTCACTAGCAGATGTATCAACTAGGTATGAAGATGAGGAGTATGAAGATGACTGAATGGCTCAACGCACTAGATGGTTCAGCAGCATTTGAACTAGGTTTATGTATTATGTTCGTAGTATGGATGATCGATCGTTTTGTTTTTAAATAAAAAAAGATGTCTTTTTAGGCATCTTTTTGTTTGACAGTATGACGTCTTGGTGTTAATATGTATATATAAGTTAAGCAAAACGAGGTAATGAATATGTATACACTAGCAGTTTTTAAGAATGATGCAGAAAATATTTTCCATATTTGGACTACTGTTCAAACAGATTGGCGTAAGAATGTTAATGTACCTAACTTATACAGTAAAGCTAGGACTGCACTATCAGGTAAAGACAATGCACAAGGCAGTGCAAGTAGTAGCTTATTTCGTGTTGCTAGTTGTACAAAACAAAATGATTGGGACGTAGACTACGTCGAACTAGGAGACGTAAGCAAAGACGAATCAAAAGCACAAGCAGAAATTTATGCTAAACTGTTAGAAGATGAAGGGTATACTTGTATTAGTCGGCATCCTCGGTTCCGGGCACAAACTGGAGAATATGCAGGAAGCAAATGGCGTGCCACAAAGATTCAAAACTTAAGGTATGCACAAGTTAAAAATCATGCAGTTAACATGTTGCAAGATTGTTTTTACAAAGGCGAAGTAGACAAGACTGCTAATTGTATTTCAAATTTTGCACTTAAAGTAGACAGTGAAATTTTAAACATTAGTCAAATGTGGCAACATGTTTATAATGAATATGCATTAAAAGGTTGACAACAAGACGTCTTGGTGCTATACTTAATGTATAGTAAGCAATTCACTAGAGGGAAACATACAATGGATAAGACAAAGCGCAACACACAATTTGACGCAGCGCACGGTCGGGTCATCGAGGCACAGATGCTGATGGAAGGTATTGCTGTGCATACCACAGACAGCCATGCCATGGATATTCAAGCACTGCTTGCTAAGGCACTTCGCGAAATGGAAGTGTTCAACGGCAACATCAAACAAAATCTCAAATAACCGTTGGATGGAGGCGGCATAATGGAAAATATTGTTAGTTTAGATTCGCTGTACAAAAGAGACAGTAAGGGCAAAGTTCGTGTTTGGACTGTACAGGTAGGTTACACCGACGAAGATACCGCAGGTATCCGAAGCATTAGTGGTACAGTTGATGGAGAAAAGATCACCAGTGTTTGGAACATAAGTGAAGCAAAGAACGTAGGACGTTCAAATGCTACCACTGCTAAGAGCCAAGCTGAGTTCGAAGCCCAAGCTGAATGGACTAAAAAAGCTGACAAAGAATATTTTGCAGACGTAAACAAAATCGATACGTATGAAAAGTTCAAGCCAATGCTTGCACATGATTACACAAAGCGTCCACAAGACTCGGGTTACAGTCAACCTAAACTAGATGGTATCCGTTGTGTAGCAGATGCAAATGGATTATGGACACGCAGTGGTAAAGCTATTACAAGTTGTCCGCATGTTTGGGAAAGTGTAAAGCCATTCATTGATGCTAACCCAGGCATTGTACTGGATGGCGAACTTTATAATCACGACCTTAAAGCAGACTTTCAAAAGATTGTTAGCCTTGTGCGTAAAGTAAAATGTCGTCCAGAAGAGATTGCAGAAAGTGCAGAGCTTGTGCAGTATCACGTATATGATTGTTATGTTCCAGACATGGAGTTCGCAGACCGTATCAAAATTGCCAAAGGTGCAAAAAGTGATGTTGTACATATTGTACAAACAGATTATGCTAGTTTCCAAGCAGAACTAGATGCACTGTACAGCGATTATATGGAACGTGGATACGAAGGCCAGATGGTTCGTAATAATACGCCATACGAATGTAAGCGCAGTAAAAACCTACTCAAGCGCAAAGAGTTTGTTACAGAAGAGTTTGACGTAGTAGAAGTAATTGAAGGACAAGGTGCATGGACTGGATATGCAAAACGTTTTGTTCTTGCAATGCCAGATGGTACACAGTTTGGCAGTGGAGTACGTGGCACTCAAGCACAACTCAAAGAGCTGTTGGAAGCGGAAGTAAAACCCAATTGGGTTACTTGTAGATTCTTTGAATACAGCAATGACGGTGTACCTCGCTTTCCAGTAGTGATTGATTATGGTGTAGGAAAAAGACAAGATTAATCAAAAAAACTTGCAGAAAAAGGTTGACAACCAAGACATCTTACTATATATTATAAGAGTAAGTTAAAAAAACGGAGACGCAAATGTTTGACCAAGCTATTAAATTCGAAGATGTAGACACTGACACACTGTGCATGGAACACTTCGACGATCTGCAACAAGAGTTGGGTATGTCAACTGTTTGGAGCATGTGGGACGGCGGAACAATGTCTGCAGATACAGCTATCTTTACAGATAAAATGCGTAAAGTTACATACGATTTTGTACGTAATGATGCAACAATCGAAGAACTTGATGCAGACTTGCGTAACGGAACTAACAGTGCAATGGCTCAAGTTAGTTCGTTTGCAGTAAACGGAACAGTTAAAGCACTTTGGGCGGCTGCTGAAAGTTGCATTAAACAAAGCGGAACACATCATTCTTTCATTGAAGACTTTGAAATGCAAGATGACGGTTCACTTGCACTAGTAACAGGATCTTAATTATGACAGTTAACGTAACAATTAGCCAAGCAGAACAAGGTAAACTTGTTGAGCACACTACTATGTCGTTTGAAGATGAACAAGAAGCAAACGACGCATCTGAGATGTGGTGGAGGATGAATATTGTCACTGACGAAATGTGGCAAGACGTTTTTTCCCAAGATGATCGTGAGGAATTCACAGGACTTGTTTGGGAACAAACATAAAGGTTGACATTGTAGTATGCTGATGCTACAATATACATATAGTTAGAAACAAACCCAGGAGACAACTATGCAAAATGATGTTCAAGCTCGTACTATTACGCTGACAGAGCTTAAAAAGTATGCAATGCATAACTTTAAAAAACAGCGTCCAATGTTCGTTTGGGGACCACCCGGCATTGGCAAATCAGAAACATTCGAAGGTATCCGTCAATCATACGAAGATCAAGGTCTTCGTGCTAAATTGATCGATTGCCGTTTGGCACTGTGGGATCCAACAGATCTCAAAGGCTATCCTTACTTCGATCAAACTGCTAACAAAATGCGCTTCAGTGTTCCAGATGAACTGCCCGAAGAAGACGAAGCAAAAGATTATGATATTATCATTCTCTTCTTAGACGAGCTTAACGGTGCAAGTCCTGCAACACAAGCGGCTGCATATCAGCTTGTTCTTAACCGTGCAATTGGCAAATACAAGTTGCCAGATAATGTAGTAATTGCTGCCGCTGGTAACCGTGACACAGACAAAGGTGTTACATATCGTATGCCTAAGCCGTTGGCTAACCGCTTCCTACACTACGAAGTACGTGTTGACTTTAACACATGGTTTGATTGGGCTGTTCGCAACAACATTCACCCCGATGTAGTTGGCTACCTTACTGTGTTTAAAAACGATCTCTACAACTTCGATGCTGGTAGCAACGAGCGTTCATTTGCAACACCACGTAGTTGGACTTTTGTAAGTGAAACAATCGAAGATGTGGATGACTTCTCACTAGAAGAAGTAACCGATATGGTTTCCGCTGGCATTGGCGAAGGACTTGCACTCAAGTTTAAAGCACACCGTGAGGTTAGCGGAACACTACCTAACCCAACAGATATCCTAGACGGTAAGATCAAGGATCTCAAAACAGATAACATCAGTGCAAAATACTCGCTGACTACTGCACTGTGTTACGAACTTAAAGAAGCTTTCGATAACGATGATAATGGCAACGAAAAGTTTGATAACTTTTTGGAGTTTATGCAAAGTAACTTCGAAAGCGAAATGGTTGTGATGGGTGCCACAGTTGCTCTTAGCAAATATGGTATCCGTCCAAAGTTCAATCAGCTTAAAAATTATAAGCCATTCATTCAGCAGTATGGTAAGTTGATTGAGCAAGCATAGGCAACTATGCACCTGGGAGTTAACGGGGCTTCGGCCCCGTTAGCGTTTTAAAAGGTTGACAACACGGTAAGATATGTTAATATATAAGTATAGCAATGAACACAGGAGTGATCAATATGGCCGAATTTGATAATGCACACGATATGCTAGTAGCAGCTCGTATTAAGATGCTGTTTAATCAACCTTTTTGGGGTAATATTGCGTGTCGCTTAAAGTTAGTAGATGTAACAGATGAAGGCTGGTGTAGCACAGCCGCTACAGACGGACGTCACTTTTTCTACAATCGAGACTTTGTAATGTCGCTTAGTGTACAGCAAAATGTGTTTCTTGTAGGACATGAAATCGGACATTGTATATACGAACACTTCTTGCGTGTTGACAACCGAGATAAGCAATACTGGAATATGGCAGGCGACTATAAGATTAACAGCATGCTTGTACGTGAAAAGATCGGCGACATTATCGATCAAGTTAAAATTTGCTATAATGAGAAATACAACGGAAACGAATGGTATACTGAAAATGTATACGATGATCTTAAATCCAACCAAGCACCTATCCAAGCTACACTTGATGTCCATTTAGATATGGAAGGTGACGAAGAAGACGGCAAAGGTCAAGGTAAAGATGGTGACCAAGAAGTTAAAGGCAAAGGTAAGAAGCCTACTATCTCAAAAGAAGATGCTAAAGCTATCAGTGATGAGATTAAGAACGCTGTGATACAAGCCGCACAAAGTGTTGGCGCTGGTAATGTTCCAGCTGAAATAAAGCGTATGATTAGCGAGCTTACTGAACCACAAATGGACTGGAGACAGTATGTTCGTGTTACACTCGAAAGCACACTCACAAGCGACTTTACTTTTACAGTACCCAATCGCAAAAGTCAGTTTAGCAACGTTGTTATTCCTAGCATGATGAAAGATGAAAAAGTAGATATCTGCATTGCAATGGATGCTAGTGGATCTATTGGACAACCAGACTGTACTACTTTCCTCAGCGAAGTAAAAGGTATTATGGATCAGTTCAGTAGTTATCGTATCCGCATTTGGAGTTTTGATACTAACGTATATGCATACGACGAGTTTACAGATGACGATGGCCGTAGCATTGAAGAGTATCAAATTGTAGGCGGAGGTGGCACAGATTTTATGTGTAACTGGCGCTTTATGGACCGAGAAGATATTACACCTGATCAGTTCATTATGTTTACAGATGGCGTTCCTTGGGGCAAATGGGGTATCGAAGACTACTGCGATACAATGTTCCTTATTAAGAATCCTTATAGCAAGCCTGTAGCACCATTTGGTCAAAGTGTTTACTTTGAAGACGAAGCAATGAAAAAGGCGGCATAAGTATATGCGTATTGTTGAACAAAAGCACAGTTTAAGTGAAGAAGATCTTGAATGGCTTCGTGGAACTCATACTATAGAAAAAATGTTAAAACAACGACTAGTTGTAGAGTTTGATACAGATCCAAATATAGAAGAAATTGATTTCAGCGGAACCAGAGGCTTTTACTTAATTAAAAGTTTAGGATATAAACTTTACCAATTTTGGTTCGAAGAAGAAAGAGATTACGAAGACTTTAGAGCTAATATATTGGCATATAAATTGAGTAGTACCATAATCAAAGAATGATAAATAACTACGTAGTTAATTCGTTAGGAGAAAATAATGAGCGAAGAAAATAATGAACCTGCTGCACCAGCACAATTAGGTGTTGCAGACTTACAAAATGCGGCGCAGATTATCGATGCGGCTGTTACTCGCGGCACATTTAAAGCAAGCGAAGTGGCGCAAGTTGGCGCTGTTTATAATAAGATTCAAACATTCATTCAGAGTGTTGTCGAATCTCAAAATCAAGAGAATTCAGAAGCTCCGGCAACGCCTGCGGCGAATGAATAGGGAGAAACAAAATGGCTAGTAATGTAAAACATGTAGGACGAGTAGCAAATACTGGAATTAAATGTGTTGTTGTCTTTAGAGAGATATACGACGAAAAAGGAAATGTAACTGAACCCGATAAGTGTTTGGTGGTTGAAACAGAACGACTACCGGATATGGAACACGATGATGTTGTACGTGTAGTTGAATCACCAGCTGGACAAGAAGCTGCTCAGTTTTATGAAATTGCACATCGTAGTATGTTTGGCGATGGGATTAATATGTTGGTAAAACTCAACAACAGAGGATACTTAAAAAAGTACTCAACTGATGAAATTATCATGACTCCCAATACACATACAAGTATTAAGCTAAGTGAAATCAACGAAGTAATTCGTAAGCAAAAAAGTGGTATGAGCCAAGCTGATATTGCTAATAGTATGGTGAACGACACTGACCAACCGCCCCGTACACAATCGTCTAGTCAAAACACGCCGCCAGTGCCAAATGCAGAGGCCGATGTACTAGACGACACAGCTATTGCGAAGAATATGTTAACACAAGCTGAAACATACGAATTAGAAGTTAAACGCCTTCGAGAAGAAGCATATGCGATGGCGCCGGCACTAAAGCCAAAGCGCGGACGCCCGTCAAAAAAGGCCGTCGCGGATGCCAATTCATAAACGTGATAGGAACTTTCAGAGCATTGTTAGAGAGTTGGAAATAAAAAACATACCAGCAGAATTTATTGATAAACTTACGCTGGTATGTGAAAATGACGATCGTATTACCTTTGATGGTGAGACAATGAATGATCTAGGTGAAGATGATCTTGTTGCAAACCTAATAAAGTTAGTTGAAGAAAATCAAGATCTGGAAAGTCAAGTTGTTGATGTAGAGATAATAATCGACTACAAAAAACTTGAAGCAGAAGTTAACAAAAGAACGGAAAAACTTTTAAAAAAATGACTAATGTAAAAATCGTATCATACAGTACACCCGTAGAAGAATTTGAAAAAGACGGCATCAACGATGTTCAGGACTTGATTGCATTTTGTGCAAGGGTAAGTAATCCTAGCGCACAGATCAATAGCGAAACAAGTGCTAAACTAATCAAGTATCTTATCAAACATCAACATTGGTCACCATTGGAAATGGTTAATGCTACACTTGAGATCAATACTACCAGAGACATTGCACATCAAATTGTGCGACATCGCAGTTTTGCATTTCAAGAGTTCAGTCAACGCTACGCTAACCCAGCAGAGTTTGGTGAAATGTTTGTCACTAGAGAAGCACGCCTGCAGGACACTAAGAATAGACAAAACAGTGTAGAGATCGATAGTGAAGAAGATATCCACTATGCCTGGGCTAGTCGACAACAAGAAGTAATTGACAAAGCCAAAGAAGTATATGACTGGGCGATTGCCGCCGGTATTGCAAAAGAGCAGGCAAGGGTCGTGTTACCCGAAGGCAATACCAAGACAAGATTGTATATGAATGGTACACTACGTAGTTGGGTACACTATATCGAACTGCGCGGTGCAAATGGTACACAGAAAGAACACATGGATATCGCCCATGCATGTGCTGAAGTAATTTCTAAAATCTTTCCTCTTATGAAAGAACTATAAAGGAAAAGCTATGGGCGTTTTTGAAACAGTAGTACTAAGTTATATAATTTATATGGCTGTTGCATTGTATGGAATCACACGTGGTTACCATAGATACTTCAGTCATCGAGAGTTTAATACATCTATTGTTCAAGAAACGCTTATGCTATACTGTGGACTACTGTGTGGGGTTAGAAGCCCACTAGCATGGGCCGGAGTACATCGTATGCATCACGCATATAGTGACACTGAACTAGACCCACACAGCCCCATACTAATGTCCAAGTGGCGAGTGTTCTTTAGTATGTACAAAGTAACAACGATCCCAAGAAAATTTATCAAAGACTTATTGCAAAATCCACAAGTTATGTTCTTTCACAAACACGGAAAGACTATATGGCTTACACATTTTGTAGTCACTTACTTTGTATTTGGCCCTATAGCTATTGCTGTAAACTTTTTGATAATCTTTTACAGTTATATCGGATATGGTGTACTCAATACATTTGGACATGACAGCGAAGGTCCTGTGAATAGATTTTGGATTAGCTTGATTGCACCATTTGAAGGCCAACACAGAGATCATCATGAAAGAAGCCATATTAAATCTTAGCACTGCAATACGCACACCAGTATTACCAGAAGTAAAAGATACAATAAAACATATACCAATAGACTATGACGGTGTTGTAAAATACAGCACCAATATTTGTGAGTGGCTCAAACCCGTAATCGATCTCAGCAATTATCATGTGTATCCAAGAAATGGTATTACGGAAGGGTTGGACTGGTGGTACAACCAAGAATCTAGAAGTGTATACATGGATAACGGCGATTACCAATGGATAAATCCTAGGGGTAATATGTACGATGAAAGTGTAAAGTACCAAAGCATACCCAGTAGTATTGACGGAAACTGGAGAGCAACTACAGGCGAAATACTTGACCTTGCATATGTTGGCAGTACAAGTATACAAAAGATTGATCACGATGCAGATATAGTTTTTTACAGTTTGAGCAAAAGTTTTGGTGTACGCAACATCAGAACTGGATGGATATTTACACGTATGCCAGATGCGAAACTAGAAGCACTTACTCACAGTGCAAAATATTACAACTACTATGCTCACAGTGTTGCAGAAAATATCATAAGTAACTATGACATAGACTATGTTCACAGAAGATTACACAGTCAACAAGTAGATGTATGCAAGAAACTTGATATTATAGCCAGTGACAGTGTGTGGCTTGCTACCAGCACACATGATGATTATAGTAAATTTAGACGTAACGGAAATGTAGCAAGAGTCTGTTTAGCAGGAGTATATGAATTATGAGAAAACATGAATTACCAAGTATAGCTAATTTAAACTTAGATATTGATTTAAACAAGTTGCAAGGAGAAATGATTAGACTGACAGAAAAGTTTGTAGATGTAAAAACTGCAAACCCAATGTTATGCGACAACCACATGGAGTTAGTTGCTAGTGTGTACGATAACTTTGAACAAGTAAACTTAACTACTCCTAGTGAAATATTACCATACGAAGCAAGTATTAAAGAACGTATCAGGCGTAGAGAGGAACACTTATACAATGTTCCTACACCAGAATACACAGGTAGTTACTTTGAGGAAATAGTAACACAACTTAAAGCACCTGCAAGTCGTGTGCGTATTACAAAACTAGCACCGGGTAAAACTATTCCGTTTCACGTAGACTATGATGTGAACTATGCCGTTAGATGTATTATTCCTATCTACGGAGACAAGAGTGTTGTTAACTTGTTTAGGCGTGATGGTGAACTAGAAGCATACAATTTAGAAAACGGCAATGCATATTTTCTTAATATCGGTTATCCGCATGCAGTTGTTAACATGAGTAAACATGCTAGAATTGCGCTAATGTTTAGTTTGGACGGTACAGATGATCTGGCAACTCTGTGAAATAGATCCATATATAGATGATATCGAAGATCTATTTTCTAAAAATGCCGATCACAAACATGCGCAGAATTATAGTAAGTATCCGTTGTTTCAATACACTGTATTTGCTCGTATGGGGTGGGATCAAGGGCGTATGGTATACTATAGTGCGGCTGTCGAGCGCCCAGAGTACAACGGAAGTATAAGAATAATTTGCAGACATACTAGAGATAGAGAATACAACTTTGGAGGATGGCGAGCTGACTTACAGCGTGGACTAGAAACATTAGACAAGCTAACTCTTCGTGCCAAAGACTTGGGATATACTGATATATGGGTAAGCAGAGAAGAATCGCCCGAGCTACTGCAATACTTTGCTAAACATAGTAAATACTTATGGAATGTAACGCACGAACAGATGCCCGGAAGCGAAAACTGGGATACAGGAGTACAACATCAATATGTCTTACGAATACAAACTTAAACTAATACTACTAGCAAATCATGTAGCACTAGTACTTGGCTTGCTGTATGCTGACTGGACATGGCTTGCTTTAAGTTTTGTAGGTTGGATATTATTTGGTAAAGTAGGAGGTGAAATTGCACTACACAGATACCTATGTCATAACAGTTTTAAAACAGGATGGATTAGACATCGTTTGCTAATAGCTCTAAGTGTATTCAATTGTTTTGGATCTCCAATGGCATGGTGCGGCATACATCGTAAACATCATGCTAAAAGTGAAGGACCAGATGATCCACACGGCGGACAATCAGGTTGGCGTATATGGAGTACATTTTGGGAACCATTTACAATCGAAAGAAGATATGTAGTTGACCTTGTACGTGACCCTACTATCAAACTAGTACATAAACATTATCTAAAAATACTTTTAACTAGCTATGCAGTATTAGCACTTATTGATTGGCGTATTGCAGTATTTTTGATCAGTGTTCCTGCTACACTGACATTTCACAGTGCTGGACTAGTAAATGTTTTTTGTCATAAATGGGGATACAGGCACTACGATACACCAGACCATAGCACCAACAACACTTGGGTTAACTTGTTAACACTCGGTAGTGGATTGCATAACACACATCATGCAAAGCCAACAGCGTGGGACAATCGTGTTAAATGGTGGGAAATAGATTTACCTGCACTGATAATTAAATATGTTTTTATAAATGAACACAAAACTTGATCTACTTAATCAAATAGCTGAACAATACAATCACAGTCTTAGTCACTTTTTAGTGCCTACAACTCAACGACAAGGCTTACAAGGGGTGGGCAGATTCAGTGACGAAAATATTGCTCCGGATACATTAATAGCTATTATAGGTGGCGTCATAGTAGATGAGCCAGATCAAATGATATGCATGCCAATTGGTAATAAATTATATTTACATCAAGTACACTCATTGTTTAGAGCAACAACTAATCACAGTTGTGAACCAAACTGCCGCATACGTGGATTTAATGAACTTGTTAGTTTTACAGACATTGGTCCAAGCGAAGAACTTACAATTGATTATGGCACAGTTAGTGTTGGTGACGGAAAAACTATTATTGATGAGTGTAACTGCGGTAGTAAATACTGTAGAGGCACAATACGAACAGATGATTATAGACGTCTGCCTAAAGTATTACTTGCCGCTTATCCGAGATATATGAGAGATAACAATGTGGATGATTGATTTTAGATATTATGATAATGATGTATTATATAGCTTTGATTATACTGATTACAGCTCTGATAAATTATTACACGAAGCATATAGTAGAGACTACGAACCGTTTATTGTGCCCCAAGATGATGTAAACAGTGATCCAAACTGGTTCCACTCTGATAAAGATGTACACATGGACCAATGGACACAGGCACGGTTCTTTGGTCATGAAGATGACGGAAGTGATAATGTTAATAACTATCTAGAAACTGCTCGTGTTACTAAACATTTTGCTAATATAATTGGCACTAACGATATACGTCCACGTTATTATAAATTAAAGGCGGGTGGAGAAGTTCCTGAACATGTAGATCACAATACCAAATGTGGCGTAAATATCATTTTAAATGACAGTGCAGGTCCAGTAGAATTTGTTGACGTAGGTCAATTTGAATACCGTGTTGCATTATTAAACACAAGTCGATTACACCGTGTACCTGCACATCCACAAGAAAGAATACTATTAAAATTAAGCATAATGGATATAGACTACGACACTGCTAAAAAGAGGATTAAACAAAATGTATCATGACCATGCAGACCCTATAAATTTTAAAATATGTGAACCTATACCTGTCGAATGGCACAACAAACTAAATGAAATATACAACAGATGCGAAACACACATATTAGAGTTTGCATTTCATGCTAACAAAGGAGACTTTGTATGTGATCAACTTTGGTGTGAAACACTAGAAGACCAACAATGGATCATTGACACACTGTTACCATATTATGGTATGGATTATGAAAACGTTGCTGAACTAGACTACAGTAATACAGTAAGCAGTCAACGAAGCGGAAGTTTTAGTGAAGGATTTACTCCACCATATCCAAAGAACAGTATTAACTTTACACGTTTTGTAGCAGGCAAAGCTGCTATCATGCAACATAATGCTGGTGTGGATCATGTATTGTGTAAACTTAATATACCAGTTAAGAACATTGAAGCAGGAACATGTCGTTGGATTGAAACTGAAGAGGGTTGGAATTACAAAGACAACACTGCACTTTTATTAAATGTACAAGAAGACCACACTGTGGACGGTTTAGAAGACCTAATAGAAGATCGGGCATTCCTTAGTATTGCGCTTGAAACAACTTTTGCAGAAAGTATAGCTAGTGATAAAGTCTTACGATCTTGCTATAAATAAAAGTGAACTATTTGGTATATACTCTAGATGTACTCGTAGTGAGGACTATTATAATCCACAAGTTGCAAAAACTACTAATGTGTTTGTTGATGATAGAGACGATCAAGCATACATTAAAACTAAAATAATCGATCCACTTGGTATACCATTAGATTATTTGCGTAACGAATATGATGACAGTTTGGGGTTTAACTTTAATGTTGTAAAGCCGGAAGGTTTTGTTTTACCACATCGAGATGTAAATGGATGTAAACTAAACATATTATTAAACGATTCTACTGAAGCACCGTTTTTATTTTGTGATACTAGAGAAAGATATTACTATGAACATCCGGTATTACTTGACGTAAGTCAACTACACACTGTTGATAACTGTGTTAGTATTAAAGAAGAGCGTGTAACATTACAACTATTTTTTACAAAACCATACGATGAATGTGAAAGGACAATAAATGAAAATAGAAGATATTAAAAGCAGTGCAGGATATACTGTAGCTGTAAGAGTACTAACACCATATAAAGATATGAAGGAACAAGACTTTATTGACTTGGTTCGTGAATACGGCACTGTGGTGTGGAAGAAAGATACAGCAACAGTGGACGAGTATATAGATTTTCAGATGCGAGTCGGATATCATCAAGCAGCAGAAATCTGGTGCAATGACGACAAGTATCCACAAATTTATCGTGTTACCAATCTAAAAGTAAAAGACGAACACGAAGCAGAAGGTTTGTTTGGACACGGAGAACTAGACTGGCACTGTAATATACTGTTTACGCCTGACAGTGAGGAAATGGTTGGCTTACGTGCAGTTGAAATACCTAAAGGAAGTCAAACAATTATGGCCAACAGTATTCCTTTTTGGAATAATCTAAGTGAAGAAAAACGTGAATTATATGATACACTGTATTTGAGTATCACAAATAAAATGGAAGACACATATGAAAATCGTCTAGCACACTATGTATTGCCCACAGCAGAGCTCAAAGACTTTGACAAAAAACGTGCTAGTCGTGCTATACAAAGAAGTTTAAATTATGATCAATCTGAAGATAAATTTGCCGAGCCACGTTTTGAAAAAAAGAACACACTAAAAATGATCAGCAGACATCCTCTAGGTATTAAAGGTGTGTACTTTCCACATTTAAATCTGAGTTATATGTGCGACAAACACGGAAATAAACTGGACAACCACAGAGAATTGTACGATGAGATTAGAACTGAATACATCGATAGTGATCAGTATCATTATGCACACGAATGGGAAGAAGGTGACATATGTTTTATGGAACAGCTAACAGGTGTACATCGCAGAAACAATGTATGGGAAGAAAAGGGATTAGATCCTACTACTCACAAGCGTGAACTACAACGTACTAGCTTCTGGTACAAAACACCTTATAGACTGCACACAGAAAGATGCATCTAAGTAGCACATTTTGCAGTAAGGCATGGAGCGACGTAAACATAGACTTTGCTCACCGCAGTGTTAGACATTGTTGTAAAAGTGAAGGAGAGTCTATGCCTACGCCTCTTACTGTTGATTTTTTCAATGCAAGTGCTGGTATACTTGATCGTCGTCGTGCTTTACTAGCAGGCGAAGAACACCCTGCATGTGAACACTGTTGGGAAAGTTATCGTAATACAGGAACTGCTTACAGAGAGTATTACAACACAGGAAAAATTTTACCTTTAAAATTTGTAGAAGTAAAATTAGACAACTTGTGTGATATGACATGTCAGTATTGTGATGCTCGTAGTAGTCACAGTATTGGAAAAAAGCAAGGTATAAAACAACCTGTATTCCAAGCAGATAAACAAGACTACGATATATTTTTAGATTGGTTGCAAACAATCAACGAACCTTATACTCTTAGCTTTCTTGGAGGCGAAGTTACATACAGTAAAAATTTTCAACGATTCGCTGAACGTATGTTGCAAACGCTACAACATCAAGAAATGTTTATAGCCATAATGACAAACGCAAACAGTCAAGCGCCACAACTTGCAAGATTTTTTGATTTAATAGAACGCTTTCCTCAGCACTGGCGCACTATTGTGGTTATCAGTAATGAAAGCACAGGCCCAGATGCAGAACATGCTAGACAAGGATTAGTATGGGAAAGATTTGAATCAAACGTGCGTGAATACTTTGCTAACACAAGATTAGAATTTATTGGACTTTGCCCAACGCTGAGTACACTCACTGTGGATACTTTTGATAGATATATCCATTGGCTGGGTGAACTAGCACGTGAGTACAACAGGCAACTGTACATTACAGGAAACAGTGTGAACAACGGATTATTATCATTGATTCACTGTCCTGCAGAAAAACAACATCTGGTAGATCATTGGCACAATATGTTTTGCTACTATAAAGATAACATTACGAATTTAGATGATGTATTACAATGGTTAGAACATATTCGCAAAGAAATTATAAGCAATGCTGTTTGAGTAAATCAAACGCATCACTGTGTACAGCTAGGAAAAATTGGTATGTGCTTGAGTTGCCTTGACTTCGAGCTGTGTGTATTAAGCTGGTATCTACAATATACATCCTACCAGGTTCAATATCTCCCTGCCAATCTATCATATCAGGTTCCATACTGTCAACTGTACCAGGTGTTGGAGCTCTGCGAAACTGTCTATCAAATTGAAACTTTACATTGTCTGGATCTGTTGTTCCCCATAGTCTCAGTATTGGGCTAGGAAACCAAGTATCACTATGAGGATAGAAAAATGCTTCGCCATCCCATCGTAATATACAACTACGACACCAGTAACCGTCGAACACTCTTAATGGATCAAATATAGGGTCAGCAAACGCTTCTGTGTGTTTGGTAAAATCTCTATCAAATACCCAATCCTCTTCTGCCAATGGTTCAAGCCATTCATCTAGAGGATAACAAATAGGCTCAGGATTATTGTACATACTGCCGTTTTGATTTACAAGAGGCAATCCATACCTTGGAAAGTGTTTTTTCTTTTCTCCCCAACTTCTAAAACCATATCGCCACTCGTTCATACGTGAGTCAAATTGCTGTGGATCAATTACGATATCTGTAGCTACTACAGGTTGTGTATGCAATTCTAAATATTTGTCAAGTTCAATCATAATATACAAGCTACCATGTGTATGCGATCTTCGTTACTGCCATTAAATGCTGTATGATAGCATTGATTGGTTTCAGTCCAATACCATTTGTTTTTTTCTAAATGTTCTATTTGTTTTTCTATAACCATAAAACAACCAAACTGTGTTTTAATCGGATAGTGTATTCTATTGTTGTAGTCATAGTGCCAGCTCATTGCATATCGTGGTTCTGAGCGCATCAGTCGAACTCTGCCCACAGTATAATTGTCAGTGAGTATAGTGTACAATTGTTCAAACTGTGTGCCTACAAAAACACTGCACAGTTCAGTAAAATCTTGTTCACGTAGTGCAGTTTCACGCTTGGGCACATGTATTCCATTTTCTGTTTCGCTAGCACGAGCCCAGTCCAAATCTAAACTACCTACTCCTGCGTATGGATTATCGTTGTCTACTGTTGCATTGATACAAATTTGATTCATGTGTTGCCAACTTAAAACGTTGTTGTGCAACATCTGTTCTAGTTCTTGATGAACATCTATACTAGGAAGATCTTTTAACTGTTTAAAATGCATCAGTAATGTTTTATTTTTATGGGTTCTTTTGGAATAGAATAGAAAATTTTATCGTTGTCAGCATGATGTATGCGTCTATTCAAGTTAGGATTTTTATGACCCACCCCCATAAGCAATAATATCTCGCGGTCTGTTTGTAGTATCTCTTTTATTGGTTCTGGATCTAAACACTGACAACATCCAGTACTGTAACCTAACATTGTACTAGTTAGATTAAGATAACCGCTAGCAATACCCAGTGCTATAGTAGCATCTCTTTGGATTATTGTCTGGTCACTGTTTTCATCTAGTTCATTTTTATCAAGCACTCTAGAACTTGGCTCTACACTTTCAAACACAAACAATATGTTTGCTAATACTTGACTGTTTGTGATAATCTCATTCTTTTCATTGAATAGTCTAAAGCCGTGTGTGTTTTCGTGTATCTGTTCTATAATGTTTCTATCTTGTACAACACTCAAACCATAAAATGCATTATTTTGTTTGCTAGGGCATTGCGTTGCTGCATGAATCATTAGATCAATATCAGTTTGAGGTATAGGTTGTGATAAGTCCCAGTTACGTTGACAATGCTGGCTTTTAATTACGCTTTTATGTATACTTGTATGTATGTCTAACATGTTTATTCCTTAGATATGTTCGTTTATAGTTTCAATAATAGTATAGTTTGCATTGTCTACACCATCAGCCAATATTGTACCTAGTAGCGTAAAATATTCATTACATTCTGTTTCGTTAATAAAAGTTAGCCATGTAATAATATTGTTAGCGTCATCCGGATCAGGATTAAATCCTGAATCTACTATTTTTCCATCGTCCACCCAGTCGTCAAAGACAGCAGTTGCTTCCGTGTTTAAAATATTTTCTGGTGCGTCTACCCGAATCTTTAAAGTTCTTTTATATGCCATACAAATATTTATACTTTTCGTTTTGGAATCTTGCTATCAGCACTGCTTACACACGCATCACTTATACAAGGACGTGGCCCATCAAACAATTTAAACCCTGTTTCAATATTACCAAGAGGAACATCTGCACAACTGTAACTGCGTTTGATACTTCCATCAGGCTCTCTGATAATAATTCCACTATATCCTGCATTACAACTCCATCCTTTAAAATTGTTAAAATTAAATGCATTGAAACGCTCTGCTTGATCCATGTACCATTTTTTACCTGTACTATCAGTAAACTCAACTTGCATGTGCCACGGAACACTTTTGTCGTTTGCTCCGTGTGTCTCTGGAGGCAATTCAAAACTTGGGCGTGGACGATCTGCCCACTTGCGCTTGCTTTCAGTATACGCCATTTGCGGCATACCGTTGTGTAATCGTTTTAGGTCTTCTGGTCGGTATCCATCAACCACTCTGGACGCAGTCGGATCCGATTGAGGTTTAAGGGTAACGTTGATTCCTTGTTCGTGGAAGAACAGGGCGTTTTCCCAATCTCTTTCAAACC
>OBMK010001266.1_pt1 | contig 21840 bp, 38 predicted proteins | sample 1539081 | NCBI WGS metagenome assembly OBMK01 (sample SAMEA3355528, study PRJEB22509) | marine metagenome | biome: marine; feature: river plume; material: water | place: USA | collected 2010-08-07 | depth 0.5 m | reverse complement strand
GGTCAAGACATTTTGTAGCACCATTGATGAACTCTTGATTATCAATGTTTTGTGCTAGTACGTCTTGCTTGAATAGAGAACTATTGTTGCTCTCTAATTGCTGAATAATTTTTTCTGGATTCATAAAAACTCCTACCTTTCTAATTTATATAACTATTATACTAAAAAAGGTGTCCAAGGTCAACCTATTTTGCCACATTTTCTGGCTTTCTTTTGTTGTTATAATTTTTCATTGCCTCGCTAATCATGGTACGATACTCGCCCATTAAACTCCAAGCATTGTAATCGCCAGTTGCTTGAATGTCAAATCCATAACCTGACTTAGTCGGCTTACCTGCTCTGAACTCTTCTGTTACATAACCAAACACTACTTTGTAATATTTGTTCTCATAAAAGTTACCCCTATTGTCGCCACTGATCCAAAAAGCATCAGTCTTATTAGCAACCGGAGTTAACTTAGCACCTGTACAATGTACAAGGAACTTCTTCATTTGCTCTGTGCTCTGAATATCAGTAGCAAGAACAGTTGTATTTCTATCTTTAATCATTACGCCGCTCCTTGTATTTCTGCTTTAAGTTGTGTAGAGTTCGAATCAAACCAACCATTAGCAGTCTTAAACTGACAGTGGTAGTCTGAACGTCCGTTTTCTTGTAACGGAACCCATTGCTCTGCCTTGCCAATAATGGCACGGTTCCAATGAGAATAATCTGGATCAGGTGTGTGATGGGTACGACATAACCAACGGTCCATCTTCCAATAAAATTCTATTGGAGTTTCCCATGGTTCGCAAATAGGACCTTTGCCGTCGCCATTTTTACCAAGTTCACGTACTTCCCAATCCAGGATATACTCTTCAAAACTTTCGTTGCTTGACTCAATCAATTTAGAAAGAGTAGGAATGCCTGTAGCACTAATCTTAGCAACTTGCTGATCAGAAAGATCAGTAACAAAGTAAGTACTACCGCCCTTGTACTTCCAATGCTGAGGACATTCACCCTCACCATTCCAGTCATGAGCACCGTAGTTTTCTCTGTGTTGTGTTGTAATTATTAGTGTCTGCATATTAAAAAACTCCTACCTTTTTTAAATTATACAACTATTATACTAAAATACCGCCGTGAGGTCAACCTTTTTCTGCCATTTTTTCTGGTTTTTTTAAGAAATTATATGATTTTGCTTAGTGTAACTGCTACAACCAGCAGAATAATTGTGATTAGTACGTCCATTAGTCCCTTAGAATGATATCGTTTACCTTAAGTTTAGATGTATTTTGTAGGAAAACACCACGGTTTTTACCCTCTGGCATATAGCGATAACTTATGGAATCATGTAATAACTGTATACCCCTATCACCATAGTATTGTCGTAGAGGCCAATCATCCATCATTTCAGCATACGGATCTGAACTAGGTTTAGGTAGTTCGCCAACGTTCCTACTAGGTGATGTATCCTCGACCAACCAATCCCTATTGTATCCAAATGTATCAAAGTCCCATTTATAAAAGTCGTAAATCATATCTAATACAGCATCGGTATTATCACATTGCTCATATATCTTTTGCCATGGAACATTGCCTCTATTCAGTTCGTTCCTATGTGGGGTTTGGTTTTGCATTGCTACATGTTTGACATAACCATACTTCTCGTGGAACCGCTTCCTCATATGAACATACATCTCTTCCATACGCTCAAAGCACCCAATGTAATCAACCCTAGGTGCTGTAGTTTCATCTACTAAGTAATATATTTGTGGTGTTTTGTGCATTGCCCATAAACTTGTAACAGTCACAGGATCAAGGTATGTTAGTAAATTAGATACATCTTTAGGCTTGCCTTTAAATCTCCAATTACACCAATATTCAAAACTCATGTCACTTGCCGCTAATGGGCCTGCTTTGCCCCAACGCCATAGACTAACTTCCCTATCGTATGGGTTTCGTATCATTGCTATTTTATGATTAGCATCAGGGTTATCAAAATAATGACAAACGGTGCTTACAGGACTAAACTGATCAAATATTTCTATATCAGTATTAGTACCGTAGTTCTCTAAAAACATTGTGAATGATCTTCCGCCTGTCCGCGGAATATGTACGAATAATAGATCTTGCTCAGGTAAGTAAAACATTATTTTAAGTTCGCGTTTTTAAATATTTCTTTAACTTTGGTAACAACTACATCTTCAACCTTTTGTAAGTTGAGATATATTTCTACAGTCTTGGTCTCTTTATTCCATATATGTGATAGTGGTGAGGCATGACGTGGGTCTAATGGTATAGCACCTTCAAGTTGTTCGCCCAATATCTCACTGATATTACCATCATTACTGGTAATAATAAGTTTATCAACATACTGTTTAGGTATCGATGACGGGAATACTTGTTTAAGCATCTTATCAAAGTTACTTACTTTAGAGTTATGGGTGAGAATTATTTTTCTCTTTCCCATATACTCTACGTCTTCTTAATTGCTGATTTTTTTGGTCTGCCTGGTTTAGGTGCTGGTTTAAGTTCCGGCGCCCTTGCGTAGGCTTCTTCTCTCTTGCTGTTTGCGTCACGCATCATTTGATGCTGTACATTTTCGATATCAGACTCGATCAAGTCGGCTTGTCTAAGCAAACCTTCGGCAATTTCTCTTTGCTCTTCTTGTTCTCTTTCACTTAATGCGTTTGGTCTTTTAACTTGATTAATCGCATCAATTTCAGATGTATCCGCTAGTTGCGGTTTCTCTGATGCTTTGCCTTTTTCGATATCTGCGATAGCACTATTAAGATCTGCTAATGGTACTCTGTCTTTAGTTGTTGGTAACATTACCACTTCACTAACAGGTACTTTAGTAATCATTTGATCTTCATGTAATGCTCTAAGCATTATTCTGCCGTCACTAAAGTTTCTACCATTTAGTACATCAGCAAGATTGTTATTGCCTTGTGCTTCTAGACTCTCGACCTCTCTAACTAGTTCATCATGTTGAGTTGATCCTAGTTCACCTGACATCACAACTAGTGCGTTATCAGACTCTCCTGGAACTTCTCTAAATAGAACTAGGCATTTACGATCTCGCCATTCAGCAACATGTTTCATTATATCTGCCATATTATTCCTCTACTGGTGCCGCTTCTTCTTCCGGTGCTTCACCTTCTGCCGGTTGGTTTGCCTGTGCAACTGCTCCTAAGAAGGCATTCAGTTTATCATAAACTGCTCCTACTTGTGAGATTTCGTTACCTCTAAAGGCTCCTCTTTGAACTGCTAGGTCTACGATCTGCATTAGCATGTTAAGTTCTTCTAGACTTAATGCTGGACCTTGCTCTCCTTCTGGTGCTCCTTGTGGTGCTCCTTCTGGTGCTGTAGTTTCTTCTACAATTTCTGTATTGTCATTTTTAGCCATTTTTTCCTCCAATGGTATTTACGTTAGTATTTATTAACTGATGTTTTTATGTGAACGATAAAAAGGTGTCAATTCCAAGTTGGTTGAAGTTATTAAAGGTTAATTTGGCACCACTTAAGGTTCCGCCTTTACCACTACCAGTATCCATAAAGATAACTCTTTCTTCATTCTTAGTGTAATATACCAACGGCATTTTCAAGTTATCTTCAAAGTTAGGCTCTGGTGATAACGGTGATCGGTCATGTCCAACAAACACAATCTGTCCTTTTGGTAAATGATCTGTCCAATCGTACACTCTGTGAGCGTATGGTTGTCCTTGCCACATTACAGTATTAGAGTTATCAACTTGCCCGTACAAGAATGTACTTTCAATTGACTTCTTTGTGATCTTCTTTTCTGTCCAAAAGTCCGGATGTACTCCGCCATGTGTAAAAAAGAAGTTTTTAAATGATGTGTAGAAAGGCATTTTAGGTCCTACTTGTAAGATAAGATCTCTAAATAAATCTATACCAAAGTCTACTCTTGCTAAAGTATCTCTTTGTGCTTTACCTAACTTAACATCATTGCCTTTTGCCCAACGAAGCATTTTGTTATCGTGGTTGCCCTGGATGATTGTTCCATGGCCACTGTCCTGTATTTCTTTAGCAAGTAAAAGACTTTCTAAAGGCTTAGGACCGTAATCTATAACGTCGCCAAGTTGTAAGTAGTAGAGGTTATTTTTACGAGCATAAGAGTAAGATGTAGCGAAATCAGAGAATACAGAATGTACATCTCCTACTACAAGCAAACCTTTATAATCTTCTATTGGTAATTCCAAACCGTAACTCCTACTAACTATACTGCAATTATACTAAAAAAGTATCTATAAGTCAAGCGATATTATCGCCAATAATTTTCTAATTTACCCTCTCTGACCAGGTCGGTACTTACACAATGTGGACCTCCTGCTAGGGTTCTCATATGACGCATTTGAACAGGTACTGGTGTTACACCATGCTTTTCCATCTCTTTCATTAATGGAACCTCTTCGCTGGGTACTAAAACATGCTGTGGGTCAACACTTAGTACATTCATGCCAATCCAACTACTTGCTGGAGCATAATCTTCTAAGCATGGTTGCCCTACACACATTTCCTCTGTGTACCAAATCTTATCCCAATTATCATATATCTTAGGTACCTTGTCTTTATCAACCCTACTAGCATTTAATATAACCAACCCGGGTCTCAGCGGCATAATTGTACTATCGACATGTGCCCAACTATATAAGTCGTGCATCTTATGTACCCTAAAGTCGGGGCCTAGAGCGTTCTGTAACCACTTAGCACCCATCTCATTGCCTGTATTGGATATAAGGTACAGTATATCATAACCCATGCGTATGAGGTTAGCAGGGTCTAGTATAGGTTCATTGTTGTTTACACTTGGGTCTCTGCCTGGCTGTATTTTAAATAAGTCATCTTGAAGCATAGGTTTAGGCATCTGTAACCAATTAGCACCTTCCATCATCTTATCCATAAAGAGGTCTCGGAATAGAAAGGTTTCATGGTACCTTGCTCTCAAACTCATAGCACCTTCTATAATTTTGTCACCTATCACAGTAACACTATCACGTGGGCAGTATGCTTCGTATTGATCTGACGCCCAATGCCCGTTGCTAACGTCTGCTGTAAAGTCTACAGCACTCATATTAGGTCTATGTACCTTAACACCAAAATCGTTGCTTAGAACGTTGCACATTGCGTCTAAGTCCTCTTCTGCTTCGTGATATACATGCTCTGGATACCTACCCTTAGGCATTTTAGCATACTCTTCAGGACTTAAATTAGCATAGTTGGTAGCATGGTGTGAAAGGTCGCCATGTGGTATATTGGCGTCAACGGCGGTGCCGATTATAACTTCTTTTAGTGGGTCCCATTCATTACAGGACCAAAGATCTTTATTCTGTGTCATGTGTAGTATTTACTACAATTGACTCAATTCTTGGTGTTTCTATGGTCTCCTGTGCGGAAGCCTCTAGTAGTTGGCGGAAAGCATTCATGTCTCCAATCATTTCAAAATACAGACGCCAAATGTTATCACTACTTATAGTAGTCATATAAAACATACCAGTGCCGTGTTGATCTAAGTGATCGATTATTTCCCAAATAGTATCGTCGCTAGTTTTAGCAAATACCTGTAACTTATTTCTAAGCATGTCTGGGTACACTGAGGTACCCATTAAACTTTCAAATTCAGCATGGGTAAGTTTTTTTGATACCCTTACAATAGATTTTGTCATTACGACTTCTCGTTAGCCTTGTACTTAACAGTAACACCATATGGTGCTACCGGAGTTCTTCCGCCATAGCCTGCGCCATGTACAATAAACAATGTATCGCAGTAGTCTTCGTCTCCCCAACTACCCCATGGGTATCCATCTGTAAATACAATCAACTTCTGCGGAATAATATCTTCTGCTTTAAGCCTATCGAACATACAATCAAACTCAGTACCGCCACCACCTTCAACTTCGATGTCATGTATGTCATCAATGTTAGTAGAATCAAATTCATGTATAGTGTAAGTGTCAGTATCAAAGAAACATAGTCTAAGTTTAAAGTTAGTGTATTGTTCCATAATACCTTTGACTTCGCTACAAAGATCTCTAAGCATATCGTCCATCATAGAACCTGAACTGTCTATAAAGCAGAACACATCTAAATCCTGATCGTACTCCATACCTGGAAGATACACGCCTTCTTGTATACCTTTTCTAGCAGGTCTCATAAATGTAAAGTCATTCTTTACAACACTTTGAATGTTAGTAGCAAGTAACTCTCTCCAATCCAATTCAGGATTAGTTAGATTTTTAATCATGTGTCTAACACCTTTAGGTACATCTTTGTTACCAGCACCTTTGGCCGCGTTCATGATCGCTTCTTTCATCTCGTCTTTGATCTGTCTACGCTCTTCTTCCGAATATTGTGGTGGACCACTTTTATCTTCGTCCCCACCATCTGTATTACCTTTAGCACCTTGCCCATCGCCATCTTCACCATCGCTGTAGTCTAAGTGCATGTCAAGTGTTTCTTCTGTAATATGTTCGGCATTTTCAAACAAGTCATCGTATACTTCGTCCGAAAACATATTCTGATATTTGTAATCAAAACAAATTTGTACTTTGGTAATCTTTTTACCAATGTTATTTTCTACCAAGTCCATGTTTACAACATAGTCATTTGCTATGTTCCACAAACGAGGATCTCTGTTACCACGTCTGTCCATATGATCATAAACATTATGTAGTACTTCGTGACCCATTAAAAATATTAACTCCTCGTCATCAAGTGAGTCAATAAATTCTTTGTTATAAAAGAAGAACCTGCCATCAGTTGCGGCAGTCGGGCACCAGTCTGATGCGTCCTGTAATTGTAATCTTGTAGCCAAGTTACCAAAGAATCCATTGTTAAGTAACAATTGAACCCTTGATGTAATTAGTCTATCTTTTGTTTCTTCTGCTGTAAATGTTGTCATATTGAAGTTCTCCTACAAACTATACTTATATTATACTAAAAAAACTGGGTATGGTCAACCTACATTTTAATGAAAAAGGTCGGGGGAACTTAATAGTTCCCCCTATAGTCTGTGCCGCTTCGTTGTAGGTTGTAGGAGTAACTGGCGACACAGGAACTAACTATGAGCCGATGTTCATGTATTTGCCGTATCTTTCTACCCACTCATCGATACGATCAACATCAGCAAAATCTACATCAATGTCATACTCGCTAAGTGCAATCTTGCACCCAAGTACACACATTTCTGGTTCGAAGTTATCCATTAAGAAGTTAATGAAGTTATTGAAAGAAGTAGTAAGTTCTTTGTCATTACCTTCGTCTTGGATATTCTTTAACTCGTAACTCATACCTACTGTAAGAGCATACTTGGAAGAAATCTCAAGTTTCTTAAGTTCCTTAACACTACCTGAAAGTATTTCAGATGGCTTAGGAAGGTTAGCGGCATTCTTCTTATGGTTCATAAACTTGATTGCCATGCCTTCACCTACCAAACCTGTAACAATGTCCATTTCTTCATCATGGCTCATGTCACTTTCTTCTAGCATTTGACTTACAAATGCCCATGATCTCGGAGTAGCAAAACTTCTGCTAGAACTCTTTGGATCAAAGTCGAAAAGGTCTTGTTTAGCGAAAGCCAAGTAACCAACAACATCAGGTATGATATCATTGTCTACTGCCCATGTCTGCCAATCAGTATGGTTAACTTCAACTTCTAAGTGAAGGAACCTGTTAGCAAGTGGACTAGGCATTCTGTATGTAACACCTTTATCAGTGTCTCTATTACCAGCCGCCGCTATAACAACGTTACTTGGTAATACATATTGTCCAACACGTCTGTTCAAGATCAACTGATAAGCAGTTGCCTGTACACTTGGAGGTGCTGAATTCAATTCGTCTAAAAACAAGTAGACAGTTTCGTACTGACTAGCAAGTTCTTCTGATGGTAGTTCGGCAGGTGCCGCCCACATCATTTTGTTAGTGTCCTCATCTCTATAAGGATACCCTTTGATATCTGTTGGGTCAAGCAACGCCATTCTCAAATCAATTAAAAGGTTGTTACCTTCTTCAGCGATCTGAGCCAGTATGTCGGACTTACCAACTCCTGGAGGACCCCAAATGAATACAGGACGTTTTTTAGCAAAGGCACGTTTGATGTGTCCTTTCGCTCTGCTTAATTTTACTGTTCTTACTTCTGACATATAATTACTCCTACGAAATTATTTAATATACAACTATTATACTAAAATTCTGGGTTGAGGTCAACCTCTTTAGTATCTTTTTGTACTTTATATTTAAATGAAAGTTCTACTAGGTAACCTAATTCCTGTAGATCATCCAACCTCTTGAAAACTGTATTATCTGAATATTGATCTGGATCGACTACCCAATTATGCTTTCCTGCTCTAGCACTAAACTTATCTAGATACCTGAGGGTATAAATCATTGATTCAACTAGTTCCATTATGCTACTTGAACAGCCTCAATAATCTGTGATGTAATATCTTTAAACCCCATACCAGCAACAATGTGGAAAGAACCATTGTCAACATCTTGAACAATGTCGCCAACACTTAGAGAGTGCATGTCACGGTAAGTAACAACTTCTCCGTCCTTACGAGTAACTGTTTTCATTTTGTAGCCACTAACATGATTCTCATGAACAACATCTTCGTTAGTGTCTTCATCAAAGTATCTACCATTAAGAACAGCAAACACATCTTCTAAATCACGAACTAACCATTTCTCGCCATCACCGTCAACAAGTCCGCCGTCTTTCTTGACTTCACATACTTTAGTGAAATGTTGGAAATCTGTGTCCTTGAACTTAGCCGCATAGTCGTCACCGCGTCCATGCATCAATCTCATATATGCTTCGTAGATTGGATACTTGGCTTCACCACCTGAATGACCATTGCCATTGGTGTTAACGTAATCTGAAACTTCGTTGCTGATCTTGATTTGAAAAATATTGTACATAAAAACTCCTACCTTTTTATTTAAACTATGTGCATATTATAGCAAAAATGGGGGTGGTGGTCAACCTCTACCAACGATTTTTCTGTAATATTTCGCCTGCTAAGTTATTGAATTGATTAGTAAAAGCAGAATATACAGTAATTCTTGCTAAATTTGAGGTATGTTGTTCCATGTTATGTAGTAACTGACCCGGAAATATCACTAAATCGTTGTAATTGTTGGGTATGCTAAAAGTTTGGTCATCACCAAGTACCAAGGAACCACCAAACCTTTCGTCCCACTTAGGGTTACCAAACCATATTGCTATGGTATAGAACTCACTATCAGCAAGTTCGTATCTATCTTTGTGTGGAGTAAAGTGCTGATTAGATCTAATAGCATTTATGTATGATTTTTGGTATGAGGATTTTTTACACATAGGTGATATGTTCTTAGCATAATTAATAACATCACTCACAGGAAAAATATTAATGTAGTCTACTAAGTTAAGGCCTGCTGTAAAATAGTGTGTAGCATTATCATCTATTCCGCCACCACAATTAAAGAAAGGCACATTAGTATAAAAGTCTTCCCATCGGCGTAGCACATTATCGTCGAACGCATTAGGTATGTGTATTACTTCTAACCCATCTATGGTATGGGTGTTCATTTTTTAAACCAAATATAAATTTTGTCTTGTTTCTTTTTGCCTGTTTGCTGACCTAATTGCTGTTTAAGATCTTCTTCGTCCTCGCATACAGGAAGACCAAAGGAAACAGCATCATCATACATCTTAGGTGATATATTAAAACATATAGTGCCGCCTTGTTTGATGTTATCAATACACTTCTGCCATAACGGAATAAAGAATTCTGTATAAAACTTTTCATCTGACTCCCATGGTTCCATGTGTTCGTATATCTCTAAGTTTACATAAGGTGGCGATGTAAGTACAAAGTCGTAGTCTAGTTTACTAAAGTCTACATCTAAGGCACTTTGCCATATCATTTGTAAATTAGGCTTTTCAAAGATAGCAGGTGTTTTGTTATCTAGTACGTCAATCATGCTATCATAAGCAGGCTTCATGTTTGTGTTTGTGTCAATGCCTGTGTAGTCAATACCTAATGCCCACGCACCTAACATTCTACCGCCCCAACCTGCTGTAGGGTCTAACACACTTGTGGCATTGTACTTTTGATATAGATACTTAGCAGTTGTACTCTTAAACATCACAACAGAGCCTAAGTTTATTCTAAAGCATTCGTATACATTACCTGCGGCAGTTCTACCACCTCTGTTACGTTTTCGTGCTGAGTCAATAAGTTTATCCCATTGCTCTCCGTCGTTGTATATATCGTATATAGTTTTGCCACCTTCGCGATGACATTTGATTAGGTTCTTAAATTGATAGTGATACAAAAATGGATTACCATAAAAGTTATTTCTATTTTCGCTGGCATCAAACCCATACAAGTTTTCTAAATCCTTGTTTAGTTCTACTTCACTTATAATCTTATGTTCTTCAATCTGTTCGATTGTAACATCTTCAATGTGTTTATTTACTGCCTTCAGTTCCATTAATTCTACGCATCACCTGTGAATACTGTAAAGCAAGGTGTAGCACCACCCTGACAAATGTTTTTCCATGTAGTAGAAAAACGTAAAACTACTTTACCATGTTGGTTAAGCATTTTAATACTTTGTCCTGAGTTAACTACTTCATTTACTACACTATCCATTTCTGAAAAATCCTTAAACTCAACAGTTTGTTTTTTAGATTCATAATGTTTAACAACACAATACATTAACTCTGAATCTGAACTAAATTCAGACGTTGTGTTATCGCCTGACAAGATATCTTGTACTAAAATATTTAGTTGTTCCAAGTTATTGTTAAGTTCAGTTGCGGCATACTCGGCGTATGCTGACTGACCTGGTGTAGTAATATTAGCAACTTGCTCTAATACTGCTGGATTAGTCTTTCTAAACTCACGTAATACACGACCCCAATCAGCACCACTTTGAATGCTTCTGCCTATTAGGCCTTCTACTAATTGATATCTTTGATCTAGCAAACCTAACTGCTTGTCGTAGTCTGAGTATCCTAGGATAGTATTGCTAACTTTTTTGTTAAACAATGCTTGTGAAGGATTTGCTTTAGTACCACTGCCTCCACCAAAAGAAACTTTAAGTTCAACAGGTACTTCAGTGCCATCTGCTAAGAATACTTTGATGTCGCCTTTGTCGTCGTATGCTTCAGCACCGACCCATTTAGCATCTGCGATAGTAGTATTGGGATATAGTCTAGTAACCTCTACTTTAATAGCATCGGCTATTTGCTGGTTATGTTCACTCTCAGAAGTACCTAGTATACCTTGTGCGGTATCCTTCTCTGCCTCTTCTGCCCAGTCTCTACAATAAATTCCCATGTTATGATCTCCTACAATCTTTTTAACTTATACATGCATTATAACCTATTTTTCATTTAATGTCAAGTAAAAAACAGGTAAAAGGGGCACGGTTCTTGCTACTATATACATATCCGGTGAGAGTGTGTGGGATTTCCAGCACTTTTTGACACTAACTGCGGTGATTTGGCGATCCTTCTCACTGGATACCTATTAAAACCAACAAAATTTTGACGGTCATTCACAACTCATTTAATGATGTGTTAATGATTGATAAATAGTTTCGTAACACGATTGTAACATACAGTTTGATTAGTTGTAACAGAGCCCAATAGGGATGAAGTTACACCAAACGTACTAGCAGTAATGGTACATATAATAGGAGAATATCATGGCGAATCCATTAGGAATAGTAGCCAGGTTCACTAATCGAACGATTGGAACGGCATCTGACTACTTAAAAAAATTCGACTCTATAATGAAATCTGGTACTATGGAAAACATATTACATAAAGTTTCGTAACTACGAGTCATTAAAAAAGGGACCTAGGTCCCTTTTTTTTCATCAAATAAAAACTTACTTAACGTCTGAAACGAATTCGTATAGTTTTTCTGCTTGACCAATCACTTGCTCAGGGGTGATTTCAATAATAGGCAACTTCTTGCCTCCTCTTTCATCTTCTGATTGTGCGTAGAATTGATTGGTAGTTTGTGCTCTGTTCTCTTCTAAAAGACCCATTGCCATACCTAGAATTTCGGTTCGTAATTCGAACCCACTTTTATTACTCATTTTTATCTCCTGTGTGTGTATGTGTAATGTAACAATCTTGTTACCTTAATATTTACTCAGAAGAGTTATTGCTATCAGGTTTTTTTGGCTCTCTCAAACCATTTAACCATTTCTCCAAGTTCTGACCTTTGAGTTTAAGTATTACAGAATCCTTTTCGCTAAACAGTACTAACTTCTTATTATCAATATAGTACGGCCATACCATAGTCCTATCCATCTTGACTACTGCTTTGTTGGTTAGTAGGAAGTTTTCTAAAGCAAACGGGTAACTAGTAAATGATTTTTCCATTAGTTTAAGGCCAAACTTAGATAACCGTACTCCTGTTACACTAGATTTTCTTATTCTACAGTTTTTAAATAAAATAGATATAAGTTCAGTTACATCGTACTCTGCTATGTCTAATTCAGTTTTAAGTTTGGATACTATTTGATATTGTAAACTATTTTGAAGACTCATTACGGACATCATCCTCTTGTACAACAGGTCCATTTTCAAGTCTACGAACACAAAACTCATCTGTGTTAAATTGTTTGTTTAATCTTTCTGCTAGGTTAAACGCATGTCCTGGATTTGAAAAACTTGTTTTCTTATATTTAGGCCCAGGGTAGTTTAAATATGAATGCATGGTTCTAAGATTAATAGGAGCATCGTTAAAGAATACACTATAAACATTAGAAGCCGCTAAGACTTGCTCTGTTTTATAATTTGTGGTATCGTGATGTTCTAATATCACTTTAGGTTTGGGTCTACTCATGTATGTCTCCTGTGCTTTTATTTATCTAAAAAGCAATTAAAACATACTTTAACGGATTTGTTTATACCAAATTAGTTCTAAGTAATTGGTCAAACCCGCCGACATACTCGTCATCTATTAGTATTTGCGGTAATGTAGACACTTTAACATCAAATGTAATTTCTAATGATTCATAAAGACCCTGTATTTCGTGTGGACCATCCAATACAGTTTCTTCGTATGTGTAGTTATTAATGTCTAACCATTGCTTAGTCATGCCGCAATACGGATTTTTAGTTTCTGTGTATAGTTCAATCTTCATTTTGTTTTAACATGTACCACGTAAATCTAGCATGATCTTCTTTTGTTTTAAAACTAACATAGGCACGGTCGTCTTCATGTGGTTGTGTGACATACGGTGCTTCTCTTTTAAACCACCAACCGTAACCGTTTAGAATATTATTCTCGCACCATTGTAAGTGTCCGTGATTAATGGCATGCGACTTCATTTTAAAGTTATATTTATATTTAGTGTTGTATTGCCCTAGTTCAAAACCAGACTTACCATGTTGCCTTGACAATATATACCCCTTAGAAGGAACCACTGTCAACATCCATAACAATGGATTGCTTTGCTTCTATCTTGCTTGAGACAGGAACTTCTTCTAATGCTTTAAGCAGTTCGTCTATATCTAATGACACAACTGCTGAGCCTTGTTCCTTATAAAACTTTAAGTTCTCAATGAGCGTTTTTAATTTCATTACGTTTGATCTTATTAAGTTCTTTAAGTCTAAACCTTAATTCGTCTTTAGTATTAAATGGTCCTTCATAACCATATTGAAATAATGTTGTTGCTTTAGGGCAGTAACCATGCTTCCAACCTTTTTCAAAGTTAATAGCATACCAACCTGCGGCATATAGCACGTCACTGTTAGCAGTTTTACTAAACAACGGAATACTACTATTATATTCAGGATGATCAGTTGAAACTAATTCCGGTGCTGGAAATGGTATTTCAAAACCTGCTATAAACATTTTATCCGGTTGTACCACATCGTCTACATGATTTTTAAATACTTTAGCACCAAAGAATTTTTCTACTTCGCGATTGCTTACGAACTCTTCCTTGATCTCATTAGACAAGTATTCGTATGTACCTTGAATATTTTGGTAAAGTACGCCTACGTTGCCGCGTTGTTGATCTATTACTAGCCAACTGCTTTCGTCTACCTTTTTAATTGTTGCTTTTTTACTCATCATCTTCTCCTTCTTTAATCAACTCTCGTTGTCTATTTTTTAAACCTGTTCTTTCATTGTATGTAGTAGTACACTTAAAAATTGTACCACCTTTATCTGGTGATTCAAACGTAACTATCACCTTATCAGGACCATACTTAATTGCATCCCAAATTTTCTTTATTGTTTCTGACATGCGTTAAGTATTTCGCCAAATTCTGTTGCGGCATCTGTTAGTTTAGGCATGTTCCATTTGTTACAAAACTTCATAAAATGTATACCAACGTTTGCTACTGTGTCTTTATCTGTTGACTCACTAAACACTTCTCGTACACCGTCTTTAATCTCGTCCGGCTGTAATGTTAGATCAATAAGTATTTTATTACGTTCATAGTCATCAATTACTCTATGTTCTTCTTCGTTATGATCTACCCAACGTTGTAACATAAAGTTATTAAAGTCAAACCCGCCACGTTCCATATCAGCAAATGCTTCTAGCATACCTGTTTTGTTCTTACTGCCCTTCTTTCTAGCACCTGGAAAAGCACTAAAGATGTTATCACTTGTATCACCTCTAACACACTTTTCAAATAGTAACCATTTAGGATTAGGTACAGGCTTAGGCTCTTGTGTCTTCTTGTCAATAGCACGTTTCATTGTTTTCATTTCAAATATACCATCGTGCCTAACAACTTGATCACTTACGCCATTGTACTGACTAACATTCTCGCTAACCAATTGATAGAAGTCACTGTCTGTACTAACAATAACATGTTCGTCATCTGGATGCTCTTGTGTCCACATAGCAATTAAATCATCTGCTTCTGCTTGTGGATGTCTTAATACAGTACAATTAGTTTTAGTTTTTAAGTAATCAATAAAGTGTTCATATGCTTCAAAGAATATCTCGTCTTCTTCTTGCTGATTAGGTGACCTTTGATCCATTGTAACCTTTCTATTCTTCTTGTAAGGTTCATAGAAGTCTTTACGCCAACTCCTACCTTCTAAACAGAATACAACATGATCGCCATCGAACTGTTTCCATGACTTCTTAACACTATTAAACATAATGTGCATTGCCATACCAACTTTCATATCAATGTCGCTAGTACGAGCAGTAACGTGCTTCGCTCTAAAGAACATGTTCAATGTGTCAACTAAAATATATTTCATTACTTACCCTTTTTAATTTTCTTTAAATCTTCGTCAGTAACTTTAACAACATCAGCGGGTGTATTATCGCCACCATCTAGACCAAAGTCTTGGTCTGCTAGTTCTTGCTGTAGTATAGTTCTACATAAGTCGTTAAACCATGTGTTCACTGTATCCTCGTCACTGTTTCCTGTATAACCATTGCTTTGCAACATTGTAACAAAATTATCATTAAAGTCAAGTTCTACAAAGCCTTTTTTAGGATTAATTGGATCAACGTCCATTTGTAGTACGTTAACATACGGTTCTTCATTAATTGTTGCTAGTTCTTTTTCAAGTTCAGCACCCTCTAAGTCTCTCTTAGCAATAGCGATCTTCTTGTCCTTCTCGCTTTTGAACCATAACCTAGGGTCCATTGTATCTTTCATTTTATTCGCCATTCTCTTTCTCCTTTAATTGTTGGTAATATGTTAGGCTACATTGTGGCCCACAGAATACCTTATCTCTTTCAGCAGTATGATATTTGATATCTACTATAGACACACTAACACCACATGTAAAACACTTGTACATACTCAGCCTATGACCTCTAGTGACTCGACTTTTGTTACAATACACGGTGTGTTATTAAACTTGCCAAAACTTACGGTCCAAAATCTTAAGCCTTTTTCTACTCTAGTAAAATGATTTGTTGCTCCAGGCCTATTAAAACTATAACCAGTAGCAAATGGTAAATCCCAACAAAACGATACTGTAAGTTTATATTTTTCTTTAGAACGCATTTTAATAATTATTGTGTCTCTGCCTTCAGCACTAGCACCTATAATGTTGCCTGTGTATAAACGTTTAATCTTATTATCTGTTAAGTATTTCTCGTCAACGGTATGTCCGTGTGCGGTGATATTGTGGTCATCTGCTTTTGTATCATATGCTACCATCATAAGAAACATTACCATTGCCGCTATTAGTAACGGACTCATATTTTTTATAAAGTTTTTATCGTGTTCATTCATATTATTTTCCTATAGCATTACCATATATATGTACATGGACTCTGCTTGTATAATTGTAACCACGTTGTATTGCCTCATCGGCTATTGTGGCTTCTGTTTGTATTAGTCCTTCAAAAGTGCCGCCAACTCCCATAATCCATACAGGGAAATTACATCCTGCTTCGCGGAATAGTTTTGTGTGTTCTTCTACTTCTCTCCAACTCTCATCAGTTCCGTTTACTACAAACTTTAACTGTCCATGTGGGGAAACTTCTGCATACCTGCCAACTACTTCTGGCTGTATGGCTTTTTTGCTTTTCTCTCCAGCAGTTGCCCAAAGTTTAGGACTAATGCTCCAGTACCATTCAGGTGAACCTAAGGAGTCAGGTATCATACCACCGTACTCGTTTGAGGTATAGAATCTTTCTTGTATCCAGTTAGCCATCTCGTCTGTGATGTGCTTGGTACCATTTGTTTCTACTGTGACTCTTGTTGGTGCATTACCTCTACGAGCAAACTCTTCTAATACACCTACCATTCCTGGTTGTGTGTTTTTAAGCATAGGCTCGCCACCAGTGAACACCATATGCGTACTTTGTCCTGTTGCTGGATGTGTAAAATTGCCGTGCGGTAGAAGAGCTGTAAGTTCGTCTACTGCCTCCTCCACCGTCTTATCGGTAATAAGGTGCTTGTAGCGTTTGCTCCAAGTGTAACTGCTGTCACAACCCTTATCAAAAACGGGTAAATCAAACACACTATCTATGTTTGTTATATCAATAGTTTCATACGGTAACTCATATGTACTTGCGTCTGTTGGATCTTTCTGCCCAAAGCCGTTACATTGTAAGTTACACAGGAAAAATCTCATCCACAGACTAGGGATACCAACATATTGGCCTTCGCCTTGTGCTGAAAAAAATGTTTCACTATATTTTAAACTAGTCTGCTTCATCCTGTCCTTTTAAAAAGTTTACAAATTCTTGTTTATCGAATTCTTCATCTGTAATATCTATTATAGCATTATATACGACAGAATGCAACTCACTGCTTTCATATCCTATACTATTATTTAAAACATCTTCAAAAGACTCTATAGCACATATTCTAAAACCTTTGTCATATAATAAATTAAAATCATTTACTGACGGAGAAAATATTTTTCCATACTGTATACATTTAACAAAAAAAGTATCTGATATAGATCTAGTCTCTATAGTTATCTCACCAATTGTATCTGAGCCATTAGAAAGTTCTAAATGTACACCATAATCTAAGTTGTCTAAGTCAGCAACACAATCAATACATTCCATAACCTCAAAATCCTGCATTGGGTATCTATTTGTAATCCATTCCATATCTTGTCTATCGCAAACTCTGTTTACAACTTCTCTTACAGGAATTGCATGTTTGCCATGTACAAGATGTCCGTTACGAGTATTAATCATTTATGAACCACAAGAATGTTGTTGCTGTAGTTTAATATTATCAAAAAACTCTTTCTTAGTGCTTTGATCTTCCATAAATCTACCTTCTAATACAGTTGTTTGTGTTAAACTGCTATGTGCTAATACACCTCTGTTCTCTACACAACCATGTGTTGCTTGTATGTAAACACCTAAGTTTACACTACCTGTTGCTTTTTTAATTTCTCTAGCAATATCATTTGCAAGTTCTTCTTGTAATGTACCACGTCTAGCACACCATTGTGCAATTCTAGTATACTTAGAAAGCCCTATAAGAGTTTCTCCTGCAATAATACCTATGTATGCAGTACCTTTAACTGGCTGATGATGGTGCGAACACATACTTAGTATTTCACTTCTAACAACCAACATGCCTTTATAACCTTCTTCTATATCATTAGGAAATGCTGTAGCATTAGGCATGTTATTGTATCTGCCCCACATAAGCTCATTGATATACATCTTAGCAAGACGTTTAGCAGTACCTTGGCTGTTAGGATCATTAAACCTATCAATAAGTAAAGTATCTAATACACCCTCAAAATGCGGAATAAGTTCTTCAATAAGTTCTAGATCATCTCCTTCATCCATAAACTGAGATACGTTATCACTAGCCCAATACTTATGACCTGCATCTTTAATTCTTTTAGTTATCTTTTCACTTGTCTTCATTTCCCATTTCCTTGATTTTAATCTTTAACTCTTCTATTTCTCTTTTAAGAGATAGTTTCTCAAACTTCTCTTGCCTAACCTTGTCATCACTATCATGATGTTCCCAATGCCTTGTAATCTTACTATCTAGTTCTCGGTGTATGTCTTCCAAATGTTTTAAATGGTTTGTTAGACTTTGTACCGTACTCATTTCCACCACTCCTCATAAGGAAATACAATCCATTTTTCTTCTTCTGGCGTAACTACATTTCCTGTAAAACTTACATGAGGAAAGTCACTACTCTCTTTATCAAATAGTGTAGCATACTTTATGCCTTCATGCAATAGCAAAAGGTTATTATTTTCTTGTGAGTCCCATTCATCAACTACACCTTTAATACCATTTAAAGTGTGTCCTGAATCGTTAATGTCATCTACAAGTAAAATATCTTCACTACTGTATTTAGACAAAATAGTTTCCAACCTAGTGGATTCCTTGATCATTTCATGATCTCTAGTTTGCCACTCGAAGCCATGAAATGGAACTTCAAAGTAATGACTAAGCATTACGCCCATTACATAGGCACCTCTGCCAGGCCCGATTACTACATCAGGTTTAAAGCCACTCACGTGAATTTGTCTTGTTATTTCGCTTAAATCTTTCTCAAGATCGGTGTTTGAATAAAATAGTTTTGCCATAATGTTATTATAGCAGAAAAGAAGTCTATGTCAAGTTATTTTTTCTTAGATGACTGGAAATCAATTTCTGTTCTTACAATGTCTTCTAAAGAACTAACAGGTTCCCATCCAAGCAAGTCCATTGCTTTTGAAATGTTTGCATCGGTTTTGGCTGTATCGCCTTCTCTTTTAGGTCCGTATGCCACATCAACTGTATTACCGGTTTGTGCTTCTACTTCTGCTATGACTTGTTTGATACTTTTAGGTGACCCTGCTCCAATATTAAATACACCATTCTCTCCACCATCCAATAGGTAGTTAAGTGATGCCAAATGAGCAGTTGCAATGTCTAATACATGAGTATAATCTCTAACACAGGTTCCATCTATTGTGTCGTAATCATCTCCGTTTACAACAAACTGACCTCCGTTAAGTGCCTTATCTACTAAAATAGGCATTATGTGTTCTTTTGGATCTAACTGATATCCAAATCCTTCATAACTACCTGCGGCACAAAAGTATCTTAAACTGTTGTAAGTAAAATCGTGTACTGCTGATAAGTCTTCTAAAATAGTCTCAACCATCGCTTTAGTTCTGCCATAAGGTGTCTTAGGGTTAGTAGAGTCTATTTCTGAGTTGAGTAAGTTGTCTGAGTCTCCATAAACAGAACTTGAACTACTGAATATAATATGCTTAACGCCACCGTCTATAGCATGATCTAATAGTTTAATTGAGTTCTCTACATTGTTTACATAGTATTGTTTCGCTTCTGCAATGCTTTTAGGTACACTATGGAGTGCGGCTAAATGTATGATAGCATCAGGCTTTGTCATTTCTATGACGCCTTTAATTTGAGAGTTGTTAATATCAAATGGATACTGGGTAACGCCTTCAATTGCACGTTTAACCCTGTCTACATTAATAACATTGTACCCAGAGTCAACAAGTAGTTTACAAGTAACACTACCTATAAATCCACTGCCGCCTGTAACTAATATTGTTTTTTCTTCGTTGTTGCTCATATCTTGTCGCCTGATTTTACTATGCTACCAAACCAAGTAGTCATTACTTTGTCTGTGCCTAATACTATTTGTTGCTCTTGATAATTTTCTATAGCATCAATAACCATCTCAACACTTTCATCAAATCTTTCAAATAATTTAGTGTCTGGGTATAGCTCAGGATATACTAATCTGTTAGGCAGTACTGGTGTACAACCTAAGTATACGGCTTCTGCAACACCAAAGCCAAAGTTTTCTTGCAAGGCATAACTTACTACAGCCTTACTTTTTCCTAATAAATCGTAGTATTCATCCTTACTTAAATTCAGTTCTTGTGTCTTTAAAAACTCAACTGGTTCTTTAACTCTATCATTTACTTGTTTAGCAAGTTCATTAAATAACCAAGGTTGCTTTTCATCACAAATTCTGCCATTGAAGATTACAATGTTTTTCTTAGTTTGTCCTTTGTGAGGATCTAAACCACTATAATCTACAGGCAATCCTGAAACAATAAGTTTATTAGGATCTACTACTCTCTTTTTAACAATATCATTTTTAATAAAGTTACTTGCACAATAAATTGTATCACTAATATCAAAAATAATATCTTCAAATTTATTTGCCCAACGTTCCATGTCGCGGACAAAATCGGTATCTGTAAAACTACCTGCATGTATAATGCCTGTAATTTTAAGATTATCCATTTTATTAAAGTATTTCATATATGCAATACTTTCGATTCCTGGAAACCATATATCACTAAAAAACAAAGTATCGCCATCTGTAATGACACCACGCTCTATTAGACTAGATATTTCTGCCATTTGTAAAGCCTTAAACTTACTAGTAAAAGCAGAGTTTAAAAACTGTCCTTCAGGCAACGGAGGAGTTTCGTATGTAGGCATAATTTTAATATACTCAATGTTTTCACGATTGAGATATTCCTCAATAGCGACGTCCATGTGTATAGTATATCTGCCTTCTATATGTTCTAGTGGAACATAAATTAATTTACTCATCTCCTAAATCTCCATAATCAACAACATCAGTAATCTCGTCATCAAGACCTTGTGCAAAGTCTCCTTTCTTATCTGCTTCTTCCTTGCTGATAAAATTAGGCTTAGATTCTGTATTACTTTTGTCGTTTTCGTTTATCATTACATTGAGTTTCTTTTATCTTGAATCTCGCCTCTTCTTGCTTTAGCAAGTTTTGTAAATTCCATAAGTGCCTTTCTTGCTCTGGCTGAGCTTGCCTTTACACCATTAACTTCGAACTTTTCATGTTCTGCTAGGTATTGTTCAAATGCTACTTTTAATTGTAAATGTGTTTCCATGTTATTCTCCTTTATTGTTGTTAACTGGATAGTCAATTTCACATCCGTTTTCGTTATCTTCTGCAACGGATATCTTTACCCAACGGTTAGGATACTTTTCTTGTATCGTTGCCGCCAAGTCATCTGCGATCATCTCGCATGATTTATAATCTAGTTGGACTACATCTTCGCTGTATAATCTTTCCAACCATCTTTTAAACTGTATAAATTCTATGTCTCTGTCATTATGGAATACTTCAATCCATACTCTAAAATAAAATGTATGCCTATGTGGATACCCTAAAAATGATACATCATCCCAGCCGCCTGTTGCTAACTTAGGGTCTGTATCAGCACCAGGGTACTTATGCATTCCTTCTTTTGTAAATGTAATCCAAATACTTCTCATAATAATCTGCCTTCTATAGTGTTTATTTACAGTTTTTCTAGTTCTTCAACCAGTTCTTCTGGTAATTCTACACCGTTTTTCATTAATAATTTAAAAATTAATACTGTAAAG
>OBMK010001261.1_pt1 | contig 21898 bp, 31 predicted proteins | sample 1539081 | NCBI WGS metagenome assembly OBMK01 (sample SAMEA3355528, study PRJEB22509) | marine metagenome | biome: marine; feature: river plume; material: water | place: USA | collected 2010-08-07 | depth 0.5 m | reverse complement strand
ACTTTTGGGGTTCTGCACTTTTCGAACTCTTCCCATAAGGATGGGGTGCTAAGAGCATGGATATAAAATCTTTGGGTTGTTACTTTACCCGTTGAACGATCTTTAGTTTCACTGTCTTCTTTGTACTTAATTGGCATAATATAGTTCCTTATTAGGGGTTTGTTTCAGGATCTGTTGATTCCTGTATATGTAGTGTCATCCTTGCTTCGGTTGCTGGCAGATCCATCGTCCCAGCATTGTAGATAATAGGACAGGAAAATTCACCTGTACCTGTATCAAAGGTTACCGTACCGGATAGTCTATCTTGTCCGGTGACAGGAGTATCGTATGTAAGAGTGATAGCCATTGTTATTACTCGTTTATTGTTACGTCAGAAGTACCAGAACCATCCCATTGAGATGAAAGGTCAATGAGTTCTTGTGTCGTGAAATCGTCAGAGAACCAACGCCACTCTTTGTATCCTGTCGCCCCACTACCAGTGAGGAAGACAGATGCAGTAGAGTAGGGTAAATTTACCGTACCACCTGCAACATCAACGTCAATGGACGTAAACCAATCATTTGCGGGTCTATCATCATTGGCAGTGTAATTAACTCCAATGTAAAATGAAGAAGTAGTATCGTCATCTACACCACCAGATCGAGTCACTCTTCTGTAAAAGTCTTTTATTGGGTAGGATATGCCATCAATAGTAAGAGTGGTCGGAGACACTGATCCAGTAGTACCTCTTTTACCATAGTATGCGGCAGTAGTGAATAACTGCGCGCCTTCAGTGACGGTTATTGTTTGAGCCGCGACTGCATACCACTCATCAAAGGACATCTCGACACCAGCTGCCTTACCGATTAACGCCCGAATATCCACATCGTTTATTGTTGCTAGAGTACCTGTAGTACCTCCAGCTTCAATGTGGATTTCATCCAGTGTTATAGTACCACTCGTAGGCAGTGCCATTAGATAGTACCGTACGCTGTTAGGTTACCAGTTACAACAAGGTCACCAGTTGTCGTTAACTTCGCCTTAGAGACACCACCGTAACTAATGATGAGGTCATCACCAGAGACAGAGAACTGCCAATCACTAGTACCACCCTCAATAGTTGGAGTAGTAAGAGCCGGAGAGGTTAATGCTTTATTAGTAAGAGTCTGTGCTCCCGTTAGTGTCGCTACGGTAGAATCGATATCTAAAGTAGCAGAACCACTTGTAGCACCACCCGTTAAACCTGTCCCTGCAACTACTTCTGTGATGTCACCAACGTTAGTGGTGAAACCTTCATCGTTAGTCCATTGACTATTGCTTCCCGACTTGTTAGTCAGAGTCGATGTGCTACTTTCTGTTAGGTAACTTGTCAGATCAGGTGGAGTATATGTAAAGACACCAGTGAGGTCATTGTATGCGAGGTTTGCAGTACCAACAGCCGCAACTGTTACTGACAGATCGGTCAGGTCTATACCACCACCAGTGCCACTAGCGATCCAAGTGAAAGTTCCGTCTCCGTCAGATGATAATACCTGACCAGCGTTTCCGTTTCCTGTTACACTAAGTTGAGTCGCAGTAATACCATCGTTTGCTACGTTCAGTGTTGCTGAACCACTTGTAGCACCACCTGATAATGAGGTTCCGGCAACCACTTCGGTGATGTCACCTACGTTAGTTGTAAACCCTTCATCGTTAGTCCACTGAGAGTTACTACCAGACTTGTTAGTAAACGTTTGAACGTTGTCTGCTGTAGTTGTTCCGGTGTTAGTTGTAAACCCTTCATCGTTAGTCCACTGAGAGTTACTGCCAGATTTATTGGTAAACACATCAGTACTAGAAGGAGTAACCGTACCTACGTTAGTCGTAAACCCTTCGTCATTAGTCCACTGGGAATTACTACCAGACTTGTTAGTCAAAGTATCTGTACTGCTTGCGGTCAAGTAAGATGATAGGTCAGGTGGAGTATATGTGAATACACCAGTGAGGTCATTGTATGCGAGGTTAGCAGTACCGGCTGCATCAACAGATACAGAAAGGTCATTCAAGTCTATACCACCAGCAGAGATACCAATAAGAGTCGCACCAGTAAAGTCTACAGTGCCGTCTGCTGTAATGTTTGTGATAGTAAGCGCACCATCGGTACCGTCAGTACCAGCATCTAATACAACAGAAGAAAGATCCGAAGGATCGCTGGGGTTATATCCTACCTTTATCGCATATGTAGAAAGAGGAGCGCCGCCGGGGCCGAAGTAGTTGGTCGCCCAAAGGTCACCTTCTACGATCATATCGGTTTCTACTTTAAATATTCTTGTGCTTGACATATTAGGTAATCCACTTTGTTCTGCTAAATTAGTAGGAACGTTCTGTTCTCCATCGTTAACGTCCGGTGCGTTTGTATCATTAGACATAATGTCCTCTCACTATAATTTTGTAAATACGTTTCTACTATTTATACAAGAAACACCTTTAACTGAATATGGCGTCCCGTAGGGGAGTCGAACCCCTGTTACCGCCGTGAAAGGGCGGTGTCCTAGGCCTCTAGACGAACGGGACATAATTAGTATATTTTCTCGACCAATATGGTAATTTCTCCGATAGAACTTCTTACCATGATCGCCCAGTCGAACACATCAATGTGCACATCATCATACTGGTAATCTTTGGTGAGTTCTTCTACAGCACGGTCAACCGCACCTTCTGCGTTACCGTACACGCAGATCAGACCTCCCATATGATCGTATAATATATATGCATTGTCTACGTCAGTGTCTTCGGAAAACAAATCTGTTGGTATCGATTCGTAATCAATTGGCATTAGTATTCCTCTTTATAGAAAATGTGATCGCCTATTCTACCTATCAACCTCATTTTCTCGTGAGAGCTCCAACTAGGTTTTACGTAACTGGCGTGGTAATGTGTGGATCCTTCTGTTAAACCATTATGCTTGCTATAGTACATCATCTCATATGCAATATCTTTTGCACGTAACCAAGAGTATGTCTCTAATGGTTCGTCCGAGAGACCATCACAATACCAACTGAACTGACACATGTTCTTCTTTGGTATTTCTAGACCTCTATCGATACCCCACTGACTCAATACAGCTTGTTTGACAACACCGCATATCGTTGATGGGTATCGTCTATCCTGTAATCTATTTAGAGTAACGTCTGCGACTGCATATTGTCCAGCAAGACTTTCGCTCCTTGCCTCATGATATATATTCATTGCGAGACATTCGAGTTCTCTTTCGTCTTGAATATCAGGAGTTTCTGCATGAACAAATGTAATGTAACCTAAAAATACGAGTGACGAAACTGCGATATATAAACGCACCATAAAGTTCTCCTAGAGATTAAAGAGTTATTATACAGGTATTTTGGGGGAATGTCAAACAGTTTTTCGTAAAAGTTTTAGAAGTTTATCTAATTTCTTTTGTTGTTTGGGGGTGGGACTGTCTCCTACCTTAGATAGTAGGAAAGCATATTCTTTAGCGAGATTTGACTGATAGTTCATTATAGTTCCTCAAGTTGTTGAGCTATTATACTATAATGAACTATTCTTGTCAATCATTTCTTTTTCTTTTCTCCGGCAATCCACTTCTTTGCCTTAGCGTTATCTACGGGCGACTTGGTAAACTTGGTGGCATCACGATATGCGCGTACTGTCTCTTTCTGGTAATCCTTACCTTCAGAGTTATCCACAACTAGGAAGTTCGTCTTACCGAACATAGTTTGGAACTTACCAATATTTGCCTGTACTGCTTTCCAATACTCAGTAACACCTTTAGCGCCTAGTGTACGAGCACGTTGAGCATCACGAGAGATCGCAGTGTCAAGATCGGTGTTAACGAAAATCATTGCGACATCGTAACCCAGTTTCTTGAGTTCCTTTGCTTGGTCTGCGATCTTACTTGGGTCTTTACCAGTACCATCGATGACAAGACCTAGACGACCTTTGATGTACATCGATTGTTTAATACCAGTAAGGTTCTTTGCTTTACCACGAAGTTCTTGACCCTTTACGGAGAAGATGTTATCGGGATTCATTTCCATCGATGCTTTCTTCATGGCGTTCTCAAACGCATCATCAGAGTTTACAACCTTATAACCCATAGAAGTCAGACCTGTCTTACCGACAATGAATGACTTACCAGAGCCTGGCCCGCCTGCAAGGAAGATTGCCTTGAAGATTGCTGGGTCGTTGACACCTTCGTTTAAGAAGGACTTAAATGATTTTACCACGGTTGTGCTCGCCATAGTTGGAGGGCAACTTCAACGATTTCCGCTTTACGAGAAGGAAGACGACCTGTTCTTCCTTTAGATGCGATATACTTTTTAAGTTCCGCAACAGTCATAGCAGAGAATCTTTCTCTTTGTGCTTCGACTTCATCTGCGGCAGGGCCTGTAATAACAGTCCTAGTATTTTCGCCTCTCTTACTTAACCATATGCCAACAGCAATAGCAATGACTAGAAAAAGACCAAGTGTAAATTGAGTATCGCTCATAAATTTCTCCACAAATTAATGTTAGTTAGTGTGTTTATTTATACTTCTTCTTCGTTTGACTTTTGAAAAGTTTCAATTAAAAACTCTGCAAAGACTTCTTGGGTGCGCTCGCCCGGATGTCCAAACTCTTTCATGTCCTTTAACTCTCTACATAGAGTGAACATATCTTTACCCTTTCCCATTCCAACTCGACTGTTGGTATCAAGGGAGTCTATAGAGGAGATCAACCATTTCTTGTATTCCGGAATGGAGTCTATTCTAAACTCCTTTTCCAACATCTTAGCAGAAGAATCATCAGAAGGTTTGTCTGTCAATACGGACATTATGTTAGTCCAATTCCTTTTATGGAACACCCCCTGTATCAGTTTAATTCCAGCCGCATCACAGTAAGATTCTAACATCTTCATCTTACTTAGGGTATGCATAATGTCAGTCTTAGAGTCATAGGCATTATCAAACCACTTCTTCATTATAGAGCGCTTTTCTTTATCCCATATCATCTCTGTACGCAATTGAGAGAACTGAGTAACATCAGTCTGTCTCCCAATCTTAACTTCCCTTTCCGGAGGCATATACTCAACAAGTTCAGACCGTTGCCACGCAGACCACATCACTATCATGTGAGTTGTCTTGTTAGGATTGTCGTGAATAAAATCAGTAACCTCTCGGAAGATCTTATTATTACAAGCACCACACACGCCACGGTTCTCATAGTCAATACCTAGTTTCCTAGCGACTATTGAAGTGAAGGTAAGACCCCAATGGGTAGGGGGATCTTGGTCGAAACCTTCCAGTTCATCCCCCCAAACGAAACTACATCCGGCAGTTAACAACATTACTTGAACAGTTCCTCATACAGCTCATAGACCTCATTGGTCTCTGTTCTAGCTTCCTCTAGATTTCTCTTATGGAAGATATTAGAAATCTTGCGGAAATGCTTCTTGTCAATCTCATACTTCTCAGCAGTGACATCAACAATATCTTTCATCAACTCTTTCTCTGCGTCAATGCGTAACATACTGTCTGACATCTCTCGTACCGCAGCTGCGACTTTTTCTTTATCTGGCCCTATCATAATGCTATTTTCACTCCACTAGTTGCTTCAGTCCATGCCGCTGAAAAATCATCATTTGTTTCAGTACACAAAACGTATTGTTGAAACGTAATTGCTTCAGGGTTTTCTTTACTCGTCATACAGACACCACGGGCGAAACCAATACCTTGTTCACCGTGAATCAACATACGAGGATCTTTAATAGTGATTGCACCATTACTATTGGTACTCTGTAACCGACCAACATACTCACCACTTACCGTAACTACCGTAACTACTTCATTATTTTTCATTCTTCACTCTCAATTTCATCAATTAACATATCACGCATTGCTCTCGCTTGCGCATCTTCAGGGTTGTTCACACTACCATTATTAACAAACTTGTATGCTAGTGTAATTCGCTGACACCCTGCATACGCAGCGTGCCAACAGTGTAAATCTTCTTCTTCTCTAGAACCAAAGTAATAGTGTCGGCATTGCCAGCCAGGCACATCTTGGATACGAGTAATCTCGTCAGTCTTCTTATCGTAGTACTCGAAGAACCCATCTCCGGTCTCAGACCACGTGAATAAGACTTGATATGCGTTAGCGTCATAGTTGGTATGCCATCCAACAAAACCGCCTGGCGGATAATAAGATAGCAATGCAGAGGTGTGTGCACCAAGCTCTGAAGCGAAGTCATACTTCACCTTCTGCATGAAATCTCCCCACATCTCTTTATCTTCACGTACCATCTTAGAGATAGGTTGTGCAAAGTATCGATCCGGTGGGCCTACTAACTCAGGGTATCTAGACAAACAGTCATCAAGATACTCGCGAGACGTGTAGTAGTCTCCTTTGTGGATATCATCATACTCATTATACGTCCAGTACTTCTCATCGTTATAAGAAGGTTTTGATAACATCTCATCAGAAAAACTGTTAAGCACTCCCAACAGTTCTTTATTACGAATAACAACTTCACTCATTACTGATAATCATCCTCATCTGACATGTCTTCGGCAAACCTTTCATTCGCCTTTTTTAAATCCTCTTCGGTGCAAGCACCCATTTCTATCATGTAATTTACTGTTGCATTAATTCCTTCTTGCCTTCCTGTCCTCTTACCCACAAGAGTAGAAATAAACATTAGAAACATAGTAAAAAGTGTCTGCGTTACCGGATCCATAGTGGACTCCTTATAATGTGAAGCCGTCAAAATTCATCTTCTCAGAAGAAATTCGTTGGCCAGAGTTTGAATTATCAAATGCTGGGCCATTATCTACTTCTTTATTTAGTGGAGAGTCATTTTGATCAACATCAAACAAACGCATCTTACTACGGTCAATACCCACAACGAATCTCTGGTTCTGGCCAGGATCGTTATATCGGTTCTTCAACTGTTTAACTAATATCTGTCCTTGTGCGTTTAGTTCATCATTACTAATCAGAGCAAACATAAGGTCAGCAGTTGCAGGCAGTCCGAAGGATTCTGAAGTATCCTCTAGACCAACATCATCATTACTGTAACCAGAACGGGTGGTCTGGGTTGCAGATACTAGAGGAACATCAAACTCAACAGCAAGACCGCGTAACTCTTCTGCGATAGATTTGATATATGTATATGAGTTGATAGCACCGCCCATTGCCTTCATCCTAGAAGACGAACAGATGTTCAGATAATCTACAAAGATAATATCTGGAGTGAACTTCTTCTTTAGTTTCAACTCATTCAGAAGAGCACGGAAGTGATTCGAGTGTGCACTACCAGTCGGGTATTCCTTAATGATAAGTTTACCCGTAGTTTTATCTGCGACCTTCTTAACACGATTTGAAAACATCTCCTTACTAAGATGTTCTAACTGGTCGATGGGGACGTTCAACAAGTTGGCATCGATTCTTTCTGCGATACGTTCTTCGGACATCTCCAGAGTAATATACAGGACATTCTTATTCTGACTCATCGCGGCTGCCGCAGCGTGACACATAAACAGAGACTTACCAACACCAGTCCCTGCAAGAGCAATGTTCAGAGTCTTGTTAGGCAAACCGCCTTTGGTAATACGGTTGAAGTAATCCAAATCCCAAGGTAGTCTCTCTTCATCCATATTGTAGAAATCCCACCGAGAATCAACATTCTCCAGATAGTCATGACCAATGTTAGTGTCAAAGGATACGGACAGTGCCTTCGACAATACGTCAGGGATTGCGTTCTTGGATAGTTCTTGGTGTTTACCATCGATGATAGAGATAGACTCCATCACTGCATTGAATACTGCACGGTCTTGACACCACTTCTCAGTGCGCTCTACTAACCATGATAGGTCTTCTTCGGCATACTTAAAGATGTCGGGGAGTATGTCCATTGTGTGACGATAGTGTTCGTCTGACATACGGTCTTCAGAATCAATCTCAATCTTGAGAGCTTCTTTAGAGGGGAGATTATTATACTTGGCGATGTATGCGGTGAACTCTTGGAAGATACTTTTGTAAGTACCTTCGAAGTATTCGGGGGAGAGGAAGGGGGCGACCTTCCTCATATACGAATCGTTAGTCAGTAGATTCCGTAGAATCGTCTGTTGTAGATTGATGTCCGTCATTTGAATCCTTTTTCTGTATTGAACCAGTCTCAATGGCTGCTTCTAAAATATCACCTAGTACTTCACCCACAAACCCTTGTAGGTCAACATTGTCTACATTATACACTGTTGGGTCTTCTGTGTCAACAACATCGAAGTTAAAAGTTATATTTTGATCATCACCATTAATGCGAACATTATTATAACGGATAGTTACATCATTGTAGGGTGCACGTAGTAAATCTACGTTCCACCCATCAACACCATCTGCAACTACAGGGACTAATTTATAATCTAGGTTTTCTGACGGCTTATCTAAATCTAAGTCTTTCATGCTACGGCTTCCTCAACGAAGGTTTCAGGGTTGATTTCACTCTTGTATCCTATCTGATAAGTCTGCTGAAGGAATGTAGCGAAATCACTTGTTTCGAAAATAGGTGCCCAGAACTCATTGGACAAAGTATCCTTGGTACGGAACTTCTTATCTTCTGCTTCGGTGCCGTGACAACGAGAGTACCAACCATTACTTGGTTTGATAACATACCCACCAGCCAATGCAACTTCAAGGAGACCAGAGTTCTTCTCAACACCACCATCCCAAGATACTGAGATTGGAATCTTAGACTGCTCTTTCACAAATCGAGACTTCTCAACCTTGATAACAAAATCATAACCAGTCACTTCGGTACCAGTCTTATTCTGTCTACGACCGATAATCCAGATGTTGTCGGCAGAGTAATAGATACCAGTACCACCACTAACTACATCTTTTGGAAACAGACCAATCTCTTTATAAGTGTGATTGATTGCAAGCATCGGGATGTTCTTCATCGCAAGGTACGGAGTCGACATACGGAACAGACCTTTCAGTGCCTTCGCACGTGACATGTCCGCGACACCCTTCTCGTTCAATGCATCATCAAGTTCTTTCTTAGACGCAAGGTTACCGATAGAGTCGATAACGATAATAACCTCATCATCACGAGTCAGGTTCTCTAGTTGGCTAATAAGGTCAAACTTCAACTCTTCGACATTTGCAATAGGTGTGTGCAATACACGACTAGTGTCAATACCGAACTGTTCGAAGTATGATTGAGGTGAACCGAATTCGGAATCATAAAACAACATGACCGCATCGGGTTTAGCATTGAGATATGCACCCGCCATAAGTAATGCGAATGATGTCTTAAAGTGTTTAGATGGTCCTGCCAGAACCGTAAGTCCGGGTGCGATACCACCATCTACGGAACCAGACAATGCGACGTTCACCATCGGAACATCGGTCGGTACCATATCTTTCTCTGTGAAGAATTTACTCGTCGATAGGGTCGATGTCTCCTTTATCTTCGAGTTCTTCTTCAGTTTGTCCATTATTGACATTTTTGCCTCCAAAATCTACAAATGTAATGTTATTAACTTTTTCACGTTCATCAAGGTCATATTGTACACGATAAGCACTATTGATGTCAAGTACTTTATGCAATAAATCGAAACTAGTTGTAGTCCCGTCAGCAAACTCATGTGTTGAGAAGTCTAAGAATGCTCTCGTGTCTTTTGGAAGACATGCGCCACCGAATCCACGTTTACCATCAAAGCCTGGCACACGGGTGTGACCCATACCTACTCTATCATCTTTACCTGCTGCTCGGACAATAGTATTATAGTTGCAACCATAAAGGTTGACTAGATCATATAGTTGATTAAAGAATGTAATCTTCGTAGATAGGAATGAATTGATTGTGTACTTCACAAACGATGCTTCATACGCAGTCATACGATGATAGTCGTTAGACTCACACGCACCAAAGATCTCATACACGTCAATGAGTTCTTGTGAGGCCTGAGGCATACCACCAATGACGTGGAACTTAGCACCAACGAAGTCTGCCTTAGCATTCTTCTCAGTCAGAAACTCAGGGTTATAAACGAAACGATCGACCTGTTCCCTACTCATAGTAGAGTAAAGACGGTCAATAGATTCGGGGGTGATTGTAGATTTAACTACGACAAGAGCGTCAGTATAGTTAAGACACTTAATCACTGACTCTTCTACTATAGAAGAATCTACCGAACCATCATCAGCAGATGGTGTAGGTGCACATATAAAGAAACACTTAGGATGACGGTCTGCCGGAAGATCCTTCAGAGTGTCAAGGTCAGTGTCATACTTTGGATCATAGTAGTTGAAGTCGACAAGCGGATGCATAAACGCATACTCGACTGCCTGGCCAACAAATCCATGTCCAACGATTCCTATTCGAAATCGTGTGTTAACATCGTCTGCTGTTGCTCTAGTCATTATTTGATTCCATTATAAGTTTTATACCATTCGTAAAATTTTTCAACACCCTCTGCAATACTAACCTTCGGGTCATAACCAAGTGCTTGTAACTTAGCAGTATTAGACCAAGTCTCTAAAGTATCAGCCGGATGTTTGGGAGCAAGATTCTTAATTGCTGTCTTCCCAGTTTGTTTCTCGATCTCACCAATGAAGTCAAGTAATTCAACCTGTTCACCACGTCCGATATTAAATATCTCTCCCGAAAGATCGTCATTGTCTAGGACAACTTCAATACCATCTAGGATATCTTCTACGTAAGTGAAGTCTCTCTTCATCTTACCGTAATTATACACGGTTATTTCCTTACCGTCAAGTATATTTTTAGTAAAGTCAAACAACGCCATGTCCGGACGACCCCAAGGACCATAGACTGTGAAGAAACGTAGACCAGTGGTATTCAGACCAGAAGACTGCATCTGACATTCATTTGCCCACTTGGTATAACCATATGCGTTTAACTGTTTACCAGTCTCTTGACCTTCTGTCCACGGAGTCTGGGATCCAGCATATACGCAAGACGTTGACGCATAAACTATACGAGTCTCAGGTAGATGCTGTTTACAGATATCAATAAGATTCTGTGTAGCATCTATGTTATTCTGGTGGTACGACTTCTCTTTTCCCATAGAATCTCGGACGCCTGCCATTGCAGCAAGATGAATAATAGTGTCCGGTCGGAAATCTCTCAACAATGCTTCCAGTTTGATTTCGTCTTTTAAATCACAGCCCCAGATATCTAGACCGAAGTGTTTCATACGGTCTACTTTTAATTCCGGAGTGTAAAGATGTTTATTGAAGTTATCAAGACCCTTTACTGTAAGTCCACGATCCATCAACCGTTTAGAAAGTTGAGATCCGATAAACCCTGCAGCTCCTGTTACTAATACTCTATTCATTTAACTATTCCTGTAAATATATTCTAATGCCCTGTCTGCTTCTACAGTCAGGGGTCTGTTCTCATACCAGTTACCAGTCTCACGATCAAACTCACGACATAAGTCTGCGATCTGCGAAGATGTTATAGGATAACCTTTAGAGTATGCATTACCAGCAACCGCAAGCATTATCTTATACATCTTAAAATACCAACCAGTATCATTGATTGTTTGGTATTCGATACCCAACCGTTTGGGCCAGAATGGACAGTCGCGGTATGACGACCATCTGAAGTCGGTATTATTTAGACCGTCCTTACGATGTTGTATTACTGCCTGTTGCATCTCGACAGGTAGTCTATCTAAGAAAGAATTGCCAGTCTTCTCATGGTAAGGATGTTTTGCGATCAACTCAGATGTGTTTAGAGCAGTCCCTTGATTAGTGATAAAGAAGGAAGTGGCGTTTGGATACTGGGCAGGGACATAATACATACGTGCGAGGTCTTTGGTCTGTGGATCTCCCATCTCCCCCAGTTCAGTATTCAGTGCATACCAGAATGCCTTGATACGGGCATTATCAATATGTTCGTCTAGTCGAAATACGATTCTAAACTTGAGATGGTCGTCTCTGCTTGATGCAGTGTTGTACACAACGTAGTCGTACTGCCCAAAGAGTTCGTGCAGCTGTTGGTTAAGGACTCGTACATTACTAGAGAAATCGTGATCATCAACATCAACGCAACACCAACCACCCCAATAGCGAGTAGATTTATTACTACGCGTAGTATCCACTTCGAAAACAGCAGGACTAATAAGAGGACTAGAATTATTTCCACCTTTCTCTCCTTTCTCTCTATACATTTTTAGTAGGACATTTACGAACTTGTCCCAATCATCAAGAACCATATGGCGATGGGTCTTGTTATCGAACTGATTTTTAAATATAGTTAATTCGTAATTCATGTGGCCATTGTATCATAAAGTAAGGGGACTGTCAACCGAAGAAATCTTCCAATGTGGCACGAGGTTCTGCAACCCAACCAACTGCATCGAGAATTGGTTCTAGAGGATCTAGGAAAGTCTTCTGGAACATTAGGTCATAATCAATATAAGAGTTCAGTCCAAGTTCTTCGGGAAGGTGCTGTGGATACGCCACAACGTTTTCACCTAGACGATTCGGAACTTTCAGATAGACGAACTTTACCTTCTCGCCTGGCTTGACCATTTCGTATCTATTGCCAAGTTTATTCTCTTTGATTAGGTTATTGTAACACAATGCACCGCGCACGTGTATGGGAGTTCCCTTCTTGAAAATGGTTTGACGATCTTTCCATTTGTCGAGATTAGAGATACCACGGGGAAACGAAACGTCTTCGGGGGGTAAAGACTTAAACAAGGTCATGAACTCACGAATAAATCCCTGAGTGGTTTCCTCGGTGCCTTCTACCAGAACACGGAAGATTTGTTTCATTTTGTCACGGACAACCGAAGGAGTCGATGACTTGATTGCCTCAATACCCATCATCTTGAGTTTAGGCTCTGCGTACTGGACACCCTCGTTATTATGCACGTTGAGGATATATCGTTTCTTCGCCATCCAGATACCACGGTCTGCGATTACCTCACGTCCCATCTCCATGCGATTCTCATATGCGCCAGTGACCGCAGCCATGTCCGCATAAGATGTTTCCAAAACTTTCTCGAAGTGCTCGGAGCAGATCTTGTCTAAGAATTTAACAGGGTCTTTAGGAGCAAACCGATCAACAAGGGAAGACATACGAATGTAAAGAGAATCGGTGTCAATCGCAACAACATAGTCTTCATCTGTTTTAAGTAGTTTTTGCATCTCATTATTAACTGCCCTCTCTGCCCATTTGATTGCAAGTTGACCAGCAAGAGTGATCGACTCTGCGACACGCTGATCAAAATATCTAAAATAGCGATTCCCAAGGGCGCCATAAAGTGAATTCATAAGAATCTTGATAGACATCTGTTGATTGTCGAGAGACGAGATTCTATAGGCCAGAGAATTGGTAGGATTCTTCTGGTACTCTTGCTGGAGTTTTAACATCTCGGTCTTGATAATACGGCGTTCTGTATAGTATTGTTTAATCACCGTAGGGATCACACCTTCACGGTCATGAGAGAAAGCAACTCCGGTCGGTGCAATAGAGACATCAGATTCGGACACCTTATAAGTGCCGTCAAGAAACTTATCAACATTAACACCACTGGTGATACCATCGCGCACAGTCTCCGGAGACATGTTGTATTGCACAATGATGTTTGGATACAGAGAGTTTAAATCGAAAGAGGTGACCCAGTCATGAGACCCAACTTGAGGTTCTTTAACATAACCGCCCGGATATGAGGTCTTAGGCTTCTCAGATTTGGGGGGAACGACTACCTTCATCTTGTTCAACATACGGTAAATGATGCTGTCCCAGATGTTAGTAGTACCAAGAGTGTCACCATAGTTCACACCACCACGGTAAGCCATAGTGAGTACCAGAGTAATCAAGTCGAGTTTCTCATCGATCTTGTGCACCAACTCCACGTCCTTGATGTTATAGTCAATAAACTTCTGGAAGTCGTTTTCATAAAGAGCGTGGAGATTTCCGTGCTCCTCATAGGACAACTTGCGTTCACCCAAGACAACGTGGGCGATATGATCTAGACGATAGGATTCTTGTTGACCCAGAGTGTTGAGAGTAAACTTCTTGAAGATCTCAATGTAGTCTAGATGCTCGACACCCTCAATGACGTATTCTTGATTGGCACGACCTTGGATAGTGACATTACGTTCACGCACCGCACCCCAAGGAGAAAGACGTTTCAACAACGTATCATCACCCCAAAGATTGTAGCATCGGTTTACGATATAGGGGATATCAAAGAAACGGGTATTCCAACCAGTCAAGATATCAGGAGCATAATGTGACCAGTGCTCAATAAACTTACGGAGAAGATCCATCTCATTGTCGCACTTGATATAGAGAACGTCCTCACGGGTAACTTCATAGTCACCGCAAGACCAGACCCAGTAGTTGCCGTCATTCTTGCGTATTGAGATTGAGGTGACAGGATGTGCAGCCTTGCCTGGGTCGGGGAAACCGTCCGCAGAATATACCTCAATATCGATATTCATCACACGAACTTGGTCGCGATCAAAGTTTATCTTATCGGGGAATTCTTCTGCGAGATATTGGGAGACATAATTGTTCTGCCCATATACCTTGAAGTTTTGCACATCAGCATACTTCTTGAGGAAGTCAGTCGCGTCTGACATAGAGTCCAAGACGCACTCGGCAACGGGGAGACCGTCCAGAGTCTTCCAGTCGGTTTCTTCTTGACTGGTGACATATAGTTTAGGTTGGAATGGAATACGTTTCTTGACCTGTTGGCCGTTCTCGTAACCGCGATATAGAATGTGCTTACCCATACGGATAGCAGAAGAGTAAAATTTTGTCATGGGGCTATTATACCTCGATTAGGAGAGTCTGTCAAGACATGAAATCAGAAAGATCAGAAGTAGTATTCTCAGAGTGCCAGTCTCGGCACATATCCATTACTCTCTGTCTTCTTTTATAATTTACCTCCGGATTATCCAGAAGAGTCTCGAACAGTGTATCAATACCACTACCCAACTGAAGATTGATATGGGGCTTGACTTTCCCAAACAGATCTTCAATATTAAATTCTTCACGGATTATATTCTTTTGTTTTGGTTTGTTGAGTTCTTCCCACGAGAACTTCATAAAGAACTCGCGTACGCGTGGGTCTAGATATGGAGTGACATGCACCTTACCATGTTTCTCTGCTAGATTGGTGTGTTGTTGATATCCAGCACAGTCACCGTCAAGGTAAGCATTACGGAACTCATTCCAGTTAACTCTCGTCTGGTTGTACTCTTTACAGTACTTGACGTAGTTGCGCTTCTTTTTAAAAGAAGAGTATCGTATCATTGCTTTCTTACTGCAACCGAAGTAGGCGTCTGCACCCCATCCAGTAATACAGTAGTCTTCTGACATGTTTTCATAACAATAGAGGAAGGGAAACACTGCGGCTTCGTAGTGGGATTTCTTGCGACAACCATGTTTGACTAGTCGGTGCCAGTCTTCAACTAGGTTATCAATAGGGACAATAATAGTGGTGAACTCCCACCCCATGAGTTCTGCGACTTCTTTTGCCTTCGCATGGTCATAAGATGGTTGTCCTTCGAGATGGAAACTATACGCGTGTACAGTCTTTCCAGCATCCTGTGCAGCGATTGCCACACTGATACTGTCAACACCACCAGAAAGAAGTACCGCAACCTTATCGTGCGGTACCTTTCCTGTTATGTGGTCAGAGAGAATCTCTCTAATCATTAAATGAAAACTAATTCGGTTTCTGTAGGTGATCCACCCTTACTTGGATCAGGAGTCTCATCCTGTGGTAAGAATCCACCAAATATGAACGGACAATTCTCTAGAGGTGGTCGCATTCCTGAACCGGACTCTACGAGATCCTGCCAAAACTTACCTAAGTTATCAAACTGTCTCATCCAACGCTTACGCTCGGATGCGAGAGTTGTTGGTCTTGGTTGCTCGATATACCCATAGAGAGAAATCTGCTGGCCAGAAGACAAGTGAGATTTCATTCCGTCAAAGAATGTCGTCTTAGACTCGCCCCGAGGCTTACAAAATGCATAAGACCCAGCTCCTGTACTTATCCCTAAGTTTTTAGAGAGTTTGTTAGCAGTTGCTCCACAAAGGGGACGGTGTAGCGTATTCTTGTATTCGATATTATTCATGATCGTTTTAATACAAGCTTTAAGAACCGACTTGCGATGAGGTTCTATGATACTCGTGAGCCATTCCGTAATATCTTTTTCATTGGCTGCGAGTTCTCCGCTATCAATGGCGGCATTTGTTGACTTGACAAAGTCTCCTTGAGTGCATGGAGCACTTGGAGTTATGTCATGATTTGTCTTATGGGAGAAAGCACGTAGGTTTAGAGGGGTATCAAAACTTACAACGTCTACCATAGTAGTCTCCAAGTTTAGATTGTCTTGTGCCTCATTTCTATTAAATCCCACAATTCCTATAAATTCTGTAGGATGCCCTTCCGGAGCACGGATGACTACCTGTGGAGCCTCAGTATGAATAAAACCGTAGCTTTCTATAGACGCAGTAATATTCTGCACATTCTTAGCATCATATACGCCTTCACGAATCTGCCACTTACCACCAGACCAATCTATAAAAGCTCTTTTAATAACTATTCGTTTTTCGAAGGTGATACCCTGCATTGAGGTATATAGGGAGGAGGGAGCACATTGCTCTAGAGACAGTTTAACATCAAAATATTCTTTCTTTTTCATGGTACATTTCCTTTTCTTTTAGGATTGGTTTTTAGTCCACGGGACTATTAGGGTTAGTCTGTAGTCTGACTACTGTCATTAATAACTACAGGTGACATTATACCAAAATTGGTACCCAGTGTCAAGGGCTTAATTTACTTTATTGCGATTGCTCCGACAAACAGGTGATTCATCCAGAACGGTTGAATCTTTGTTGAATCAAAACCAACTGAGGTCAGTAGACTGATAAGGTCATTCCAAGTCATTGGTTTCAACATAGTTCGGAGAGTCTTCTCTTTCTCCATAATATCTTCATAGGTAAAGTGCTGTGCCTTATACTCATAAAACGTAGAGGTCATCATATCTTGGATACGTGAGTTCTCCGCATAAGTCTTCTCGGCAAAGATAAATGCACCGCCTTCGTTCAGACCCTCATAGATGTTCTCTAGAACTCTTTGTCTCCACAATGGCTGCATGAACTGCAACGTAAAGATAGAGGTTACCAGAGAACAGTTCTCGAATGAGTGGTGGATGATGTTCTTGTTTTGGAAACAGACATGATGACCACCTTCGTTAAGTCTTGTCTGTCGCGCAGTCATATCTTCTTGAAACACTTCAGCATACTCAACACCACAGTAATGTGCGTTAGGAGAAGTGATATGATTCTGTTCAATCATTGCTTCGATAGTCTTACCAGTACTACAGCCGATGTCGACCACCTTGGTATCGTTCTCTACAAAGTAACGTGATAGGTTTACCACGTCATCATGGAGCGTGGAGTAGTGACGAATCGAAGCATCGATGTGATTATCGAAACCTTCTTCGCGGTGACCGAATGTAAAATCTCTATGGGTGGTGCGTTCTCTATCTTTCATTATATACCTTCAATACATTATCATAGACCGACTCTGCGATCTGTTTCATCATTAATGGCGGTACCATACGACCAACACGTTCTGCCTTTTGGTTCCACTTACCCGTGAGTTTAAAATCATCAGGAAGTGACATTATACGCTTTAATTCACCTAGTGTCAACTTTCTTGGGTCACTCCAATGGAATGCACCAGCAGTCGTGTCACCGTTACCCATCGCAGTCAATGTAGGTGCAGGGGCTTCCAGAGAAACTCGCTTGAGGTTGAAGTGGTGACCCTTGGGGTGATAATCTCCACCAGTCAAGACCTTATCAGGGAACCTTGGCATTAGAGATCCCGTGTCTTTCCAGTAGGCGGTTCTCTCGAACTTCTCGGTCAGGTATTTGACTTCTTCGTCATCATACTCTAGATCAACCAACGCATCTTTCAAAGGAATGGCGGTGCGAGAAGGTTCTGGAAACAAGTGATTCATAGTCAGGAAGTTTAACCCAACTTCGTCTGCAACATCTTGACGAACCGCAATGAAGATTACACGAGAACGAGTCTGGGAGACACCATAGTAACGAGAATCCATAACCTCAGAGACAACCTCATACCCAATGTTCTCGAACTCATTCAGGATACGGTTGTAGTATTCTTTTGCCTCACCAATGGTCAGACCCTTAACGTTCTCTGCGATAATTACCTTGGGGGAGATTTCTTTGGCTACACGCAAGAACTCAAAGAACAAGTCTTCGATGTTTTCTACGACCTTGCCGTCAGAATAAGATTTGGTTTGTCCCCAACCATCAGAGTGTTTACCATCAGATGAGTGAGAGAGTTTGCCTGCAACAGAGAATGCAGAACAAGGAGGAGAACCATCGAGGATGTCTAACTCACCTTTCTTGAGACCAGTGAGATCTAGGAAGTCTTGACCAGATAGTTCTTTGATATCGTCAGGGACGATAGGAGTGTCAGGATAGTTCTCTTTATAGGTAACTCGTGCTTCTTCGACAAACTCATTGATTGCGAGAATGTCTGCGCCAGCGAGACGGTAACCAGTAGATGAACCACCACCACCAGCAAACGTGCTGATTACTTTGAATTTCTTCTGAGATGCCGCGTCATAGACATCTTGTAGATTATATGGTTGATACGTCATATTACACCTTTCACTATTTAATGGACAGTATACATTATATAGCACTGTGTGTCAACCCCCTAATCAATAATTTTAAAGAAATTGTGGCGAGTCCAAGGCTCTTCTTGTTTTTTATCTGAATACCCATGATGATCCTGTGTCACCGAAAGTTTCTTCGATATTACCTGAGTAGTAGGTGTGGGAATACCAGTCTTGTGTCTATCTCGTCTATTGAAGTAAACTCCAATGTCACGTCCTACGCCTATTGTATCACATTCATTCCAAGGATGCAAGGCAGTATTACGAATTCCGTAATAATCTATTTCTGGTAGTTCTAGGTGTTTGGTGGTAAACGTTCTGAAAAGACGTTGGAGAACACAGTACGGGCCACAGTTGATAGGGAAATCCTTCTGTGTCAACATGTAATGACTCCAGTGCGCAAAAGACTTGTCCATGCAATACATACCCATGAATAGTCCGATGTTTGCATAGAGAGTGTTGTCTGCGTACTCAGAGAGAAGTTTAAACGCTTCGTAACGTTCTTCTATCAACCAAGTGTCGTGTTCCATAATCCAGAACTTCTCGTCAGACTCTCCCTGCTGACGCATAAGTTCCCAGTGAGAGCACATACCAGCCTTCTCTGTGGGAGAGTGGTCTTCTTTAGAATTTTTAGAATTGATATCTAGGGTCATCAAACTTTTTGACCAGACGTACTTATCTACGTGGTCTTGGAAGTCTTCTGATTGGGGAGTGATCGCATCGAAGGTTTCGATGGAGTCGAGGTAACCATCATCAATGGCACGTTGGAAGGAACGCCGAGAGAGATAGGCATACTCCTCAGACCGTTCATCACCTTTCATTACAATTTGTATTGCTTTCATATAACTCACAAAAAAAGGGGGATTTGACTCCCCCTTATGTATTCACACCATTGCTGATATGCAAAGTACTACAGTCCAGATACATACTAGATTGATACTCAGAAGACCAATTCTCTCTAGGTCTTCGGCATCTCTCTTAGCCATGTATGCTCTTATCTGTCGCATTTATTGTCTCCTCGTTTAATAGTTGTGGATCTAATTTTTTAGACCCATTGATTTCAACTTTACGAGGCCGCTGACTTTCAGGTATTATGACTCCCAAATTAATGGCAAGTAGTCCTTGACTGAAATCAGCTCCCATTACTTCAACATACTCCGACAGCCTAAATTGCCGCTCGAACTGTTTAGTAGATATCCCTTTGTGGATATACTCTCTTCCGTTATCTTTGTGCTGCCCTCGAATGGTCAGTGTTCGGTTCTTTACTTCGATTTCTAATTCATCCTCGCTGAAACCAGCGATCGCGAGTTCGATTAGGTATTGATCCTCCCCCGTCTTTAATATATTATGCGGAGGGAATATATCACTCGAGCGCCTTGAGATACGGTCTAATTCATCGATCATGGTATCAAAACCGACAAATGCCGAACGCGGAAATAATTGTTTTGCTGTTAATGTCATGCTGTTAACTCCTAAATTAGTTAGCAAGTTTAAGATGGATGCCCGACCATCGGCACATCCGGTACTATTTATATAAGTTATAACTTCGAAAAACAAAATGATTAAAAATCATATCACTTTTCAGGGGTATCTTCAGTATCAATATTAATTATAGGCACTGAAGTATCAACCGACAAGATTCTTTCATTCTCTATCATGTCGATTACTTCTAACGTAAGCTCAATATCTCTCTGTATGAAAGATATCTTACTCTCACACTCCTTGAGATGATTACGATAAAATTCTAATTCTTTTTCTTTTGTTACTTTTTTATTACTTATCTCGACAAGAGATACTACATTATTCTTATTGCCAGACATAGACTGTCCTTAGTAATATATTGAGGGATCTGGTGACCCTTCTACTCCAAATGAGAAAGAAACACGAGACTCTCTCGGAAATACTTGGTGGTGCGTTCCACGGGGCAAGTACGCATACATGCCTGGCTCGAAGTCGAAAGGTTCGTTATCGTTGATACCTTCTACTTTTAAACCTACAGTGGAGATAACCTGTACCAAGAACACGTCCATAGAATCTTTGTGCCAAGGATATGATCCACTTGCACGTCCGAAACCGCTGAACGCGATATTAGTGATTTTGCTTTCATGTAACGTAAAGACTTCTTGCATCTCTTCATAAATTTTTCTAGCAAAGTCCGGTGCACTACCGCGACTGTGAAAAGAGTTTAATCCGATACGCATCTTGTCCGAGTTACGATCATATAGATCGTTTGGGTGAGAATCCATCATAGTCATAAATTCATTCCAGTTATAAGTCGACCCCATATCAAATGGCAGCCGACCTATAAATGGTGTTTTAGTTCGTATGTTTTCTTCTCTATCCTCAAATATTCCATAATTATCTGACATACTTTAACTGTTTCCAATATTATATTTTGGTTGTAGTGTCCATTCAGACTTATCTCGAAATGAGATAATTTTAATTTGTCTCATTGGAGCACAATCACGTGCTACTTCTTTATTCACAATTCCTACTAGTCCCCAATCTGCAAGCAGAGTGGCGATAGTGTTACGTCTTTCCATATCAGACGTTTCTAGATTCGACTTCTTACCATCCAACAAGAACAACTCTTTGAAGTGGACGATAAAGTACCTACCCTGTTTATGCAAGATATGGCACGATTGGTATAGAGTATTGTCTCTCCGAGACGCTACACCTATACGAGTTAATGTTTCTCTGACTTTTAAAAAGTCATCTGGTTCCGACAGGCTGATTTCCAGCATCATATCAGAGTTCCATTGGACAAGATTATTCTCTTCCACCTTTTGCTACCTTTAGTTTGATAGTTTTTATTTGTGATTCCGTTAAGAGCCCAATAACTTGTTTCGCCTTTTGTTCACTGTAACCAAAATATTCCTTGATACATTCCATGTCGGCTCTTTGATCAGGTTTGTCCCATTTAGAGAATCGTTTCTTTTTCCGTATAATATTTATAAGAAAATCGTATTGCATCTTAGCATCTAAGTGATGTAATCTGTTCATTTCATTGGACATAAACACCGTGTCCGGAAAATAAGACAGAGACCTATTAATGACAAACCCGTTATAGTACTTGGTATTATCTTGGTTTTGGTCAATAAGATTAACTTTAGTGTCATTTATACTTTTCAGAAAGTCAAATGGGCTCACGCTTTAATCTCCACGTTCGCCATGACTTCTGTCATACATGCAACAAGATTTAGTTCG
>OBMK010001253.1_pt1 | contig 21978 bp, 33 predicted proteins | sample 1539081 | NCBI WGS metagenome assembly OBMK01 (sample SAMEA3355528, study PRJEB22509) | marine metagenome | biome: marine; feature: river plume; material: water | place: USA | collected 2010-08-07 | depth 0.5 m | reverse complement strand
CCATGATTTGTATTAGGTTGGGATGTCACTTACGATGTTCGCCGCTGTCATGTTATACATTACAAAATCGCAGTTTGCGGCAGATCCACTGTCTTGAAGTGTTGGGTAGGTGTCCCCATCTCCCATTCTCCACCAGTGCAAAGGCGGGTTGGTCAACTCGGAGAGGTCGAAAGGTGTTCCACTGTTATAGATGCTGGAGACGTTAGTTGTCTCATCGCTGTCCCAGATGGCTAGCTCGTCAATCTTCTCACCATTGAGAGTATTTCCTGAGACCAGCTTGCCTAGTCGCAGGTTCTGACCACTGATCGAACCCGTGTAACCGTAATTTGAATGACTATCGCTAGTGGTTCGGGATACAGAATCAACGAATATCTCAAACCTTCCATAGTAGTTACTCAGTGATCCGCTACTCGCACCCGTTGTTCCACCGTCATAAGTTATGACAACGTGCTGCCATGCGTCAACAGTTAGGGCTGAGGTGGTCTGGAGTCTGATATGATTATTGTTGCTGCCGTAACTTAATCGGAGCTTGTTGACATTCGTGATCCTCAGTTCAAAATGGCCGCCATTTGTTGTGTCATTGCTTCCGTAATAGAAGACAACTCGCCCATTATTGGAGTTTGTGGGCTTAATGAATAAAGATATCGTCCAAGCATCACCCGATCCGCTACCATTGCCAGCCCGGCCCAGCGTGGAATCTAGTAGCGCCGCATTAGCTCCGGCGTAATCTTGGTTGTCAAACTGCACGCTCTTGGTATTGGCGAAAGGAGGAGTTGAGACGGTTAACACGATGGTCTCGCTATCCTCGCCGTTGTAGTTGATAGCCTTAACTGGTATATTGTAAGTCCCAACCGCTAGACTAGCTCCGCCAATGATCTTTCTTGTATTGCCTTCAACATTGGCAACGCTACTCACATTGGAGAAGTCCCACTCATAAGCGACCCCGTTGGTGGCAATCAACTCATAGTTGAGCGTCTCACCTTGAACGAGTGAGATAGTGAGGGGACTGGTAATATCAGGAAGGGATGCAGTTGGTGTTCCTGAGTTTTGAAACATGGCATTGAGCGCATCACAAACCTCGACGGATGTGTTCCCATACACTGCATCATTCTCGTCAACAAAATCCCCATATGGTGTATCCGATACCAGTTCGATATTCTTGGCTAGATCGGTGATGCTGCACGTTCCGTTGTCTACGCTGGCTTGCAGGCTGTTGAGGAACTGCACACCGTTAGCGTCCTCGATAAAGATAGCGTGTGCCCCACTGTGGCGGTAGATTTTAACTGACATGATTAGAAGAGTTGGATGGATGCGTAGACACCGGCATTCTGCACCGTGCCAGGTGTTGATAGGCGAACCTGTAGCTTGCCGGGGTTGTTCTTGGTGTTTGTGTCCCCCATGTAGATAGGGAAGGTTGTGACGCGCTGATAGGCGATCCCTGAGCCACTATCGAGGCGCTCCGCTAAGAAGTTGAGTGCATACTCACCAGCACCTCCACCGAGGACGTAGCGCATCTCAAGTAGGGCGTTGTTGGTGTTAGGGGTGACGGTGATGTCATTACGAAGCGCGATCTCACTACCCAGTGGCAGATCCGTGAAATCCAAATATCCCGTTGATGCGTCGAGCACCTCAGAGACTGACTCGGGCTTGTATCCCTTGTTAGTAAACGCTCCCGCGCCATTATTGGGAATATCAGTCCATGTGTTTGCTGAGATAGAGAAAGAACCGCTAGTATCGTTGTAGTCCATCCATCCAGTCTTGGAGGTGGAGACCGGGACACCGCCACCGCTCACACTCACCCATTGGCCTGAGCTACCATCTAGGTAGTAGGTGTAGAGTTGTCCGAGAAGGCTATTAAACCACAGATCACCGTCCTCGGGTGACATTGGAGCGGTCTCTGAAATCGTGAGGGGCTCAGTCTTGGTATCCAAGGCCACCTGTGTCGCTGTCGAGATTGGCTTGTCGAGGTCGCTAGTGTTGTTGACGTGACCTAATCCAATATCAGTCTTGGTCTCAACGTGAGGGCTTTGAGCGTGATCATAGGCGTATTTGCCTCGATCTCCCTGATATGCGGTGGTGGTGCTCTCTCCAAGCGTCAGACCGTAGTCTACGCCGCTAGAGACCTTTGTGGCTACCCCCTCATTGGAGACGATATAGAGATCAGCACCTGTGCCGTTCTTTACAAAATAGATAGCGTCATCCTCAAGGGAGGGCGGGAGTGCGAGAACTTTGTGGATTTTCATATTACCATTCGTCAGAGCCTTGAGACCACCCCTCCAGACCATCGTCGGGAGCAGGGATTGAGGTGCAAGTATTAAGGCTAAGATACTGCCCTCTTCTAAATCTGTCTGAGCTATTCCACCCCACCTTGGTTAGTGGGGATCTTGAGAGTAGGCGCTCAATGGGGCTATTCTCTCCACTACCCACCTCCATTGCATCCACAGTGCGAGCGTCCTCAAGGCGTCTGCGGTAGAGTCTCTCCAGGTCTTCGGCGGAGATGCCGTCTGTGGTGATCTGTCGAGCCACCTTCATGGCGATCTTTACCGAGATTACATCGGCGAGAAGGGGATCCCACTGGGATACATCATCCTCCCACTTGACGTATCTGAGGAAGATCTCACCGAGGTCCGAAAGTAATTGGCGACCATTGAGGTCAAAGAATTCCGCCTTCTCACTCCAAGGCTCCCCATTGATGTCGAGGATGCGGAGGCAGTCGGATGGCAGTTGATAGGCGTGAGCGTAACCGAAGTTGCCACTCTGGAGCGTGCTAGCCGATAGCTGGCTAAGTTGTGCGCGTCCAATGCAGCAAGACCAACGATGGGTCCGAATAACCTCTTTCGCCGCCTGATCGAAGATCCCATTGATAGCTCTGGCTTTGGCATCATCGTCGTTCAGATTGACGATTGATCCAGCTGACAGGTATGAAAGGGCGTTGTTTGCGATTTGAGTTCTTGTCTGCATATGTCTTTAAGTAAAAAGGGGAACGGAAGCACTTACCTCCGCTCCCCCTTGATTATCCCAACGAGGAATGATTTAGCGAACGTAGTAAGCGATGCTCACGCGCTGAGTGCCAGCGGTAGGCGATCCACCGGCAATGGTGACCTTGAGGTCAGCTTCAGCAGCAACCTTGATAAGCTCATGGCCATCAGTGTCGAAGAAGCGAGTCCCAGCAGAGGCGACGCTAACTCCGTTGCCGTAAGCGTCAGGGTTAGCAGTGCTGCCGATGTCGAGAGTCACACCCGACTGAGCGCCTCCGATGACCGAGCTTTTAGCAGGGTCAATGAGGGCGCCAGCAGGAATATTCCCGAGGAGTGTGATCACGTCAGCAGATCCCTCATCACCAACGAAGGTGATGGAGTCATTGAGGAAGCGAACACGGCCAGTAGCCTCGATGCCATCAGCAGGATTCCCGTGATTAGCATAGTCAGCTTGTAATTTGGATTGTGTAACAGGCATTGTATTATTCTATTAATTGTTAAATGGTTGAGGATTATCCGATGCAAGGAACTTTCCATACACCCTTGTCCCAGATACGGTTGAAGCCCCAGTCCCAGTACCACACAGACTGAACGCTGTGGTTCTTGGTAGGGAGACGGTCCAACTCGTGAGTAGGCATTTCGTTGTATCCGAACTTAACCGATCCCTTGTGGAATGCGATACAGGTCTTAACACCGCCAGCTTCAGGGAGGTTGCTATCATCGACGGACATGGTGAAGCCCATGCAGTCAGTGATCACGCCGGATGCGACTTCTTCCAACTTAGCGGAAGCTTGATCGCGGTTACGGATCTTCTCGTCTTGGAGGAGTTGGAGAACCTGGTCGGAGCTAAGGATCAATCCAAACGGTGCAGGATTGTTGGTGCTTCCGTCCTGAGACATGACATCAAGCTTGGAGAGCTCGGTGCGGAGCTTCATGAGCTTGTCGTAAGACATACCCTTGTCAGCACCAGCAGCGCCAGCAGCGAAGTCATAGTTCACAGGGATGGTGTAGGTGGAGTCGAAAGCAGGGTAGCTCACAACGCCATTAGCGGCAACTTCGATAGCGTTACCAAGGAGACCACCATTCTTACCAGCCTCACCGACAATGATCTTGTCCATGTGACGGGCAGCTTCAGCCTTCTGGTTAGCAATCGATACAGGGATCTGACTCTCACCAGTGCCAAACTTCTTCTCAGTAACCCGGTCGAAGATGAGGGGTGACTTGTAAGGAGTGGTGGTGACACGGCGCTTTCCGAAGGTAGCAACGTCTGGAGAGGTCTCACCGTAGAGATCGGTGATTGCGCTGATGGAATCAGTCTTGTTAGCGAGAGGGAACTCACGATACTCACCATTGACGGCGACTTGATCGCAAAGTCCAATCGAACGACTGCGGACTTGTTGGAATTCGACATCGTAGCGATCTTCGAATTCTGGACGGTAGGACTCCACTGATGGGAGTGACAGGTTATTAGCCATTATCTTGTTTTCTGTTTGTTTGTTTGTTTGATGGAGCGAAAGACGCTCGTCTCGGAGTTGAGGATCTATCTCCCCTGTCTTTCGGGGCTGAATCAACAGGAGGTGGCAGATTTGACTCTGGGCTCCATCACGAACAGGTGGCCGATGGAATGACTATTAACGGAGAGATTGTAATCTGCCCACCTTTTACGTCATCCCCACCGATCACAAACCCCCACACCCGTGAGGATGTGAGGGCTTGGACTATGAACAGGGAGGTGAACGACTCCTCCCAACCAACAAAATCTATTGACCGTATGCTTTCAGTTGGTCTGCGATTGATTTGTATTCCTGATGATCTGACTCACTCTGCCATCCGCCGGAGCTAGACATGATGAGTTCACGCTTGCGATCCTGTAGACCCTTCACATCGGTGGGCATTGCTCGCCCACTAGGAAGACCGGCAGGCATATTACGCTCAACGTTCTGCTTCATCACGCGGAGGAAAGCAGGATCATTCATCATGGCAGCATGGAGAGGGTTGCTTGTGACAATCTCACCAGTCTCAGACTTCTCATACTCGAAGCCCATCCCCTTGCCGAGATCTGACATTAGGAACTCACCAAGCTGATCGTCAAACTTAGCTTTAAGCTCCTCGCCACCCAATTCAGATGTGAGTAGCTTGTGAGTCTCCTCGCGAGTCTTATCGAAGTCGGCGCTAGCTGTCTCCTTGTGGGATGTGACCATGCCCTCCATGAGTTGAGTGTGTGCAGCGAATAGCTCTTGCATGGCCTCTGGCGTGTTGACAGGGTGCTTGGTTGCCCAGTCAGACACCATTGAGGCGAGATTATCGTCAATCTCAGCGCCTTCAGGCAGATCTGATGGGATTAGAGCCTTCTTGTAGGCCTCAGCCGATGGCAGAGCGCCCAGTCCCTCGCGATATGCAGCGAGATCCTCTGGAGTTGCACCTTCCCCGGGCTTAACTACCGCATTGTCCACGGACTCCTGACGCTGTGAGAGACCAGCACGGGCCTCCTTGCCGTTCTTGAGCGCATCAAAGAATGATTGATCGTTACGTGTGGCGAATCCACTGAGGTCCTCATGGCCTAGTTCCTTGAATGAATCCCCTGCATTAGAGCGGAGAGTGCCATCTGGGTGGTAGACCTTGGCGATTGGTGAGTCAGCCCAGTTCTCGGTAGCTCCATCGGTTACTGATGGCGCTGCTTCTGCTGCTGGTGCTGCTGATGTTGATTCTTCTGACATTTGTTCGTTGGTTTACTTGGTTAGCTTCCAGAGTTTGGCGAGTTCTGGATGGTTCTCGATTAGATATTCTTTGCGTCCCGGTGTCCTATTGCCAAGCATTGGGTCTGACTCAGGCACGCTATCCCAGTCAACCTCAGCCATGAGATCCTTCTCAGGGTTGGGGACTAGATGAGCGACGTGAGAGCCCGTTGCGAGCTTCTCTACGGCCTTCTTCAGCTGAGTGATCTGCTCAAGTAGCCCAGCATTGTCCTCCTTGAGATGCTCAACCTCTAAGCGGGCGGCATCTAGGGGGTCTTCCTTGGGTGTCTTGGGAGTCTCGACAGGTGCAACGTAGTCTTCACCGGCTGCTGCTGCCTTGAGTTCATCCAGGTTCTTGTAGTAGACGGGGGCAGTGGGGACCACTTTGCCGTCTTCGATGTTGGCGACGAGCTTATCGTCTTTGACTCGGATGATCTCCGAGCCTTGCTTTCTGTATTCCATTGTCTTTGTTGGTTTAGTTGGTGGGGGTCTCAACCCCTGTGTCATTGCGGATGGACCGCATGAGAGCTAGTATCCGTCCCGCTCCTGCACGCTCCTCTGGTGGGAGATCTGGATTGGTGACGATGTCATCGATGATAGCATCAATGAGGATCTCGCCACCGTCCGATAGCAAGATCTGTTGAATCTTCGAGCGCTTGGTAGCGTCGAGACGGTAGGTTATTGCGTTCTGGCTGATCATGAGAGTGCGCCAAGCATTGCTTCAGGGTCTTCTACAGAGGAGAGATCCTTGGCCACACCACCTGCGGTCTGTGCCATCTCTGCCATCTGAGCCTGTTGAACTGCCTGTTGTTGAGCTTCCTGCTGCTCCTGATACTCGTCTTCGCTGAGGAGATCGTCCTCGTCTTGTCCGAGATCGCGCCAGATACGTGTCTGGATCTTCTTGATGTCGTGGACGTTGGCCCGGCCATCAGCAGCAGCCATGTTGACGATGGCATCCAACATACCCATTGCCTCTACAGCTTTGGATCTCTTATGGTTGCTAGTGAAGGTATTGTCGAAAGCGAACTGTGGCATCCGGGGTTTACCAGTCACCTCATTGTATGCTTCATCAGGTAGCTCAATCACTCCACGTTCGACTAGAGAGTTGAATGCCCAGCCGACGATGGGCTTGGTGTGATCCTGTTCGAGTGCTGTGAGGGTTGGGTTTGCTTGAGCATTAAGCTCTTCCCGACGCATATTGGCCTCTGTAGCTGTCATATCCCGCTCTGAACGGTTAAACATATTGAACAGATGCCCGTGGTAAGCCTCATCGATAGAGTCTTGCAGCTTGCGCCAGATGTCCATTCCCACCTGGTAGTTGCCTCCGCCAGATAGTTCGTAGACTGGATTCTTACCAGCGGCAGATGTCTCTGCGTAGTAGTTGACCTCAGCAGCACCAAGGCCGACACCCTCCTCCTTCATGTAGCTTGGAGCCATGACAGGAGGAACAGCAGCACGCTCGCCCATGACCATCATGAACTTGCCAGCATAGTTAGCTTTGTATGCATCAGGGAGGATCTCATGAGCAGGACAGTATCCCCAAGGGCTACCATCCACCTCATACCGGCTGGATACAATCTCGAAGTGATCGTTGCCTGAGTCTAGGATCTCATGCTTGCTATCACGCTCAACGACGCGAACGGTGTAAGCCATGCCCTTGTTCCCAGCTTCCTTCTTCAGCTTCCACTTGGGTTGCTTCTCGATCACAACGAGGAAATCGTGAGTAGTGCTACGTCGCTGTGGATCTTCCACCTCGCGTTGCAGCTTACTTGAAAGGTTCTCTTTGCCCCACATTGCAGCAGCACGGTAGGCTGGCCACTTGTAGCAGGCTCCGAACGTGTCAACCTTCTCCGCATGATCGTGATCAATCACGTAGTTCATGGGGTCGAAGCGACAGAAATTCATGACATCCTCGCCTTGATCATCCTGTTCCCACTTCATGCGCATCGTCCCTGTTCCCAGCTGGGAACGGTCAAAGATGGCTCTGTGGTTTACTGTGTGGAAGTTTGAGCTACGCAGGTAATGCATGACAGCCTCACCAGCCTCCCGGTAGACCTTCTCTAAGCTTAGATTCTTCCTATCCTCCCAAGCTGGACGCATGACAAGCCAGTCACGGTCGCGAGGATACAGCATCGAAGTGATGCCATTGGCCTGCATACGGCTCTTGGTTCTCAGTGTGGTGTCGTAAATCTCATTGTGAGGCACGTATCCACTGACATTCCCGCGACCGTTGTAGTTGCGGGAGTTCATCAACCAGGCAGTCTCTTGCCATAGATACTCATGTGGGAGACGTAATGCCTCCAACTGATCGAACCGTTCGACTGTCTGCTTGCCTGTCATTTAACCTAAAGTGGTATTGGTGGCTGCTGCTCCGGCTTGGATGGTGTCCTGATAGCCGAAGCGACCGCGCATCCTCTTCTTCTGATCCTCCTGCTCCCGCTTGATGGCGAGCGATGATTGTTGTGCTGGAGCGGCTACCTGAGCAGCCTTTGGAGTCTTTGGCATTCCCATGTCTTTGCTAATACTGGATGATTGGCAATCCCTCAACGCTATAGGTTGCCCACACCGATTGGCCTCTGCTTGCCCGGGCCAGTTGACTCGAACGTCCGAAGCTCTGGCAGCATCTTGTTCTGGATGGCCTCAGAGATGTATCCGAACGCATCAGCAGGGTGAGATGACCAGTCATGGGCGATCTTGTTCTCGATGTAGCCCCCGAGACGGCTCTCCTTGCGATGATATGCGCTGAGGGCTTCGATTAAGCCACCCTCGCCAGCTAAAGACTCATGGAACCATAGCTGATTGAACATATCAGTCATCATGCGGATCCTTTTCTCCTCAGCACCGTGTGGGCCACGGGGTAGAGTCTTGACGTTCATGAGTCCTGCCTCCAGCAGCTTGTCCGCAAAGGACATATTGTCCGCGTGCTTGTTATCCCCGTCATGTGGCAGGAAGTGGTAACCGTAATTGTATCCCTTCGCCATCATATGAGCTACGCGCTCGCCGGTCTTAAGATCCAGCCCAGAGTCGCAATCAATGATGCGGTAGGTCAGTCCCACACGCTGGAAATAGACCACGCAGGTGTTGGCGACCGCCCCGAGGTCCCAAGTCGTGTGGACTAGTGCAGACTCATCGATGGGGAACGGCCCGATGCGTCCCTCGTTCTCAGCCCTAGCCATGTCGGCAGCGTAGATTGCACCTGGTCTACCAATGGAGAAGTCACACTCATACTCCTGTCGGAAGTCAGAATCGGACACGGTGTAGTCATCTTGGATGCTTTTAAGCTCCTCAGGAGGCAATATCCCACTGCTACTCGCACGGATGACCGCGCTGTGCCAGTCATCAGCAGCCTCAGCCTGCAAATGGCGCTTGTAGAAAGCATTCTTGCCCTTGGGTGTTCCAATAAACCATGCGAAGCCCTGATAATCTGAGAGACATGGGCGGATAACCTGCGACCACGCGGCGGGAACGATGTCAGCTGGCTCATCCATGATCACCCCGTCGAGGTAGATTCCCCGCATCCGATCGTAGTTATCGCCGGAGTAGAGCCTGATGGTTGCGCGATTTGGCAAGGTGACTGTCAGGTCTGACTCGTTGATCTTCACCTGAGGCACTTTACCGAGGAAATCCTTGAGGTATGCCCAAGCAATATCCTTGGCCTGATCCCTTGTTGGCGCAACGTAAGCGAAACGAGGGGGCGGCCCCGGTCTCTTTAGCTCAAAGGCCACCTTGATCAGCTTCTGTAGGACAGCGAAAGTCTTACCGGCACGACGATGAGCCACAATACAGGCCCATCTCTTGTCGCTGTGAAGGAATGGTTTGAATGCCTCCCTCGGATTTAGCTCTAGAGTGACGTTCATTCACCAATTTTGATAGTGATATCAGCCTCCACCTCAATCTTCTCAGCAGCGTGATCACCAGTCATGCGGTTCTCCTCAGCAATAGCTGCGAGTGCGACCCGGGGATCATCGAGCTTGGTATTGTTGTAGATCTCAAAGATGCCTTCCAGCTTACTCTCGCGGGTGAATTTGGACGCTGCCTTGACTTCTCCACGCAATTCCTCGATGTATTCGGCAACCTGATCTTTTCTGAGCAGCTTATAGGCGGCTGCTTCAGCTGAGTTACCACTGGCATCGTAGCCAGCTTCCTGGTAGGCGCGACTGGCTGGTCTTCCTTGGACTACTAGCTCGGCGAATTTGCGTTGACGGTCATTCATGGGTATTAAGAGATGGATTCTTCAGCGATGATTTCCTTGAACTTGTTGCTCAGCAAGAACTTACGTGCAGCACGTCGAGCGAGTCGAGCGGTTCGAGCCTTGGACATGATGTGATCTGTGGGTAGTGGACCTCCACGCTCTTCGATCATTTCCTTCCAGTCCTCAACTGCTTGAGCGATGGTGTTACGATAGGGCCCGTGGATGTCCTTGCCCTGTCTGTCTGTGGTTACCTTGCGAAAGATCTTCGCGAAGTAGAACCCGTCTTTCTCGTAGATCCCCTCTGGGAGTCCTCTATTGTTCGATTTCATCGTTGGTTTTTGGTTGGTTGTTATTTAGTCGTTTTAGAATGCGTTCATATGCTGGAAAGAAGATCTCATCTATGCAACGGACACAGGATTCTTCCTGAAATGAGTCAAGAAAGGAGATTCCAGACAGGTGGAAGGCCGCGTGGAGCATCTCATGGCGCAGGGTAGGGAGGTAGTCCTGCTCTGGGAGATTCTCAGCGAGTTGAATGGTTCGTTTGTCATGTGAATACTGTCCGTAGCAGTCATCTAGTTGGTCAGATCGTTGTATCTTAATCCTATGTCCAGCGATCATGACTGAGTTGATTGCTGTCATGCTGGTAAGCTAGCATTATTAGCATCTCTTAACAACAGCAAACCCGACTAAGTTAATCAACCTAGTCGGGCTTTTGTTCACTGTTCTGTTTGCCTTGATAGGAAACAGGGGGTCGTCTCCCCCATCCAAGCTCCTAGCTGATTAAAGAGAAAGTATTCCTCGGCCTCCCAAGGTTCAGCCCCGTCATCCTCCAGTCGACTGAGAACCATATCCTTGTCGTAGCACACTATGGGAGTCTGTCCGAAGCGCTCCACGACCCCGAGGATACAATCATCGTAGCCCTCCATCTTAACCAGATTGAACTCCTCAGGGTCAAATCCTGCGATCTCACTTTTATGCGTGCTCATAGAATCTGCTGACTAGTCCCTTGGTTGCGTGGTATTCGTAGCCGGTAGCTGCTCGAATGGATCCCAGGTAGCCCTTTTCAGCGTGCCATGCGTCAGTAGAGCACAGTGCTGGCAAGTATTCCACGAGGAGTCCTCGCTGTTCCTCCCATCCATTAGCGGTCTGCGTGATCACTCTGGTCGGCGTATTTTTCTTCTTGTGATGAACGTGGCCCATCTTCAAGTGCCTGTGCTTGGTCACACCCCACTGAGGAGCGAACTCAGCTGCGATAACAGACTGCCACTGATTGGCGGCCACACCATCACCGTGGCTCCACACCAGTAAATTCTCGCCATGAATGATGTGTTTACGGTCTGAGGATTGCGTAATCACATTTACATTGGGGCACTGGGCGTAGAATGCCTTCAGGACGCGCGCAAGCCATACGCAAGAATGCCAATCATGATTGCCCTCCACGATAACGATATCCACTTGCTTTGCTACTGAGCAGGCGATCTGGGTGACATCATAGCAGGCAGCGACAGCATTGTCTACGACTTGAGAGTAGCGTGAGTCTACATCTAGCACGTTGCCAGACTTCTCGGTCGTGCTGGAGCGGTTATCAGAGTGGAGGATGTCTCCCCCGAACGTGACCACCACGCGACCGGGCTTGCGGAATCGGCCAGCGAGTCCTTCTGCTGTGGTGATCATGCGCTCTGTGGCAATCTTGGTGTCGTAGTTCCCGCCGGTCTCGTCCTTGTGAGCACGCATTCCAATGTGGGTATCGTAGAACGCAAGCTCTGCGAGGATCTCGTCGTTATCCTGCTTGGTTGCTCGCTTCTTAGGCACGCGGGCCTTCCCTTGGACTCGCTCACAAAGTGAGTCAACGAACGCCTCCATATCCTCGGCTTGTGGAATAAGCCTGCGCCATTCTTGGATGGGGTCTCCATCGGCATTGTATTGAACCGTGGTTTTGTGCAGGTTCATGGTGGGGCTGATGGCTGCTGGCGTGAGCCAAGGAGCATTGCCCTCAGACTCTGCACGCTTCACATGATTGTAGACGGTTCGAGCGTCCACGCCTAGGGCGCGAGCTACTTCTGATTTATTCTTGATCTGGGCATATGCCGCGATCACTTCTTCGTGCTTGATTTGTTTCTTCATAATTTCGTTGGAATTGTGGGGAGGTAGCCGAGTGACTACCTCCCCGTGTTGGTATGGTTCGTTATGTATTTCTAGAAAGGAATGTCTTCACTCCCTTGATTGCTTGCGGCGTTTGCTGCGTGGTATGCAGCGCCGGGATCGTTGCTGACGGGAGCAGGAGCACCACCTGGGCGGTCTGTTCCCATCCATTTGGCATTACCGAGGATCTCTCCGCGTTGGCCGGACTCACGCTCCTCCTTGGTTACGTCTTGGACGATCATGCCGTCATTGCCGTATTGGTCAGGAGCATCCTTGATGAGCACGGTGGCGTCAAGGTAAGTGCCTTTTGAGCCTGTGAAGAGGCGGGCCTTGTCAATTTTCGTTACGTCGATTTTAAGTTTCAGTATCATTTTTTTCGTTGGTTTGTTGGTTTTGGTTGTTCGCGGGTCTCCCCGCAAGATTGGTTAGTATTTGTTGAGTTGCTCGATGATCCATTGGCTGAGAGTCTTACCTTCGCGGCGGGATTGTCTCACCCACTGGGCCTTCTCCTGTAGGTTGCAGCGGAATCGAACGACTCCATTCTTGAGTTTCGGCTTCTTATTGACTGGTCTGAATAGTTTTGAGTCCATTGTTCTGGTTGTTAAAATCCGAAGAGTTTGGCGAAGAATCCTTTAGCTGGAACCTCAACAATCACTTCCTTGGTGATCACTTCTGGTTCTGGCTCCGTGAATTCTACCGGATAGACATCCTCGGTATTCTCCTTAGCACGCTTTGCTGCCTTCTCCATTTCATTGGTGGTGAATAGATACCCACCATCCTTCTCGGTGAAGACTTGGAAGTATTGCTTGGCCGCATTAGTGCGGGCGTTCTTATTGTTAACGAGCTTGATGTAAGCCCTTTGCAGTGTCTTTGTGGTCATAATGTCTATCGGTTGATGATGAATTCGTCCTTGGCTGCTTCAACTGCCTTCTTCACCTCGATGATGTTGGCGAGATGAGGAACTGTGATCGGCGGTGTGCTGCCTCGTCCCGTGAGTGTGAGGTTGCCGTATCCAAAGATCCGACCGATGATTCCATTGCTCACGCCAACTGTTTCGATGGCCTCAAGGCGCAGGTCGGTTGCTTTGCGTGAAATGAATCCATGCTTGAACACGACTCGCTTGTTGGTTACCCCGAACTCGTAGCACCATCGGCGAAACCAGGTGAGTGGGAATAGGATTAGCTTGACTGGGTTGAAATATTCGACCTTGGTGAAATTGAAGCGAGCGATAGTCTCTTCTCCGGCGATGTTTGTTTTTTCGATGTAGCTCATAGTTTTGGTTGTTGGTTTTTGGTTGTTGGTTGTTGGTTGTTGGTTGTTGGTTAGATTGCTAGTTCGATAATCAGTTCGATTCCTACAAAGACGGCGAGTATTGCAACTCCCCAGATCAAGAAATGACCAGCACAATAATGGATGATGAACTCGAGCGTGATCTCAACCCCCTTGCTCTCTTGCTTTTTGATTCCTCGATACGCGCTCCATGAGATATGGGCGAATAGTGAGAAGATTAAGATGTGAAATGGATCTGTCATGGTTCTGTTGGTTAGTTAGTTAGTTGGTTGGTTAAAGCGGCTGCCCGAATGCTTCGAGGTCTGCTGTGATCCAAGCATCCTCCATGTCAGGTGTTGTGGAGGCGATGAAGATATCATGCTTGTAGAATGGAACCAAGGAGAAGAAGAAATCCTCGCCGTTCCTGGTGGTGTAGCGGTAGGTCTTGAGACCTTTAAGTTCGCCCTTGTTTGCGTGCTCTAGTGTTAGCTGATTGTAATGTGTCATTTGATTAGTTGGTTGAGATTATCGGGGGGATTGAACCCCCGTTGAGTGATTAGCCTATGATCTTCTTAAGATCTGATGCGCTGATGCGCTCGCCGTTGATTGTGAATAAAATCGCGCCTCCGCTTGCTGTAGAGACTCCAATGCGGAGAAACTCTTCACCATCATACTGGTAGGTTGTCATCTTGAAGTATGGTGTTCCCATTGCTTGCTTTGCTGCTGCGAAGGCAGCTTTGATTTCCTTGACTGTTTTCATTGTTCTGTTTTCTGTAACTGTCCCAGTTCCGCTGGGGCGGGTCGTTGGGTTGTTTCCCGCTGACGAGATAACTAATATCAGATTCCCGAATACGTGTCTACACCTTTTTTGATTTATTTTGCAGAAAGTTTACCGTTTGCTCTGGAACCATTGATTTATAAGGGCCAGAAGCTCCAATTTATTTTCATCGGGGACGGCGAATTTCCTGCATTTGCACTCAGCGAACGAGCACCCGGGGTCATATCGCATCACTGGAGAGACTCCGCAGACAGGGCAGATGCCCACCCTTGCCTGCAATCCTCGCTTGGACTTCTCATGTGCTTCAATCGCATTCATGCCTCAATATCCCCGAGCACATTGGAAGCGTCGGGTAGGGGTTCTGGTTCCTCGATCTCCTCGACCTCCTCCACGTAAGTCCAATTCTGGGATATCTCCCCTACTATAGAGTTGAGACGGATGATGTCCTCTTGGCTGATCTTACCGATAGCCACTTTGTGCTCCACGGATAGCATGAGCTTGGGAATCGTTGAGTGGTTAGCCCTCTGGATCAACTGAGCCAGCTTTGGATTAGACAGCTTCGTGATCTTCTTGATCAGATACGCAGCCGTCAATCGCTGGGTAGCTCTCGGCTCATCCCTGCCAGGTTGGACTAGCTCGACGCTTGTCGTTCCGTAGTAGTGCGCCACTGCTCCCAGGATCGCTTCTGGCAGCGTTTCGCAGTCCTGAGGGCTGAAGACCCGCTCCTGCTGGAAGAGCGGTTTGGCGCCATCTGCGCCGATTGTGAGGGTGTCTGGGTTTTCGGTGTAGTATTTCATCGTCCGTATTGGTTGCGAGGTTTAAAGTCCATCGTGTCGAACCGCTGGTGATGCCCAATTAGACCAAGCGGTAAAGTCCCACCCTTCTCACCATTTCGGTATTTCCCAACAAGCACACCCTCGTTTGGTTCAATCTTGAGGATGACATCAGCATCGTGCCCGATAGCGCGAGAGCCTCGCAGCCTTCCGTCATCGTTGATCTGAGCCGGGGAAATCACTGGGCAGTTCAGCTTCTTCGCAAGCTGTTTGAGTCTGCGAGAGTAATAGGCAAGCTCCTGCTCCTGTGAATCACCAGCCTTGCGACCACCATCCAGCAGCTGGAGGTAATCCACAATCACTAGATCAACGCTTCCAAGCTCCGCCTCCATCTCAGCCTGAGCACATACGAAGTCGATCGTCATATTCGGCTCGTCCGATATCTTTAGCTGTGACTCTGCAAGCATCGCAGTTTGGAGTCTAGATCTCCTTTTGACATCCCCGTTGAACCCACCCCCTTGAGGATTGGTCAAACATCCGAGATCAATACGACCACGGCAGGACATGAGGCGCGCGACCACCTCATCCGAAGTCATCTCCAATGTCATGATCAGCACCTTCTTCCCCTCTTCGATAGCGGGGATCGTCATCTGGTAGGCTAGTGCAGACTTGCCTGCACTGGTCTCACCGCACACAATCCATAGCTCTCCCGGTCGCATACCTCCCCCCAATGCGTCCAGCTCCCTGATTCCAGTAGGAAGCGCGCTGGCCTCCCCGCCCTTGAGTCGAGAGTCGAACATCTCCCCGAATTTCTGCAACGCTGTTTTAGCGGTCTGGAATGCCTGACTCTGAGCCATCGATAGACGGACGGACTCTGTGGCATCCGTCAACATCTTGAGGATCGACTCCGAACCCTCATGCTGCGTGCTGGCTGAGATCGCATCGACCTTCTGCTTCGCCATCCGTCGAGCGTATCGATCCCGAACAAGCTTCAGGTGCTCGTCCCAGTGTTGGGAATTGTTGGCAGCGCCAGCGATCTCCATGAGATTAGCGGGGCCACCCATGCGATCCAGGTCTCCCGAGTCCTGCATGATGGAGGCTAATGTCGTGATATCGACGCTCTCGTCCTCGCGAGCCCTCTCCAGAATCACCTTCGTGAGAATCGCGCAAGCGGGATCCGAGAAGAGTTCAGGATGGATGCCGTCAGACTTCGCCCGGCTAACGAAAGCGTCAGGGTAGGTCAGGATGACGGATAGTAGTGCGCGTTCGGCACGTTCAGCTGATGGTGGTTTCTTTAATGTATTCATTTTGATTTGTTGGTTTGGGTTTAGAATTTATGTTTGGCGGTCTTGGCTGCTCCAAAGCTCCACGGTTTTTTGTGGATCATGGCGTTGATCGACTTCGTTCTCCAGTTCGAGATCTTCTTGCCGTTGCCGTCATGCCAGTCCTGATCGACGTAGGTGTCGAATTGGAGACTAGCACAACTCCTCACACGATCAAGAGTCCACTCCGCGTTGTGCGTTGGAAGCTTCTCGATTGCGTGGGCGATGAACTCCTCCGGGGTTGGTGGAACGAATGCCTTCGCTTTCTTCTTGGCCTGCTTCTTTGGCGGAGTGTCAACTTCATCGAAGAGCTCTCCCCCCCCAGACCCCCCGGAGGGGGTATTCTTACCTTCTCTTCTTATTACCTTTTTATCAGGTGTTATTTCGCTGTTGATTGCCTGTTGATTGCCTGTTAATTGCCTGTTATCTTGCGTGTTATCGGACTGATACCTTTCGTAGTTAATGACTGTAACTAAGCGACCTCGGGAGCATACCTCGCTTGTTATCTCGCCTGTTAACTTGAGTTTGTCCAGAGCTGTTCTGATCTTCTGCTTCGAGAGCCCAATTTCACGGACTAGAGTGTCGAGAGAAGTGTAGAATTGCCCCCTCTTCATTTCAATCTCCTTCCATTGAGTAGGCTTGTGATTCGCCCTCAAGAGCAGGTGTAGGAATACGCTCTTCACATTCAGATCGGTATACCAACCCCAGTCGAAGATGGCGCGATCCAGCTTGATCCATCCTCGATTACTACTCATCGCCATCCCCCTTTCTGCTCTCAATTTCCTCACGGGCCTCAGCAATAAATGCTGCAGCCTCCAGGTTAGTCATCTCCTCATCCAGCGCGAACTCGTCCTGATGGATCAGGTTACGAATTACACGCTCAAAGAGGGCCATGTTTATTTTCTCTACGGTGTTCATAGTCTTAGTTTATTTTAGTCGCAAGCTCGAACGTAAGGCTTCTCCTGCTGCTGGCGATCCCCGGCGATTTGGCACGGGCAACCCAAGTCTTGGAAGAACTCTTTACGTTCATCGGGGTGAACCTCATCGCGCTCGCTACCCCTATAGGATATAGCATCAAGGAATACGTCTTCAACCCCTAGCCGGAAGAATTCCAGTGCATTGTCCACCCAGTCATGATCATCGACTGAATAATCACAAGGGAAAACCTGCTCCAGCAACCCCTCCACCTTGATCCGAAGATTCTTGAGTTTCAAGTTGGTTTCCAGAGCGGCCTCAACGGAGGCGATCTGCGTATCTAATTGTGCGCTCGTAGCGCGTTTTTGTGTTGTCATTGATTGTTTAGTTACGGAATCCAAAGTCATCCAGGTGCCTCATATTGGAAGCTTCAGCCTCAGTTCGCATCTCTTCCAGCATTTCAATCTGCTGAGCGATCACCTCAACTGCGAGGTCTAGCTGCTGTTGGAGGAGTTCCTTCTCCTCGGCGAGTCGCACGCACAATTTGCACGGGCTATCTTGGTGGTGGTATCTGTCTATCATATCAAAAGTAAAAGCTCCTCACTCAATCCGTAAAAAGTCGTTGCAGGGACGCGGATCAAATGAGGAGCAAAAGTTTACTCGATATGTGGGACATCCCTGCAACAGGTTGACGTGCTCAACCTACAGGAATGTGAGTTTGGCGCAAGCTTTTATTTCACCTCCTTCAAAATAAATCGCATCCCAGCCTCGCAATCATCAGCGAACTCCTTGGTTACAAGCATCTTAACGACCTGCGAGTCATCTGAAAATAAATTCAGCCTGGTTGCGACATCGAGTGGAAGTTTCACCAAGTTATCGGGATCTGGCTTCACTAGGTGGTGAGTAGGCGCACTATCTTTCAGGAGGTCAGCATACCTGCCGGTCCTACGATGGGACTTTGGTCGATCGAAGTAGAAGGTTATCTCCACCTCGATGGGACCAGTAAGGCCGAGCCCCTCGAATTCCGAGAGACCCAGCTTTACCAGTTTACGCCACCCGTCGGCGGTAGAGGGGGTATAGACCCCAGCTCTGCCACCACGGGAGAACGCTTTGACGCGAGGCTGAGCCTTGGGAGGCCCAGCCACGAAGACATCAATCTGACTGCTCATGCTTCTCGATCATCGCCTCGGCCTGCTTATTGAGCGCCTTAACGAAGTCTGGTGTTGCTTTCGGACGATCATCCTCCCAGTTGTCATGGATCATTGCATCCCGTAGAACAGCCAGACCCGTGATAGCGTGGGACAGATGATGGACTCCTGAATCGGGATCGAGGTTTTCACCTTCCCACCATGCCGCCAAATGACGGAAGCAGGCATCGTAATAGACAGAGCCACGGACACCAGCATCACGCCAGTTGTAGCGACCGTACTTCAGATCACCGTGTAGCTTGACCAACCCAGCCTCAAGGATCACTGGAGCAGGCAGCCCTGATACGGGAACCTTCTTGACACCGCAAGCGTCCTTTGGATTGGTTGGCTTCACATCATCTGCTGACGGATAATCGATTGGCTCCAGATCAGCTTCACCAAAAGCAATAGCCTTGGCGTTGATCGGACGATATGGGTCAACAAAGTCGTTCACTTCAGCCCCCCTTTACCATACAGTGCTTCGATCACCTTGCCATACTCTTGTTTGAACACAGGCAGGAATTGATCCTGAGCCATAGCGACCTTCTCAGTGAACTCATCAGGCTCAACCTTCACGATCAACTGCTGGAACGCTGGACGCTCCGGCGAGTTCTCATCGCGCTCTGGGTCGGGTAAGTAGCTCATGAAGAACCATGGCAGACCAGTGATCGCCATCGACCAATGCACCTGGGCCTTGTATGCAGTAGGAACACCACCATCGAGGAGGTAGTCGATATGTTTGGAGGCGCTGAATGGACACTTGATCTCTAGACCAGCGACCCAGTTACCATCCTCGTCAGCAATGAGACCGTCAGGGCTGCACCCAATGATGCGATCCTCCCGAGTCACGAAGCCGACTTCCTGCACCTTGACATTCTGCACACGCTCGAAGTGAGCTCGGGCGAAGGGCTCCCAGTAGTTACCATGCTCAGTAGCATCGTTACCCTTGAAGCCTTTGCTTGCGATCTCGCATTCGAGAGCGATCTCCCGGGCGTAGCCTACACGGCTCGCTGAGAGCTTACCTGTAGACGTGATGATCTTGCTGGCGGCAGATGCTGTAGCGCACCCGAGGCGAGCGCGGAACCACTCCTCGCTGCCTTGCTCCAGGTTCTTCCTGACGATCATTCGGATACCTCCTCCTCGTTAGACTCGATGCGATTGAACGGATCGATGCTCACAGTCTGTGCCTGAGTCACATTTCTAAGCTCCGCGAACTCAGTCTTCTCAGCAGCGGATACAGCATCCATGATCTCCGGTGATAGGGTGAGCCACTTGGTCAAGCGACGGAAGGCAGTTTTCTTTGCCATCTCACCGTAGTTGGATACCCAAGGACCAGACTTACCTGCCCGGGACTTATCCCGGATGGCATCGACCTCGGCGCGAGGCATGATCTCAGCCTGCACAGCACCACTCTTGAGCGTCACCTGAGCGTATGCTGCGATGATCTCGCCGCGCTCCTTGCTGACATCGTAGGTATGCTCAGTGACCTGCCCCATATTGTGGGAGAACAGATCATTCTGGCAGACCACATCAGCATGGATGGAGACCACATCACCAGAGCGGCGGATCAATTCCACTAGACCCTGATAGCCTAGCACCAAGGTGCATTCGCGTCCATACGGGATGAGGTAAGATTTGCGACCATCTGGCTCGAGCCCCATTGCTGAGAGATCCAATAGGCACTTAAAAAAGCTCTCCTGCGTGCATTGCTGCAGCTTGGGGGTGCGGGTGATTGCAGTGATAGCAACCCTAGCAAATCTCTCAGGCGAGAGGTGTGTTGGAAGCGCCGCAGCAAACTGATCTTTCATCGCCGGGCTTGATAGGATACTCTTCAGCGAGGCCTGCTGAGGTGCAAGTTGATTACTCATTGTTGCCCCCTCTCTTGATGAAGGCTTCCTCACGCCAGCACGGGACACCCTTGTGTGCCGCCCAGTCGAGGAGTGCGTCTTCTTGTGTTCCTCCCTTTCCGACAAGATCGTCTCCGTCAACGTGTGCAACGTGACCGGTCTTGAATTGATAGGTGAGGATTTCGTGGCGTTCTTGCCATGCCCGTCGTGGTGAGAGGCTCTTTTCTGTGTTCAATAGTTCGTTCATTGATTTGTTCTTAGAATTGTTTCAGGATAAAAATTAGTCCCGCGATCAGCATAGTTGTTGATGTGATGACTGCTGGATGTAGGGCGATCTCAAGCATAGGGGCTGGTGGTTGAGGTTGCGATGGTGTGCTCCTCGTCGAGCCGAGCTGCGGCGTTGAACTCTTCAAGAGCATTGTAAAGCATACGTGAGTGATACTCATGCCCGTCCTCGTGTTCCGGGTTCTCAAGGTCTGGGCCGATGCCAGCTTCCTCTTCCATGTCGAGTAAGTTCTGAGCGCACTGAGCAAGCTCCCGAATGATGTCGGTATCGATGATCATGGGTCTATTCTGTGATTGAGATTTCCTTCTTGGAGAGCTGCAATGTGCCCGACTCGAATCGTGGTAGCACCCAATCTAAAATGGCTGCGGTTGCACCCTTGATGGTTGTCTCTGAGTCTGACGCGAGCATGGTCAGACGGTCTTTCATCACAGGGGATACCTCGATGACTGTCTTTGTTGGTTTTGGTTTGTCGTTCATGACAACGACAAGCTGACACCGAGTTACCTGGTTGGCAACTAAAAGTTTCCTAAAAAGAAACTATTTTTTAAGGGTGTGACTCAGAGTGAGTTACAGGTGGGGAGACCGGTGATGATTGATAAGGTGGTCGCTCCCCTGGGATCGGATCTATGGCTGGATTTGATTCGTTCTCATCTGGAGGATAAGATGGTTCCTCTAATGTTAATATAAGGATAATGATCGTAGTCAGAGAGATGATAGCTAACATAAGGGCAATCGAGATGAACATCGTTGCTAGGGAGGAGTAGCAGATCGAGCGTCTCAGTGCTTTGACTTCTTCCAGCATCCGTTCACAGTAGGAGGTATAAAGTCACCATGGTCACTCCGCACAGAATCCATGCCCCTCGGATGATTTTGGTGACCGCGCCACACCCACCCCCCTTGGATGACCAGCTCACAGCACCCCTAAGGTGACATAGCGCAGCCGCGATCCCAGCTGTCTGGCGGAAGGGGATATTGGCATAGACGCCATTGCGAAACCAAGCGGAGCTAGATTCGAGACCAAGGAAATCCGATCCCCAAGTTATACCCCAGTAGATATTATCCAATCCAGAGCCGATAAATGAGATGACGATACCAAGGACCAGCCAGTCGGTAGCCGTGCGATCCTCAGCACTAAATCTTTTGAGGATGCTCTTTCCCCATATGACCACCACCATAACTCCAAAGATCACGGTGGGGACCGTGAGGGCGAGAGATATCAGCTCTGCTGCTTTATGGGTTGTCATTTGGCTAGGGCTTGCAGGACACTCCCTGACAAGTCAGTGATGCCCTCCTGAATGAGGTCTAATTTAGGGGAGATTTCTTCGGCAATCGCAACCCGTCCTTTAAGTTTCCCCATCTCCTCGGTGAGATTTAAAAGTTGAGCGTTATTCTCCTCCAGCTTTACCTCCAGCTTGTCTCCGCGTTCCTTAGTTTCACGGTGATTTGAGTGGATGATTTTCCAGAATAAGCCGATGACTCCCGCCAGCACGGTGAGTGCCGATATGAGTAGGGTGGTCTCGCTTTCGATGGCGGCGATAATGATAGTAGGTGTGA
>OBMK010001245.1_pt1 | contig 22139 bp, 13 predicted proteins | sample 1539081 | NCBI WGS metagenome assembly OBMK01 (sample SAMEA3355528, study PRJEB22509) | marine metagenome | biome: marine; feature: river plume; material: water | place: USA | collected 2010-08-07 | depth 0.5 m | reverse complement strand
TATCTGAATCCGTTGCACCTGCTAGTGTTGATGTTGTTGATAAGAATGATAAGTTACCTGAACCATCTGTACCGATGACTTGGTTTGCACTACCATCTGCTGTTGGTAGAACGAAAGTTGTTGAAGCACCTAATGTATCTGCAGCTTTCAACGCAACAAAGTTTGTTCCGTTGTCTGAGTCTTCCATTAATTGTACACTTGCACCTGCTGTTGAACCATTACCAACTTTAAAGTTGGCAGGAGTTGCAGAAGAACCTGCTAACATATCCGTATAATACTTACCACCGATGGCTTGTATTAATGGAGTACTGTTATCAGAATCTACAGATTCGATGTATAATTTTGCTCCAGCACCTGAATTCGCTCTATCCTGTACGTACGCTAATTCACCTTCCGCTAAATCTGAGATTGCTGGTGCTGATAACGCTGTACTTCTTTTAATTTGAATTACTGTTGCCATTTTTATTTTCCTATAAAAATTGAGTTATTTTAAATGACCTGTCACTGTCGAGGTCGTGATTACATAATATATAAAATTCTATCCTCTCACTATGAGGGTCGATACCTTCACTGGTTGGTATCCTTGATTTGTATAGTTATTTAGTGTTTTAGAATGTTCCACCATCTAAAACTGTAGTCGTAGTCCATTTATCTGATGTTGCATCATATGATAAGAGTCCGTCATCTGTTTCAGATGCAGTTACGTCTGCAAGGTCGTTGATTGATTTTGCAGAAAGGTCTGCACCAGCACCAGTTCCGATTGCTACTTGTTTTGCACGGACATTGGTTGCACCTGCGACTCTACCACCTATGGTTGCTACTCTACTTAATGTTCCTTTTATTGCCATGATTTACCTCGTTACACCTGGCGTTACAATTGCTTGTCCTTCAACTACTCTTGTTGTAACTCCACCACTTGATGTGACGTTTAGGTCATAAACATATCTTCCAGCACCTAACGCTGATGTTACTGTATCATTTAAAGATAAGGTAACTTGACCAGCAGCTGCAGATATAGAAGTGGTGAATGTTGCACTTACTGTTGAAGACTCATAAGTCTTTCTAATTTGACCAGCAGAAGAATATCCTGACATATTTAAAATTTCACCATTACTATCTGTTACATCTACAGTAATAGAAAAGTCGGTGCCTTGGTCGATGAATAAGTTTGCAAGTATAGCCATATAACTATTTATACAGAATTATTTCTGAAACTGAGCAGTAGGTACAGATTGATGAATTTTTTCTAAAGAACCACCATCATTTACATATACTTGGTTTACTTTCTCTACAGTTCCGTTATTATTTCGGTATATTCCTTTTACTTTTGCAACTGGGCCTACAGGTCTAGTTGAGGGTTGTTGCACTTGTGCAATGAATGGACTTCTATATGCATACGCTACTTCGTAAAAACCTGTATAGAAAAATGGTGATTGTTTATTTACAATATGAGGTTGTTGACCCGATACAGGATTCCTATACGTAAGTGGAGACTGATGTTGATATGTACTAGGGTCTCTTGCATTTGCAATATATGGATAAGGTTGTTGTGCAGATTCGATACTTGGATTTTGTGCATTTGCAGTATACGGATATGGTTGTTGTGCATCTGCAATATATGGACTTTGACCATTTGCAATGTAAGGGTAAGGTTGTTGTGCATTAACTCCACTTATAGGATTTTGTGCATTAACAGGATTTCTATATGTAAGTGGAGACCTATGTTGATAGATAATAGGTTGTCTTGCATTCCTTTGGTCTTGATAAAAGAACTGTTGTTGTGCATTCCTTATGTTTGGTTCTTGTCCATTTGCAATATATGGATAAGGTTGCTGTCCATTTGCAATATACGGAAAAGGTTGTTGTGCAGATACATTAGCAATAGGATTTCTTCCTGTATCTTGATAAGTAAAAGGAGACCTATGGTTGTACGTAAAAGGAGACTGTCCTTGAAGCTCAGTAATAGTTACCTGTTGGAACTGGACTTGGTGTTGGTATATATATGGTTGTTGTCCTGTAGGCATGGTTTATTCTCCTTCTTCCTCTTCTTCTATTACAGGGAAATCTGTTTCACACATCATTGAAATTGGGTATGAGATAGTTGTAGCTCCTGTTTTATCAAAGAATAGATTTATATCTACAGACGCACCAGCACTTCCGATTCCATCAAAAGCTCCGTCTGGTATAGCAACAACTCTAGAACGTACATAATGAACATTCCCTGCCCCCCAAAGTGTGCTTGTTCCTATAGTAACACCACCAGTTGTACTGGTTGAGTTTGGAACATTAACAGGAGTTATAGATGGTAGTACTGTAGGTTCACCACCCTCTTGTGTTATACCATAGAAACTACCTGCTGTATATCTTACTTTATACCCAGCTCCATCTACCAATGTTGCAACTTTATAATTAGTGTTAGTACTTATACTCCCACTGCCACCACTTGTTGATGTAAAGTCAGCATAATTGTCGAAGTTTGCAGATACATATATTTCTAAATTACTTCCTACAGTTTTAACCCAAATATAAGCATTGGCATCATTTTGGTCACCTGAAGTAACATCTATTTGGTGTACTGGGGCAGTAGTTCCTGTAGAACCAGTATTGTGATAAGTGTACGCTGCATATATGTAAGGTTGTCTTCCACTTGCTAAAGTTGGTTGCTGAGTAGAAGATGCTTGTACAGTACTATATGGATATGGTTGTTGTGCATTCCTTATGTTTGGTTGCTGTCCATTTGCAATATACGGAAAAGGTTGTTGGTAACTGTATATCACTGGTGTTGTCCCAGTTGCTTGATATGTAAATGGTGACCGACCAGTTCTTTGATACGTAAACGGACTTCTATAGACATATGTAAAAGGTGATTGGGCAGCTGCTGGATGACCATATGTAAAAGGAGATTGTTTATCCCTTATATTAGGTTCTTGTTGATTTACAGGGGTTCTATATGTTGAAGGTGACTGATAATCATACGTAAATGGTGTTTGACCCTGTCTTTCATATGTTATAGGTTGTCTATGACTGTATGTAAATGGTGTTTGACCCTGTCTTGTATATGTACTAGGTGACCTATAGTTATACGTAAATGGTGATTGACCTTGTCTTGCATATGTAAAGGGACTTTGTGTATTCCTTATATTAGGTTGACGTGCATTACTTGGATTTCTATATGTAAATGGTGTACGAGTCTGATACGTACTAGGTTGTCTTGCATTAGCAGTATAGGTTCTAACCTGTTGTGCAATAACGGGTTGTCGTGCGTTAGCAGGCCCTTGTGCTTGATAGGGCTGTTGTATCGTTGTACCAGTATTTAAATATATTTCGTCTGACATATCATATCACAAACCATAAGTGACCAGTTGAAGTTGAACCAACACTACTTGGTGCAGAACTTACAGTCTCATAATCTAAAACTACATTATTACTTACTTTTTTCACACCATTCGATGTATTTACAGACAAAGAAGCTGCTCCTACTGTGACTCCACCTGACAAACCACTACTACTATTTGTAGTAATTGCAGTGATATCACCTTCAGTTTGAGTAAAGGAAATAACACCAGTTGAACTATCGTATGTTAGGTCTCCACCAGCACTAATTGCACTTCTTGCTCTTGCATCAGTAAAGAATTTTGCAGTACCTTCTGAAAGGTCATCGGTATCATGATTTGTTATATCTGAAACTGTACCAGTAACATTTCCTGTAACATTTCCAGTTAATGTCCCTGTAAATGCAGTTGAGGTTATAGAAGCTGCACCAGTAATAGTACCACCTGTAGAAGTTAAAGTACCATCTGTTAAAGTTCCACCAGTAACTGTACCCGATAAGGTTGCAGTTGTACCATTAACATTACCACTAAACAATGTGGATGTTATGTTTGTAAATCCTGTTCCAGTTGTTCCTGTAATAGATGCACCACCTGTAGTCAAAGTAGGTGCAGTAAGTGTCTTACTTGTTGCAAGTGTTACGTTATCTTCTACGTATGTTTCACCTGCTAATTGTATTTCATAACCTGATTCAAGTGATGTAGTTCTTCCTACTGAAGTTCCATTTAAAATTATTCCACTATCATTGTTATTATAGATTGTGTTTGCAGCTGTTTCTGAGAAGTATCCAACTGCACCTGTTCCACTTGAAACAGTTCCTAAGTAAGAACCAGTGAATGAGTAAACAACTAGTTTATCTCCACTTTCTGCAGCTACGTTTAATTGAATTTCTGTATGAAGATTTCCATCAGGTGATGCAATAGAGTAGTCATTACCCTCTAGTAAGTGTTTACTTACTCCACCATCTATATGGAATACTTGAATTCTATCTCTTCTGAAAAGTAAGGAATTATCAAATGCATCGTCTCCATTGAATACTGTTTGTGTTGATGTTACATTGTAAATAAACTCTTGGAAGAAGAATGATTTATCTTCTATAGAATTTACAGCATCAATAATAGTACCCGTTTGTTGAGTTCTTAGTCCCGACTTATCTCCGACATCAGTTGCAAGTTCGTTATACCTGACTCTGAAGTCTTCAATAGTACTGAATGTGTCTACAGTCTTAGCCATTTAATTTTCCTAAAATATTCTGAAGAAGTCCTTTTATTTCAGATACTTCTTCCTTTAATGTATTTATTTCATTTTTTTGATTATGAAATACTTCTTTTCGTTTCTTTGCAAGTCTATACTGTTCCATATCAGTATTAACTATTGCGTGTGAACTCTCATCTCGTTCTAGTTTTGAGTGTCCGTCTACCTTTACTCCCATTACGTTGCAAGTGCAATACATCTCAATGCAGATACCAATGGTACTACTGATGTACTTTCTCCTTGTCCTACGATTTTAATAATGAATGAACTAAACTCAGGCAAATCATCTGCAGTGAATTCATATTCTTTAAAGTTTCTTGCATCTGCTTCTGTTGATATATCGGGTGAACCATCTGTATTAAAGTATGAGAAACCGATATCATCTAATGGTGTGTCTTCATCGTTCTTAATAATCTTATACATAAACTTCACATCTGTTGTAGGTGGTCTAAAGACATCTGCTGTTACTCTAATTGAACTAGCAGGTGTTTTAAGGTTCACCTTACGTGTGACGTACACCATTGCATTGTTATCTCCTTCGGGTTCGTTAGAACTCACATACGTGGTTCCTGTAGGTACATCTGCACTGGTATCTATGTTGTTTAGTCTGTTTGCAATTGCAATTGCACCAATAGACCCTGTATCAATAATTGGGGATAAATTAGGGTTGTATGATTGTAATTGTAATGCACATTCAAATGATTTAGTACTTGACATTTCACTTACTTCATTAATTGGAGATGCAATAATACTTGGTGAATCAAAGAACACGTTATCATTCAGTGTTATAAACTCTGAACTTGTTCTTCTAGAATATACTGTTCCACTGATTGACCCTTCAGGTGAATTCATAGGGGTTGTCTTAACTGCAACAAAGATATTAGTGTTCTTTAATTGAACATTTGGTATCATTGTATGAATTGCATCAAAGTAATAGTTTCGTGTTGACATTACATTTGCACCACCACCCAATGTTGAGTCATCAGATGCATAACTTGTTTTAAGGTTATATGGTGACAAGTCGGGTACTACAGTGAATGAGTCGATACCCATATTTGCAATTGTAGTAAATGTTTTGTTAATTGCATTAACTGGTATTCCACCTAATGTGTCTTCAACAGTACTTACTGTTACAGTTGCATCAGCTGTAGTTGCACCATCAAAATCTGTAATAGTGATTGAGTCTGCAGCTGTATATCCACTTCCAGTAGTTGCAATTGTACAACTTGTTATTGCATTGTCAACTACAGTTATATCGAATGTCAATCCTGTTCCTGTTCCACCTGTTGATGCTTTACCCGTAAAGGTTCCATTATTAGGTGTTCCTGTTACACTAGGTGTTCCTATAGTCATAACACAACCTGTCTTATCTCCTGTTACACCCGAAAGTGTTACATTAGATGCAGTGTTGTACATACCATGCATATAGTTGTATACCTTAACATATGTTTGTCCACTAAATGTTTCTATTGGACTCTCTTGTAATTTTGCACTTGACAAGTCATCATTTTCAAAGTATAATACAGGGGTTTTAGATGTATCAAATTTAGCAATCTTCATGTTAAACTTGAGGTCATCAGTCTGTTCTGCAGTCCATGTGGATGCATTCTGAGACATAAACAACGAACCTGCGTATGGTTGTCCACTAATTGTTTGACTTGTTGCAAGGTCTGTTTCACCCATTCTAGATATGAAACACTCATATTCATTTGAGTTTGAGTATACTACGAAACAATATTCACAATCTTCTTCTAGAAGAACTGGTGAGTCAAATGTAAATGTTGTTGCAGTTGCACCATCTTCTGAGACATTAACATCTTCAGGATTTTTAGTCACTGTTGAGAATGGTAATATTGTCTGGCCAGGATATCCATTTACCATGTTTCTTATATCTACTGATACTGGTAAGTTAGCGTCTTTTGATTGGAAGAATATGTCTATTGATGACATCATCATTCCACCCGCTGCTTCAACCAAGAATGATTGTGCAAGTGGGTCACCCCAACCTCTTTCTAATCTTGAACTCACAAACCTTCCATCAGGTACTAACATGAAGTCTCTGACATTAGGGCCCCTATCGTCTATTATGATTGGGGGTGTTATTGGCACTGGTCTATCAATTACTGGTGGTAATACTGGTGGTATAATTGGTGGTACTAAAATAGGCCCAGACGGATTCCAAGGTGAACCAATAGGTGGTACTGGTGGTAACTCATCCTCTGGCTCAATAATTGGTGGTGTTTGGTCAACTGGTATTGGTGGTGCAGTCTCATCAAATGTTGATGTTGCAAGTCTTTCACCTCTTCTATTAATTGTTCTCTCACCCCTAACTCTGTCAAGAATAACTCTACCATTTCTTGTAGCAGTAATCTCTGTTTGTGATGATTGCAATAATCCTTGTGCTTGATACATTCCACTACCATTAGACGCAGGGTTACTTAGGTTATAGAAAGAAGATGTTACTCTTAGTTCTCTTTGTCCTGTTGGGAACCTTTCTGTATCATTATTAGGTATTGTAAAGAATGCTCTAAGTCTACCATTACCATCTGTTTTACAATATGATGTTGTTGTTACACCACTGTCTTGTGAATATGTTGCACTATGTGGTCTAACATATTTGTCTACTGCAATATTATCGAAGTAGAAGTAATGGTTTGAATTTGGTTTCAAGTTTGTTGCATCAATCTCAATCGTTCTTGAACGAATGAAAGGTATAAGTGCAACACTTACAATTCTATCGTTTCTTGTTTCAACAATATCTTCTACAACACTTGTAGATACACCTGTTCTTGTTTGTATTTCAGGTGTCTCTGTAATCTCTCTATTAATCTCAAGTCCTGCTACCCATTCACCACCTTGTGATGGGTCTCCACTCCATGAACCATTAGAAGTTGCAGATACCTCTGATGAAACTACTGAAGGTTCTCCTGCCCATGTGGTTTGCCATGAGTTCCAAACTGTTCCCATTGCATTAGCATTTTCTGACATGACTGCATCAAAGTTACCTTCTCTGTTGATTTTAACTTCAGGTAATCTTTCACTATCATTCCAAATATCTGATTCGGGTGTTAACTTTATAGTTCCAATAAATGCAAACACATGGTATGGGTTAACATTAATATGTCTTGATGCTTTATTTTGGTTAACATAACTAACTTCACTATATGGTAAGGTGATTAAATCACCAGTTTGTGTGAAGTTTTGAGATGATGCAGTATTCAGTGTCATGTCAAAGAATTGTGAATAAGATTGTGGTCTTAGTACACCTAGTTTAGTGTCAATAGCAACTCTATAGTCGGGATGATTTACATCACCAATCTTATGACCTCTAAAGTTATCAACTAAGAAACCTGACTTGAATCTATCGAATCCATCTGCATCTAGTATCTGTTTTGTTTGTGTATCTTTTTCTAATAAAGAAAGAGATGTAACTCTTTCAAGGTTAGTAACCCTGTTGTTTATCTTACCGATATCCTTCATGGTATATCGTCTATGGTCTTGTGACCTTACTCTTATACTGTCAAGTTTTGCAGTGTAAGGTGGTATTTGTAATTCGAATAGTTCAATTGCATTATCAATAACCTTTGGTTTGGTTGGAGATAAAGCTGGTATCCCTGTTGCTATTTGGAATATACCTGATTGATGTAAGAATAGTTTATCAATTCTTCCAACATAGAAAGTGATATCACCTTGAACTGTTGAACCATTGATAGGTGTATCGGGTGTTGATGCATTAGTTTGTGAAATACCTGTTCTAGAACTATCGAAACTTGTTCCAGTTTCATATCCGAATGGTGCAAACTGAATTGCAGTTGATAAGTCGGTTGGACTTGCAACATTCATAGGTGCAGTTCCAAAATCAGTATCATTGTGAACAATACCAGCAACTGGTCTAAAGTCAACACAATCTGAAAGTTCAAATGTTCCATCGGGTTCTAATCCACCCAAGTCTACTTTGTTTGGTGAGTAAACTGGAATCTCTTTATAAAGACTCTCGTCATAAGAACCAACGTCAAAGAAGTCACCTGCTCCTGCTTCAAAGTAATCAAACACTATAATAATAGAGTTTGAAGGTGCTGGTTCGCCAGGCTTAAGTGATATTTTACCTAAGTCATAGTAACCATCTCTTTGACCATTGTCAAAGAAGTATCTGTTTTTGATATTTGGTGAACCTTGTGATACACTATCTACTGTTCCTGTTGCACCTGAAGTTTGTCCTACAATAGACTCATCTTCGGTAAATACTCCTGATATCATATAGTAATATGATGTTGCACCTGCGTTAAAGTCTATAATGACTGCACGTGCATCTGATGTTTGTCCTACGATTGTCTCATAGTTTGCAAACGTTCCTACTGTATTAGCAAATGTTGCGTTAGGAGAAAGAGGTGTTGTTCCCCCTGTTCCTTCATAGATACCATGTATCTTAAATACGTCTGCAACACCTAGTGTAATTTCTTTATCTGCAAATGCAGAACCATACACACCAGTGTAAGAACCACTTCTATCTCCACTTACTTTTAGAACCCTTCCTTTTCTATGGTCTTTACTTCTTGCATCGGGGTCTGCAATTAAAATAGAGTATGTTACTTTAAGAATAACATCTTCGTTTGCAGCTCCAAATCCTGAGATTGAAATGTTCTGACCATCTCCATTTTCTGTAGGAGATGCACTTGTATAATCTTCTATGTTTAGTATGTCACCATTTCCTAGTGTTGGTGAAGTTGCACCAGTTACATCTACAACTGATATACTAAAGTTGTCTGCATTTCTAGCTTCAAATGCACCATCTGTTTGTGATATTTGTATTGCACCTGAAGATGAAATTGTTTCTGTTTGTTGTCTTCTTACTTTTATAAAGTCTGCATCATGTGTCTTAACCCAGTTTCTAGGCCATGCAAATATGTTTGCAGTTTGGTCTTGGTCATCTAGTTTTGCACGTCTTCTTGTTACATTACCACTATAAGTTACTGCAGCTGGGTCAGTTAAAGTAATCTCACTAAAGTCTGCATTGAACGACTGAATAATTCTTTCGTTACCAACACCATCAACTAGGACATCTCCTTCTTTTAATTCTGCAGAGAATCTTGTTCCAAAACCTGTTACAGTTTGACTACTAACAGTCATGTTAAGTGTTCCACTCAACACTTTGTCTGCATCTAAACTAATGTCTGCAGTAAAGTTTTGTGCAGTACCACCAACTTTTGGTGCTTGGAATAGAGACCTTGCTCTATCAATATTATAACTTCTTACTGCAGATATGTTTGCAAAACTACCTGTTGAGTTTCCAAATGTTAAATCTTCTGTACCTGAAGTTAAGAATGAACCTATTACGTCATGTAGATAAAGGTCATTACTAGATTTATATGCAACTATACCAGTTGCATTACTTTCGTTTCCTGTTACTTTATCACCAACATTGATTGTTCCACTTGCAGTTCCAGTAAGTTTTGTGAACATCTTAATATCGAACATGTACATGTTAAAGATAGAACTATTTGCAAATACTCCACTTGATGAAGTTCCTGACTTATGGTCAATATCTCTTACTCTTGCAAAACCAATATGTCCACTTGCATTCGCTGTTCCTGTTGAAGCTACAACTGCATCATAAATCTTTACAACACCGAAAGGTGATTGTGATTGTCCTGAAGACTCATTACCAAACTCGGGAAATGAGTGTGCATTTTTAACTTTTAATTTGTTTCCTAATCTAATAGGTGTCTTAGTGTTTGCAAGTGACTTAGTTGTTCTTGCTTTTGGGAATGGAACTGTTGTTGTTCCAATCTTATCAATCTCATAACCTCTAACGTATGCTTTACCTGGCGATATTTGCATAACAAATTGACTTTCATCTCCACCATTTTTAGCAGGATAGAACCCTCTGTTAATAGTGTTATCTAAATGTTCTCTCATTGATTGAGTGAATTGTGTTACAATAAAGTCACCATTTGCATCGAATGTTCTTCTTGCAAGTGTGTTTTCAATTGCATTGTACATAGGTCTATTGACCTTCATCTCAATGACACCTTGATTAACTCTTGCAAGTTCTACAAAGTTTGCATCTGTAGTTTCTGTAATGGTGAACTTAGAAAGTGTTAATCCAACTTTAAGTCTATCTGCACCAGCAGCGTTTTCGTTTGATGTACCTGTTGAATTATCTTGTAAAGAGGTATCAGAAGATGAGTCTACCATACTTTCTGTAATTGTCAAACCAATTCTATATGATGGTTTGAATGAATACTTCTCTAGTATTAATTCTTGTGCATCAACCTTGACAAAGAAACCCCTAAGATATATAATACCTTCTGATATTTTTGACATTGAACCAATACCACAAGGTGCATTTGCTGTAGTTTCTACTTGGAATTCGTTATTGTTTGATACTTCTGAATATGTTCCACCTGAATCTACTTGACATTCACGTAGTTCTTCGTTTGCAGTAAATTTAAATGAGTTTGCAGAATCTGTTCCCTGTCTCATATACTTAACAAACAAGGTCATCTTATCTGTTGAAGTTTCTGCACTTGATGATAATACCTTTGCAACTACTCCTGAAGTTTGACCGATGACAAGTTTACCATGGAAAGACGTTCTATAAGTCTCAGATGTTGCAGTTCCACTATCATTCGGATTTGCACTCTTGACTTTGACATAGTACATTTCCATGTCGACATCTGTTTGAGCTCCTTGAACAATAGAACCCTCTTCAAACATGTGGTCACCAAATCTCTCAATTTGATTTTGTAAAATTGATTGAGATTGAGTTAACTCTCTTGCTTGAATAGGACGACCAGCACGATAAAGAACCTTATGAAAGTTCTTATCCTCTGAGTAGTCATCGTAATAAGGTGATATATTTAAGTCTGTCTTTTCAGGCATAGTATTTCCAATTGTTTGTTGGGGTTCTAAGAACCCCGTAAATTACATTTCTATAATTAATTTAATATCTTCGATTTGGTCAGCTGCTCTAGTCACTGCACCTCTGTTTTCAATATACATGATTTCACCTGAATATCTTTGAACTTCGGGATGTGATGCACTTAGTGCTACTGTTGTTGCAACACTTGAACCATCTACATAAACTTGGTCACCATTTGTAAAGTTTACATACTCACCACCATTATTTGCGATAGTAGTGTACTTAACTATGTTTCCTGAAGTACTTAATGACACAACCTTTGCAACTGCAACTGCAGCTCCATTTGAGTTTGCATTCAATATAGTATCATCAATACTTAAAGATGCAACACTTGAACATGAGAACTGGTTATATGCAGTCAATGTAGATGCTGTTGCAACTGTTGTTGTTCCAACATTGAATGGGTCTTGTATTAAACCAACTCTTCTGAAATCATTGTCTGTTGGGAAGTCACCCGAACCTTCAGCAAACTCTAATCTTGAGTTTACGATTACATAGTTTCCACCTAGTTCTGAAACTGGGTCTGCACCATGTCCATATAAAGGAGAGATAATAACTTTTGCACTTGCACCACTACCACTACCGATACCTGATATATTTGCAATATCAATTGATGCACGTTTATATCCTGTTCCTGGCGTTGTTACTGTAATATGTGAAACCTGTTCTGATACAACGTGAACTGTACATAGTCCACCTGAACCATCTCCATCGATAGTTATACCAGTGTAGTTATGTGTTCCACTGTTTCCAACGTAACCTGAACCAGCTGCACTTACGTGTACATGGTGAACTGCACCATCAACTGCTTGGTTTTCAACATCGTATTGTGCAGAACCATCATCTGTTCCTGCTGAACCGAATGCACCTAAATCACCATTGATTTCTGTTTGAGCACCCAGTGTTTTAATTGGAATGAAGTCGTTTGTTACAAATTTGATTGTATCTGATGCAGTTACAGTATACATGTATTTCCAAATATAACCTCTACCCGCGGCAGCGTCGGTATCAGTTGTTGTTACTAGAGAAGTTGGACTAGTTCCTGTAGGTTTTTCTGTTGAGTTAACAACAACACCTGAACTATTTCTTCCACTTCTAATACATTTGTATACATTGTAGTCTTCTGTTATAACAAAGAATCTTGCATCATACAAGTTAGTTGCACTTGTAGCTGATGATGGATTTGCAGCTGAAACATCATGTGAATATTCATCATACTTAGTTGCACCATTGATGTCCCAATCATATCTTGTTAAACCATGGGATACATCTGCAGAAGTTACTTCCTTCATTGCAATCATATCTGACCATGCATCGATTTCTTCACCAACTGCATTGGCAGGTGTTGGTGGAACTGTATCATCAGTCCATGGGTATGAACGTCCTATGAATATGTAAGTGTTTGAAGCTGCCTCTCCAAAATCTTCTTTGAATTGTCTAGCGTTATGTACTCTAAACTTTTCTGTAATTATTGCTGCCATTTTATTTTATCTCCTAAGATATTTAATACTATTTATAACACTATGCAGACTTTATATACGCACTAAATGTTAAATTTGTTCTTTTTCGTTGATGATTTTCATAATCCGCTATGTAAAACTTCGGATACATGTTGTCTAAATCGGATATTTTGAGTCCTTCGGACTTTGCACCTTCAATCATTACATTACCACTTCCATCTTCTAATAAGAGGTCGTCATTATCAGTTTCATCTTTCAAATAATATGATATATCATATGTATTTTGTCTTGCAATTGTATTTATAGTTCTAATTGTACTACCAAGTGGAACGAATGATGATAAATTTCCACCACTACTGTCGTCCTGAATAATTGGTTCACCACTTTCAGATACAATCCTATCGTGGTCTTCAAAATACATATACTTTCCAGTGTACTCAATGTTTCTTTCTGACGTAAAGTAGTGTACTGGTTCAACTGTTGTTGCACTTTCTAAACGTAAAAGTTCTGTTCCATCCTCAGATATGATTCTTTCACCATAGTCACCTTTAACTTCTGCATCCTTATCGGGTTCAAACCTTAAGATGCAAGCCTCTTCTTCAAGTTCTATAAGTCCACCACTTTCAAGGATTAACACTTCATTGTTAGGTTCCCATATTTGGAATACCTTACCTTGGTCGGATGGTCTTCTCTCGGTATCAACTCTAAGATAACCATTATTTGCAGTTGCAATATTTAATACTGACATTACTCCATCAATTCTTGGTGAAGACTGGGTTATTGCCATATTCTTAGATACAATTTTCAGAATGTTCATATGACGACTTCTCATCATAGAGTCTCCGACTTCTGTTCCTCTACCACTTTCTACACCATTAACTTTCTGATATGGTAGAATTGCACCCCCAGTTACAGGGTTTGTTTCGGGTGAGGGAACCCCACATGCTCTAAGAACAACAAGTGGGTCATTCATTTCAGAGTCTAGTGTGTATAACTGTATTCTTCTACTTGAATTTGTAAATGCATTTGCAACACCTAGTGTAGGTTCTCCATATATTACAATGGTAGGTACAAATTTAAATTGATTTTCAGGTACTGCAGATATATTATTCTTAATTGCAACCTCACCAAAGAAGATGTGTCCTGCTGGGTGAAGTAGGTCTTTAACTGCTGACCTGTATTTGTTAATAGACTCACCGACTTTGATAACATATGAGTGAGATTGATAGAGATATCCATCTTGTATATTTGCAACACTTGAACTTGCTTGACCTCTATCTCCTAAGAACTGTCTTTCTATAATACCTTCACCACCCATAACACCTTGACCATTAAATCTTTGTGTTTTTAGGATATGAAAATAATCTGTATTGTTGTATTTTACTTGTTCACCATCGACAAACTCTCCATTTAATGATGAGTATTTTAGTATGTGTCTATCTGCATCATAAGATACTGCAGTTGCAGTTGTTCCTGATACTTGTCCAGTTAGTACTAAATCTTTTGTTGGAATTGCAGTCGGTGTTTTAATCAACATATTATGTTGTGAAGATGAACCTAACACACCATTTGAATCAAAGTTATATCCTTGACTTTCAAAGTTGACTGAGGTAATACCACCAATCTTACTTGACCATGCAAATATCTTTGCACCAGTTCCACTAGTTACATTGACTTGAGTTGCAACATTGACTGCAGTTGTTCCGTTAATTATCTCACCTGCTACAAAGGTTCCTGTATCTGTTGAGTCTCTTGATACTACTATTCTCTTATTGTTGGGTTCAAGTCTTAATACTTTACCAGTTGCATTTGATGTACCACCTGTTAGACCTTCTGCTTTTTCATATTGATTTACTTCTGCAGAAGTTTTAAAGTAGATGTAACCACCTGTATATACTTTAGGAACTATTTTATAACCTGTTCCTTGGTTGTTTATGAAGATACTTCTGATATTAGATTCAGTAGTTTCTAAGTTCATTCGTGTTCCGTCTTCGTATAAGACGTTATTGAACTCTCTGTATATGTCTACTATTGCACCTGCTGATAAACCATTGATAAATGTCACTCTATCGTTCTTATGTGTATAACCCGATGTTGCATTTAACGGGTCTCTTTTTACACCATCAACAAACACTTGAACTGTTCCATCATTGAAGAACATTCTTCTATTTAAATCATCTTTACCATTGAATAGTGTTTGGTTTGCAGTTGCAGTATATGTAAACTGACCATAGTGTGATGCATTCTCTTGTATTACTTCATCACCAACCGAACCGATAAAGGCCTCTGCACCCGAACCACCTGTATCTGTATTATCAAACACTACCATTTGAGGTAGACCGACTTGAATTATAGAGTCGGTAGATAAAGATATTGGTTTGGAAACTACTATAGATTTTCTATCGTCTGCAATGGAAACTACTTTTACTGTATCTACATTAGTTCCAAATACAGTGTGTCCTTCTTTTATTGCAGTGTCTAATGCACTGTCAAATGATACTAGTGTAGATGCTTTAGAGGTTTCGGTAATGATGTTTGCACTGTCTTCCATGACAACATAGTCTTCACCATCCTCTGACCTCATGCTATCAACTGTTCCTTTAGTTGTTGCACTATAAGTGTTATGGAAACCTGTTCCACCATCTTCAATGTATATGTGTTCGACACCACCTGAAGTGATACCATCGACTATTGATTTTGCTTCAACTACACCTGAGTCTAGTTTCTGACCAACAAAATTAATCCTATCATTTAATGTGTATAGTGAACCAGCACCTGTTTCTTCAAACAGAATACCATCACCATCTTCGGTAGATATGACTCCACTATCATCATGTTCGATGTAGATGGACGACTCATTGAAATCTACTCCATTTATTACACCTAATGTTGTACCAGTATACTCTGTTATTCCGTCTCTGTCAAGGAATGTAACGAATGCACCTTTCTCAAAGGTTCCAACATGGTTATCCATTATCTCTAATGAATAGATACCTTCTGCAGCGTCTAAGGTAAACACCTGTTCTATAATAGACTCTGCAAGAACAAACGAATCTGAACTTCTTAGGTGTTGTATTTTATCTGTTGACTTTGGAAGTAGGTTTGAGTTCGTTAGTTGAACCACCATCCTTCTTCTTTGACTGTAATCTGATTCGGAGACATGTGATGTCTCGTCAATTGGATATCTGACCTCTGCATCCTGTCCAAACATTATTCTCATTAAGAATTGTAAAGACTCTGCAGTACCTTTCTTTTGATAAAGGTCGTTTATATTTTTAACTGTAAGACGTTTATTCTGTGTAGATGATAAATCTAATGATGGAATAAAGTCGTTTTGGTAATATTGTAGAAACTCTTCTGAAGTATGGTCGATATCCGAATAGTCTAGTAACTTGTTATTTGCAAGTATAGAATTTTCTTTGTATGTTTTAATTACTGCAGTTTGTTTTGTGTTCCTACCTTCAATGGTTTCATTACTTTTAAAACCATTTCCTGAAATTGATTTGACGTATAAGACATTTTTATTAATGACTTCAATACGTGCAACTGCACCTGTTGTCTTTCCGAAGATGTACTCTCCGACAACATATGGGTCTGCAGTTGAATTAGTGTTTCCAATAGATGCCTCATTGACAATCTTGGAAATATCTCTGTCGGGTGTTGCACCAACAGTTTCGGGTTCCAAAAAGATGGAACCCTGACTGTCTTCTAATAAAATACCATCAATGTCACTCTGAGAATCTAGAGTAATTATCTCTGCTTCTAAGAATTCAAAATATGCACGGATGAATTGTTCAAACGCAGGTGCTTCTTCCTTTAAATACTCGGGTAATAAAGTTGGAAGTCTGTGACTTAAACGTTCACTGACATAATCTGTATGTGACATTTATGGTTATCCTATATTAAGTTAATGTTGCACCATGATTTGTGATAGGGAACCATTTGGAACCATCCCAAAAACATATTACTGCATCACCTAACGCATTTAACTTAATCTGTTCAGTTTCATCTGAGGAATATCCCCATGAGTCTACTGTGATGTCAGCCATATACGAACCAGCTGGTGCAGTTTTCATATAGATGATTTTTAACTGACCTACGTCTGTTCCGTCATCTAATGTAAACGCAATATCACTACCAGCACCTGAAAGGTCTAATGCAGATGCAAAAGAACTAGCAAGGTTAGCTGCTGTTGAAGACAAAGTTGTAATGTCGTCAACTGCAAGGTGAGTTGGAATGTTTTCAAAAAGTTGACCAATAGTCATCTTCTTGTTTACAGGTGTTCCGCCTGGGTTATCTACAATGTGTAATAAATCATCTGCACCGATATCACTATCTGAAACTGATGTTAATGCACTTATTTTTTTATCTGCCATTTTGTTTTTCTCCTATAAAAACCAAGTTAATGGAATGCTACTCTAGGCACACACCATGTGTCCTAGACCACTTTATGCATACTAATATGATGTACTAGATGTTGAGTTATACCCAACACCAGCACTACTTTCACCACTTGCGATGGTGTCTATCTCACCTTTAACCGAAATCATTTGTTGGTCGATGTCAACTAGATTACCTCTAGAAGCAACAACATCAAATGATGCTGGTATAATGGTGAAGTCAATCGTACTATCTGTCTTCTCTGTTGAAGTGAAGAAGATATTATTAATTGAAATTTTACCAGTAGAATACTCAACTGTTCCAGCTGAATTATCTAGATAAATTCTTGTTGCGCCTGATAGATAGAATCTTCTTAGATTTCCCTTTCCATCATCGTCAAAATATTGTGTGTTTACTGTGTCCCCTGACACCTTGAAACCAGTGGTAACTATGATACCACCTATTTCTGTTGCATAACCTGATACAGGGTTATATAACCCATTACCAAAGTCTACTGTAACACCTTTAGATTGGTCTGTAACCACTTTCTGTGATTTACGTAATCTTAGGTTTGTGATGTTAGAGAGTATAGAATCATTTGCTTCGTCTATAGATTTTACTAAATTAGAATGTCTGAATATAGAATCGAAGTTACTCAAATTAGATGCATCAAATGTGTTAATAGCATTGGTTATAATACTCTCAAGTTCACCTTTACTTAGTGTGGTTCCAGCAGGGTTATATTTGAATGTAGTAGAAATTAATATCTTAATAATCTCGGGGTTGACAATAGTTGGTCTAACTGTTAACATGTTTAATGCATTCAGTTTTTGAACAACTTGTTTCTGTTCTACTTCTGATAGATAGTCTGCGTTCTTAGGTTTAAGTGCAATAAACACTTTACCATATTCGGGTGGGTCATTGTCTTCACCACCCCATACTGCAACTGCATCTGCATTCGGATAATACTCTTGTACTTTTGCTTTGTAGTCGTTAAGTGTTACAAGTCTGTTTTGTGAAGTGTAAAATTTGTTTGCCTTAAACTTGATTGACTCTATACTTTCTTTCTCTGCACCACCATTTGCATTTACAGTAGTGATTACAGTTGAACTTGCATAACTATTGATTGCAGTTTGTTGTGCAAATCTTTTTGCACCATTAGCGTGTTGTGCATCTACGATAATGTATGTTGCACTTATGATATCACCATCTAGTAGTTTTTTACCTAGTACTCCGTCACCAAAATATATTTCGGTAAATCCATCTTCGTTTTCTTGAGTGTAGTAAACTGCTGTAGTAGATTTGATTGCAGATACATCTGTTGCAAGTGCAAAAGTTTCAGATACACCACCTGAATTTACACTTACTACCATTCTTGCTTTGTCTACTCTTCCATTTGATAACACAAACTTATTGTTTTTGATTTGTGTATCTACCACGTATTGGTCTGTTGCATATGTCCCTTGGACTATTTCTACATTTGAATACAAGAAAGTTGTGTTATTTTGTGATGGTAATGCTGAAGATGTAACCACAAAGTAGTAGTTAACTCCATCAAAGGTTGTAGAGAAAATAGTTCCTCTAGGCATAGTCATCTGAGTGGGTGTCGGGTAAGTTCCATCAGGGTTTCTAACATCATTAATTGTTACATCTACTGTTGCACTTGCACACACTTCCGAAGCAGGTGTAAAACCTAAATCCTTTGCACGAGACACTACATTCTTTCTTAATTGTGCAGAGTCTAAAAATAATTCTGAGGCTGCAATATTAGTGTTCACTGCACCGATATGTGATGCATATGAAAGTAAGTCAATAAGAACAGACATACTAGACCCTTCAAAGTCATAGTCTTTAAATTTGTCCTGTCCTTTAAGATAGTTTTTAAGATTATCAGAGATACTATCGAAGTCTAAATCTGTTACGTTTATTTGTGAACTGTTTACTGCCATTATCTTGCCCTTGTTAGTGTGAATTCTACTCTCTGATTAGATACACTATTGTTGATATTATAGAATATAGTACATCTAATTGTGTTTGTATTTTGACTCTCTTCTAATATTACTGATACGTTATTAACTCTAGGTTCAAATGTTTCTACAGTTTTTACTATTCGTTCTTTTACCCTTCTAATTTTTGGCATAGTGTCCAATTCGAACAACATGTCTCTAAGAGAACCACCAAAATTTGGTTTAAATGGTCTCTCATATTTATTGGTTAGGACTATGTTTCTTACAGAACGTCTTATTGCATCCGTATCAGTTTTTACTGTTATGTCACCCGTGACTGGATGAGGTGTAAAGAAAATATCTAAGTCTTTATACCTGTTCGGAGTTGCAACATTCTTGCCTTCTGATTTAATATTAACTGCCATACTTCTATTTATAACACTCCGTTAATCAGTTGGAACCTTAATTGCACAAACAACCAAACCTTCATCTAATAATGTGTTCATAACTATATTGTTACCAACTACACTAAACTCATTGTCTGCAGAACCCTCAACTTGTCTGACTCCATTAACAAATACATATAAATCTCCACTATTACCATCAATAGGGAATGAATTACCCAATGCAGTTCCATCTGAGGCCTTTAATGTTGAGTCTAGTCTACTGTCACTCTTATTTGCAACACGAACTGTAGGTTTGTATGTGGATGAATCTATTATACCATCTAAATTAGGTATAGTAATCATAGCTGCAAATGGATTTCCAATTAGGTTTAGGAAGTCACACATAGTTAACAATAACATATCGATTAACTTACCTAATCCGATTGCTTGTAGGAATTTCTTTATTAACTTGACCCATGCAAAGAGAAGTTTCTGTTGCCAGTTCTCTTTGAAGTCTACTAACCTTTCTTCAAATCTTTGTAGTCTTTCTTCAAGGGTTGAATTAGTACGAGTATCCTTTCCTATTATCTCCTCAATGGTCATTCCTATAATTGGTATCTCAAATCCAAGTACTGCTTCTTCCAATTGTCTTAGATACTTTCCTTTCTCATCTAAAAGTTTCTGTTCTAGTTCTCTCTTCTCTTCGTTTAGTTTATCAATCGTAGCAGGGTCGGTTTCAGTTTCCAGTTTCTTATCAATCTCTGCAATCTTTTCTCTAAGTTCACTAGCAGTAGTTTGAAACTTTCTCTTTAGGGATGCTTTGACCTTTTCTATTAACGCAGGTATGTCCATTGTCAATAGTTCTTGTATAGATGATATTGGTAACTCGGGTAATCCAAGTAAGTCCCATATCTCATCAAACAAATCAATAAGTTTCTCTAATGCTTTTATATGTGCATTCGTAACCCATTCTTTAATTTCTGTTTTGATGTAGTCCCATGTGAGTTTTGCCTTTCTATCTTCATTAAGTTCTGAGAGTTTACCATCAAACTTCCTGATTGCATCAGGAACTAAATTAAAAAACTTATCAACCCATGCACGTCTCTTTTCTTCTAGTGCAAGGATTTCTTTTTCTAGTTGTTCTTTCTGTTTCTCTAATGTCTCAATTTGTTCTACAGTCATGTTCTTTGCATTCATTAACTCTTTGTTAACTTCTGCAAGTCGTTTTCTTTTAGATATAATTTGAGTTACAAAATTCTTCCCAGCTATTTGGTCTGTTATCTCATCCCTATAAGAAGGAGTAGTTACCAATTTAACAATATCAATTGATAAACCTAGGATGTTAATGGTTAAACTAAGTGGTACAATTTTTCCTATCAACTCTGATATTTTGTTAGGAATATACATATGAAAATCTGCAACCAACTCATCGATAGCATCCGTAAGTTCCTGTTGTAAATTTTTCTTCCCTTCGGACTCTTTCCAATATGGACTAAGTAGTTTTTGTAATTTATCAAAATACTTTTCAATAGATTTTTTTATGTCTCTGAACTGTTCAAAGAGTTCACCCATAATAACATTGTCAACATAGTCTTCTGCAATTCTTATCTCTTCTAGTATTGCAGCTCTTTCCTCTGCAGTTAAGTCGGGGTTCTCTAACTTCTTGACGAGTAGGACTATCTCTTCTTCCTTCTCTTTCTTCATCAAAGCTAGTTTTGCATCCAACTTGACGGGAAGTTGTGCAATTTCTAAAAGAGGTTTTAGTAAATCTTCTACTGAAGGTATAGAGAATATGTCCTCAGTCGGACATGGAAGTGCAGTAGGTAATACAACCTTCAATGCATTTGCAGTTTCAGCTACAACTAAGCCTGGTGTAACAACTACCTTTTCTTCTGCCATTATAATTATCCTTGTTGTACGACTTGACCTTTTAGGAACAATACTTTTGCAGATTGAATAGTCATGTTTTCACCTGACTTAATATCCATTGTTCCTGTAACATCAATTTCACCATTACCATAACCTTTCAATTTAACATCACCATATGTCTTAATATTAGAGTCACCCATTATCACAACATTTACTTTACCACCGATATGCACTTCATTGTCTTTGCATATTACAGTGTATTGGTCATTGACCACTTGAGTCATTTGTGACCCATCGGGTTCTATTGAATGGAATGTTCCTGAACGATGTTCAACTGCAATTCTTTCTGCACCTACTGTATCGTCTAACTCAAGTAGATGTCCTGACTCTGTCTTTAGTGTTTTATTGAATGGGTAAACTGGTTCGGCTTTAGTCTGTATTAATCTGTTACCACCAAATAACATCGAAAAATTTCTATCCCTATATCCATACTCATAAGTGTTATCACCTCTTGCATCAGCATCTACATCACTTACTCCAAACTCTAATGGGTAGTAAGGTGTTTCTTTGGTTGATGGTTCCGTGATAGTAG
>OBMK010001243.1_pt1 | contig 22162 bp, 31 predicted proteins | sample 1539081 | NCBI WGS metagenome assembly OBMK01 (sample SAMEA3355528, study PRJEB22509) | marine metagenome | biome: marine; feature: river plume; material: water | place: USA | collected 2010-08-07 | depth 0.5 m | reverse complement strand
ACCCCAGATGCTTTGAATGATTTCATTAACTCGACTAACTTTGATGACCTTGATTACTAAAAATGAAGAGGCCACTTTGACCATAGGGCCTGGACACTTTGACCATAGTGAAATGGCCACCTTGACCATAGGGCCTGGACACTTTGACCATAGGGCCTGGACACTTTGACCACTCCCATATACTATACAAGGTACTATACAAGGTACTATATAAAATAACTAAATAGATTACAAGAGGCGTGCAACTCATTTTTATATCATTTTTGATGGGTTGTTCGCCCTTGAAACAAAAAGCAAAAAGACGGTATAACTATATACAAAATCAAAATCAAAAAAAATCTTTACTACAATGAGAAAAGAAATCTACGACAAAAGCTATTCTAATCAGCAAATCACTGTGACATATGAAATCTGGAATAACTCAGCTATTCACGGTGTGGCAAAACTAATGATGGCACTTTACAAGACGATGACAGGTAATGGAGCCACTGGTATCAAGAATATGACCATTAGGCAATCAGAAATCCTATCAACTCACCTCAAGGATATTGAATACAATCAAAAACAACTTGTAAAGGATGGCTTTATCCGTATCGAGCAAGATGCAGTTCTGGGTGAAGTTCTGTATTATACGTATAACACAGCCAATACACAAATCTTGCAAACTGAAGATGCTAAAAATAGCCTCTTTTAATCTGGATATATAGGTTATGAAAGTTAAAGTAATGGCCATTCTGGATAGGTATGAAAGCAGGTTGAGCGACCATCAAAAGGTATTTGCAAGTTTCTTGACACACCTTCATCGAAGCTATCCTGAAAGTGCCTTCTTTAGGATTGTGACCCGAGACGCTAAAGTTATGCTGCACTTGCACAGTAAATCAGCAATGCCGAGATCATTCGAGCCATTTACAATAGGCAGATTATCAGATATAGTGCAATACTATCAAATAACAAACTACGAATACGACACAGGCGATAGTATTGAATGGGAAATCAAATGCCCGAAAGCTACAGCCGTTAATGCATACTTGCAATACGTTATGATGACAGAAGATTTGCTTGAAGATAATCAAGATGGTATCGGCAATATGAAAGAAGGCCACAGAAACAGAGACAGCACTTGTGAATATCGTTTCACATTTCAACAACTTGAAGATTTATTCGGACAAGATAGTGAAGGCTCCTGGTGGGGCGCCAAATACTGATGAAAAATCTTGAAAAAATACATAAATTAGGCTGTCGAGGCGAAAAATACATTAATCTGCCCGAAGAGGCCCAGAAAGTGTGGCGCTATCAAGCCTTTAATATCCTGTATCTCCATTACAAACAACTAAAAATGGAAGAGATGTATTTCGGCACCCTCAGGGATTTATGTGAAACGGTGCTTGACGAATACGAGCAAAATGAAGAATACGAAGTATGCCAAGGCATTCGTGATATGATATATGAATATAGTGCAAAACTGGATCAACGATAACTACGATAATATAGTGCAATGGGCCAAGAATGCTTCGTATAATCACCAAGGGGCAGAAGACCTGGCACACGACATTATAGCCAGCTTTATGGAGCACAAAAAGGCCGAAGAGCTGGTGCAAAAAGGTGATGCCAGGTTCTTTATTACTCGAATGCTGCTAAATCAAGCTCGTTCTAAATCTTCACCCTTTAACAGAAATCATAGATTGCGCCCAGAAGCACACCGAGCGCACGAGGAAACATCAAACGAAGAATACGATAAAGATATAGACTTCAAGATAGAAACTATCAGAGGCATCTGTGAAGACATCAAAACAGAAAGCATAGAAGGCTATTACTGTATCACCATCTTTGAGCAACTAATCCAACAAGACAGGACAAACTTCAGCAAGTTTGCCAAAGAGACAGGTATCCCTCGCACTTCAGTGAGTAATGCCTATACGCAAGCAATACAAATGATCAAACAAAAACTAACAGATAATGGAAGCATTGATTGATATTCTGGCTCTGGCAGCCACAGCTCACGTAATAGTTGAGTTTCTACAAAACCTGGACATCCCACTCTTTAACAGAAAGCCCTTTAACTGTAATCTGTGTGCAGGCTTCTGGCTTGCCCTGATCCCAGGCTTTACGATGTATGACATCTGGGGCATCCCATTCGCGGCACTAACAGCCATCGCATCAGAAATGATTTACAAAATACTAAATAGATTATGAAAATCCCATTTACATCAGAGCAACTAACAAGCATCAGAGAGGCCCACATCGACATTATCTGGGGAGCACATCACCATATGATTACAGACCAAGAAGCATTCGATGAATACATCACAAAGCTATCTACGGCCCACACACTTGCAACAATGCAACTAATCGAAGAAGACAGAAATCAAAGAAATGAAGGATAATCATTATCTCTGGATAGAAGCCAATCTACCGCTCTTTATGACCAATCACTCCTGGCAAAAAGGGCAAATACTCCAACTCTTCGAAATCTACTCAGACGTTGATAAAAGAGAGCACAAGCCAACAGGCTGTGGCAGGTGTGTTGCCACTGCAAGGGCCCGCGTTTACAAGGAATACCAAACAGAATACCAAAAAAGAAATCAAACGCTATGAAGACATACTACGTTGTAAAAAATGCCAAAGGCAAGCTAAAACTAAATGAGCTGCCAGGCGCACACATTTATACCATCAAATCAACTACATATCAAGGTGCAGAAAAGTGCCTGAAGATGCTCCAAGCAGCCCAGAAAAGGATTGACGACGAAAGCGCAGAGTAATATATCTAATAATAAATACTACACTATTACTATGCCATTCGAAAAAGGATATGATCCAAACAGAAACGTAAATGGGCGTCCGAAAGGATCGGCCAACAAAATCTCAGAAGAGCTCAGAGAAAGCTTTGCTCAGATGCTTGAGAATAATATGGACCAGTTTGAGCAATGGATAGCCAGAGTGGCCGAAACTGATCCAGCCAAAGCAATGGACCTTTACATCAAAGTTTCTGAGAGGTTTATCCCAGCCCTCGGCCGCCAAGAAATCACAGGAAAAGACGGCAAGGATTTGAAGTTTGAGTTCAAGTTCGGCCAAAAATACGACGATGGAGCCGACGAATAACTACTACTGCTGGGCCGAAGTATACGACCACATATCTTCGGATCCAGGTGATGAGCAACACCCATTGCCATCCGATTACCTCGATATAACAGAAGAAGAATGACAATATTCGGAGCCGATTTACACGAAGGCCAACTCAGTGTGGTGCAAACTATTCAGAGTGGGGCCAAATACGTGACCTGTGTGGCACCTCGCCAGACGGGCAAATCGTTTCTGGCCATTCAAGTAATCCTATTCTGGGCTCTGAATAATCCGAATGCTAAAATATTCTGGATCTCTCCTACCTATGCACAGGCCAGAAAGCCCTTTGACGAAATCATCGATGGCATCTACGAGAGCGGTGCCCTGAAGAGTGCCAACAGAAGCACGATGGAGCTGAAGTTTCAGAATGGCAGCATTGTATACTTCAAAAGCGTTGAGAGGCCTGCAAATCTCAGGGGCTACACAGCTGATTTTATGGTTTGCGATGAAGCTGCATATTACACCGACGATGTGTGGCCTTCGGTATTGAAGCCAATGCTGCTTGTTGCTGGCAAAGTTTGCTTGTTTATCAGCACACCCCGGGGCAACAACTACTTCAAATCGATGTATGATTTAGGCCAATCTCAGGATCACCCTGAATACGCCTCAGTGAGAATGCACTACTCGCAAAATCCGTTTATTAATCAAGAGGAAATCAACGAAGCTGCGAGGACACTGCCAGAGCACATCTTCAAAGCCGAATACGAGGGCTCATTCGTCGACAGTGGCGCCACAGTATTTACAAATCTGGAAGCCTGCTCGGTACCAAAGTGGCCAACAGGCTCTGGCAAATACTTCGCTGGAGTTGATTTAGGGCGCCAGGGTGACTACACCGTCTGCACGATTGTTGATAGTAATGGCCAAGTTGTTGAGATCTACAGGGACAATCAGAGAGAGTGGAGCGCTATGATTGAAGAGATAGTAAAACTGCTCAGGAAATACAACGCCAAAGGGCTTGTTGAAGCCAATGGTATAGGCGATGTGGTATTCGAGCAAATCAAGAAGCAATACAAGGACGTTGAGCCCTTTATCACATCATCTACTTCGAAGCAGCAAATCATTGAGAGCCTAATAGTGGCCTTCAACAAACAGGCCATCAAAGTGCCATCGAAAGAGCTGTTTGCTCCACTGGCTTTTGAGCTCTCGATCTTTGAATACCAATACAGTGCTCGCAGCCGCACGGTGCAGTATTCAGCCCCAAACTCCTTTCACGATGACACAGTAATGAGCCTTGCGATAGCGTGGAAGGCCAAAGAGGCAATGGCTAACTCAGGCTCATACGTGGTGGCAGGCAAACGTCTTTACTGATTTTCATAATAACAAGCTAATATATTTTTTAATATGGAAGTTGCTATCAAAATCAAAGGCACAGAATATAGGCTACCCGAAGAGGCTACTGCCCATCAGTGGAGCCTAATCTCTCTGTTGCCAAACGACAAGAAACACACCATCCAAACTATACTCGATTGCTCGAAGATGGATTTGATTACTTTAACAGAAGAAGAAATCCAACAAGTATACGAGTTTACTATGATTACTTTGAAAGGTATTCAAGAGCACGGCCAGCCAGCTGTCTCATATGAGACACTCGAAGAAATGACCTTCGGCCAATGGTGTGATCTGGATGCAATGGCTCACATAGATGCAAACGTTTACATCGCAGAGATTATCACACTACTAACGGGCCAAGAGGCCCACGATATGCCTCTCAGTGTGGCAATCCCGACGCTCAGAGTTTATCTTGACTGGAGAGCGCAAGTATATCAGAGATATAGAAATCTCTTCGGGCTTGACGAAAATGAGCCAGAAGACACGGATGAAGCTCCAACGGATGATATACATAGAGTATGGTATAACGCTATTATGATGCTGGCTGACGACAACTTCAGCAACGTCGATTTAGTGGTTGAAAAGCCATACAAGGCGGCCTTTAACTATATGGCCTACAAAAAAGAAAAAACTCAGAAAGAAATCGAAGAGTTAAAGAAAATACAAAAGAGATGACATACTACTCACTCGTAAAAGCCATTCAGACGGCTTGCCAAAATCACAAGCAAGTGCAATCCTACGGCTACGGCAACTTGAGCAACATCGAGACACCTCTCGTATACGGAGACAGAAGATACCCATATGTGTTTCTAAATCCAACTGCCCACACAATGCAAGAAGGCACACTTCTTTACAGGTTTAATATGATTGTAATGGATCTGGCCGGTGAGGATTTCAGAGACGTGCCAAACGACGAAGAAAGCGCCTTTACAGATATCATCATAATCAAGGGTGAGGACACTATCCTATACGCTCAGAGCGATTGCTTGCTAATCATCAACGACATCCTATCGGAGCTTCGTTACGCCATCGAAGACACAGACGTGACTTTGAATGTGGGCCTAACACCCTTTGAAGAGCGCTTTAACGACACCGTTGCAGGTATGACAGCAACTATCGAAATCGTGCTACCAAATCTCCTAAATCAGTGTGATAGCCCCATAGCGTAATGACCGTCGAAGAGTTTGAGCAAGAGCTAAATGATTTAGGCCAAGAGTTGCAGACATTCGGCCAAGCCCAGCTGACGGACATCGTCGGCCAAGTGGTGGCTCAGATGCAAGCAAAGGCTCCGATACAAACAGGTGCACTGAAGCGCAGCATTCAAGCTACGATTAATCCTGATTTGAGCTTCAGCTTCTTTATGCTTGATTACGGCTTCTACCAAAACTACGGTGTTGCCGGCTTCGACGCTAATCAGGCCATCACAACTCCAAGCTTCGGCCTGGGCCCTGATAGCCTGGCACCTCGCTCAGGATGGGGCACCGAATATGCATTCACAGATAGAAGAGACCCAGACAAAAAATATAACTATAATCGATATGGCATCAAGGCCAAAGAGTTTTTCAGCATCGAAGAGCAGAGAGACTTTATAGTGACCACTATGCAGCAATACATCGACAACATCTAATACTATGGCAACATTAACACAACAGCCTTCAGAATGGAATATGGCATATATGCCAAACGTTTTCACAGTGGCTTCATCAACAGGTATAGCAGCACTCAGAGTGCTTGTAAATGGCGTGGAAGTGGCCTTGCTAAAACAAACTGAAAATCCTTCAGGGAAATGCCACTTCGACGTTTCTAAAGTTTTGCAATCATACCTCGAAACATCATTCGTGGAAGAGACACCACTCTTGACACAATCTAATGGTGAGGTGCTCTCATACAGAGTGCAATACGGTGAGGTGCCAGTTTCAGGAGGCCTACCAGTATACTCAGGCTATTCATTTTACAGATACGTAATCAACGGATACTCCAACTGGAGAGACCTGAACTGGAATAGTGCATCATATGTGCCAACAGGCACTGAGTTTGAGTGCCCTGGCGGACAATCATTTTCAGCCATTGTAAATCCAGCAGAATACCTCACAAACTATCCAAGCAACTACCAGATTGCTGATAATGAATACCATACACTATCCTTCATCAACAAAGTTAAAACAGTGGGCCTTGCGTATATGCAGGAGCAGCCATACTTTGCTGTATACAAGTTTTACAATGCAAGTGATGTGTTGATTGGTGAAAACATTTACGCGCTCTCAGACGCGACTGGACTGGGCCCACGAGTTGATTGTAATGATTTAGGACAGTATACCTTTACAGTTAATGAGCTTGTGGGACACATTGGTGCTGGACCACAAAATCTAAAGGATGCTGGCATCTGGCAAGCTTGTGACCATTACACTATTTCGATTTACTCGATGGACTATTGCTATTACGAAGTAAATGGACCTATCTCAGATTGTGATGACATCGGTGAGCTTGCTGATTACCTTGATGCTGAGATTTATTCAAGACGTTTCGATGTGACAGAATACTGCACACCATTCGAGCCAATCAGGCTATCCTTCGTTAATCAGTATGGTATGAAAGATTATTATACCTTCGACAAGCGAAATACATATACTGTTGAGACAAAGAGGCAAAACTACCTTGAGACACTCGGCACCTGGGAAGCTTCAACATTTACTATCCCACAACAAGGACGTGGCTTCAGGACATTCGCTTCTGAGATTTCAGAGACAATGAGCCTATCTACAAACTGGGTGGATACAGACGTTGCTAAATGGATGCAAGAGCTTTTCACAAGCCCATCAGTAATGATTTACAAAGCCGGCCAATGGGAGCCTTGTGTAATCACAAGCAACACATACCAAGAAATGACAAAGGCACGCCAGAAACTATTCAGATATGAAATCAGCGTGCAATACTCCAATCAAAAGACAGTGCAAAGAGGATGATACAGTTATACGCATACGATAATCAGGGTGACAAACACCTTCTGGACCTTTATGACGAGTTGCCTATTCTGCTGAACTCATCAGTGGACGATACGCAAGATGTGACAATGGTGACATCAGATTTTACTCGCCAGTTTCGTATGCCAGCAACTGCTATTAACTCCAAGTTTTTCAAGTGGTGGTATACTGCTGGAGCTATCGATTTCGATGTGACGAAGAAGATTAGTGCAGAGATACACGTTGATGGCCTGCTATTCAAGAATGGCCATATGAGATTGATGGGAGCATACCTAAATAATCAGAGAGACATCATTGAGCTCGAAGTTGTTTTTATGGGTGAGACCAAAGATTTCGCAACACAAGTGGGTGAGGTGTTTCTAAATGAGCTGGACCTCACATCTGGTGACCACATTAGGACACTGGATAGCCTGGAAGACAGCTGGCTGCCATTCGACCTAAATCCTTTAAAGGACGGCATCATCAGATACATCGTGGCTGACAGAGGCTATGAATATGATGAGAATGGAGACCAGTTGCCAACAGTGCCTGGCGAAAATCCTTCTGAGATTGCTTTTGCAAATACTACTGGAGCCTCACACGCTGATGGCTTCTTTAACAATGCACACCCTTTACTGCTGAATGCATTTACACCAATCATTCAAGTAAAGTTTATTATCGACCAAATCTTTGCCAGAACTTCATACGGCTACTCTGCCGCATCCGTTTTTAACGAGGAATGGTTTCGCTATCTTTACACAGACGGGCTCGGCACTGCGTCGCCATACACTAACGGTGTTTTGCATACTTGCACTGTAAAGCCTGCAACATATAGGATAGGTGATAGCGTTGAGGAAATCATCGAATGGACAAACAAGGTGAGTGACCCTGCTAACTCATTCGATACTACAACATTCAGATACAACGTCGGCATCACTGAAGATTACTCATTCGACATTACAGTTATCTCAGGTGACCAAATCAGTTTCGATGGAGGCGGCGGAATGACGCACACTATTAGGCTATACAGAGTTTCTGGAGGTGTGACAACACTGGAAGCCACTGATAGCGCATCAGGCACTGGCTCACCAGGCCAAGCTGTGACACTAACAAATACTATTACTAAATCGTATACAGGTGTAAATCAACTACTTGATGGTGATTACCTTTATATGACAATCGAAGTTTCAGGTGCTTCAGAAAATCCCGGCATCCTTGATACCTCTTCATTCGTTTGCACACTTGCTCCAGAGGAGATGAGTATAGCAACTATGATGAAGGATAATGTGACAGCTATCGATTTTCTAAAAGGCATCCTAACACGCTTCAAGCTTCTAATGGTGCCAAATCCAGATAATGCCACACTATTCGACATCAAGCCTTGGGTGGCCTACATCGGATATGGAGACCGTCTGGACTGGACACACAAACTTGATGGCTCGAAAGACATCGAGATGAAGCCACTATTCTTTGATAATGCTGCCAATCTAATCTTTACAGACCAAGAGGACGAGGATAGCGTTAACAAATACCACCAATGGCAATACTCAGAAGTATACGGCACAAGGACATACTCATCTAACAATGAGCTTCTAAAAGATACAAAGACAGTTGATACAGTGTTTGCACCAACTCCTTGTGACCAAGTTGTTGGGGCCAATGATACCTCTGAGTTTATTATCCCATTCTTCAGTGTAATAGGAAGCGAAGAAACAGACCACGGACACCTTCAGAGATTACCAATGGCGCCAAAGCCACGCCTGCTATTCTGGAATGGCCTTCATACTGGCATACCAACTCCTTCAGAAAGATGGCACTATTCAGATGGCACTACAAACGTTGATGCTGATTACTATCCAAGAGCCACATCAGTTTCTGAGATACCAACAACAGCCACATCACTAAATCTCTCCTGGGAGAAAGATTTCCAATACTTTTCATTACAAGGAGGACCTGAAGGCCTATTAGGCTCTGATGTATACCAAACATTCTGGAAGCAATATATCGATAGCCTTTATAATCCTGAAGCAAGGATAATGAGTGCATACTTTATTCTTGATAATGAGGACCTCAGAACACTCTCATTTGATGATGCTATTTTCATCAAGGATAGCTGGTGGCGCCTGAACAAGATTGTTGATGCTCCTATCGGAGACGTTTCATCCACAAAGATTGAGCTAATCAAGCTCATCAACTTCGACATTGATCAAGAAGAGTTTGCTGGCTTCGATTTCACAATCTCTCTCGGTGGCCTAATCGGCACAGGGCCTGGAAGCACAAACTATTACAGGCTATCTAACTGTGATGGTGTGACAGCCGACATCATCGCCTCGACGACATTTAACTTGCCAATCGGCACTGTTGTTTCTGTGACAGGCTCAGGATACGTCGGTGAGTGCTGGACAGTTGCTGATCTTGCTACGGCTCCAGCTGATGCTCCTATTGCTATCTTGTATGAAAGTTGCCTTGAGTGTGGATATATCCCAGCACAAGGTGAGGGCTTCGAAGCTCCAACATCTCAGCAAGTTGCACAAGGCCGTGAGGCAGCTGCTACACCACCAGCAGAGCCGGTACCAGCAGAGCCGGTATGGAACGAAGAGACACAAGAATGGGAAACTAACTCTGGAGCATACGGAGGATAATACAAAATAATAGGACCACATATTTAATAGTATGGCAAAGAACGTCGAAATAACATTCAAGATTGATGGCATCGAGTACTCGATTGACCAACTGTATGAGTTAAAGAAAGCTGCTACTGAAACAGGCGAAGAAGCCAAGAAAGCAGGCAAAGAGGCAGCCGAAGGCCAAGGCTTTTTCAGCAAGAAGCTTGATGAGACCAAAGAGAAACTGAAAGATTTCGGTGCCTCTCTGAAGGACCTCACAAAAGGCTTCGGCAAAATGAGAGATGGCCTCACAAAGGTGGGCCAAGGCTTCGGGCTATCTGGCAAAGCAGCACAAATCTTCGGAAAGGTGACAGCAGGAGCCGTTGCAGCAACTGGCATCGGCCTTCTTGTGATTGCAGTGACATCACTCATCAACTACTTTAAAAATCTGAATGCTGGAGCTAAAATCGTTTCTGCTACTATGGCTGCACTCGGTGCATTCGTAAAGCAAGTGGGCACAGCAGTTTCAGCACTCCTATCTGGAGACTGGACAGGCTTCACGAGTGCTATCTCGAATACTGGCAAGGCTATGAGCGAAGCAGCTAAAGCAGCTTCAGCCCTTGTTGATGCAACACAAAATCTGAATGATTTTCAGGGCCGTGCAGCTATTGCAAATGCACAGCTAAAGCAAAATATGGAGGCCTACAAGAAAATCCTTGAGGATAGCACTAAATCTGAAGAAGAGCGTCTTGCAGCACTTGATGAAGTGACATCAAGAGCACAGCTCATCCAGAATAATATGCAGCAGGAGATGAAGATGCAGTTTCATTTGCTTGAGCTAAAGAAAAAGACACTCACTAACGAGGCAGAGATTAATGAAGTGCTAAAAGAGCAAAAAGAAATCACAGCACAACTCATTGAGAGTGAGACAGAAAGAGCCAACATTACATACGATGCTGAAAAAGTTGCAAGGGAAATCAGACAACAGGCAGCAGCAGACCAGAAGACAAAAGCAGACGAGCGCAAAAAGAATGCAGAAGACGTTGAGGCGAAACTTGCAGAACTGAGAGTTGCTTCGTTAAAGGATGAAGCTGTAAAGCTAATGGAAACAGCGGAGCTTCAGAAGAAGGCCGCCGTTAAAGAACTCGAGGACAAGGGTGCTTCACGAGCAAAAATCCTTGAGCTTGAGAAACTATACGATCAGCTATCTCTTGAGCAACTGACCAAATACTACGCAGACAAAAAGGCCAAAGAAGATGCAGAAGCCCAGGCAGAAAGAACTCGCCTACAAGCACTCGAACAGCAAAAGATTGCAGTTATTAGACAACTGAACAATGATGCGAGAGACGATGAGTTTGAAGCATCCAGAGCTGCACTGGACCAACAGTTTGCAGACAGACAGCTTGAGCTAATCAAGTTAGGCCTTTACAATAGTAAAAAGCTTGAGCTTGATAAATGGTATGCTAAAGAAAAAGGCAAGATTGATGATGCACAGGCAGCCAACCAAGATGCATTACTGAACGCACAGCTTGCAAGAACAGCTGAAGTATTCGGAGACATTGCAGTGGCAGCCGGTGAGGGAACTATTGCAATGAAAGCAGCATCCAGCGCTCAGGCCATTATTAATACATACCTCGGTGCATCACAAATCATCGCAGACGAACTAATCCCAGCACCACTAAAGCCATTTGCTATTGCAGCTATCATCGCAATGGGTATGAAACAAGTGCAAGCCATCGGGGCAACACAAGTACCAGAGGTGCCAAAGTTTGCACTCGGTGGTATGATTGGTGGACCATCTCACGCTATGGGTGGTGTGCGACTTGAGGCTGAAGGTGGAGAATACATCATCAACAAAGCAGCAATGGGTGTGCCAGGAGTGGCTTCGATTGCAGCCTCATTGAACGGTATAGCAAGGCCACAAGACGCTGCAGGAGGCTCGATAAATACACCGGTACCAGCTTCAAACGGTGGAGCTCAGATGCCACTTCGTGCCTACGTTGTTGCGACAGAAATGACGAGAGCACAGGAGATTAACACAAACATTGAACGCCAAGCAAGATTATGAAAAAGATTGTTGAACTGATTGTAAAACTATGGGACAACGAAGAGCTCGAAGACGTCGGAGTTGACGCCGTGGCTCTTGTTGAAAATCCAGCTATTGAGTTGCCGTTTATGGCCTTTGCAGCTGAAGAAACATTCGTAAAGCCAGAAGCTGGCGAAGAAGAAGGTGATTTCGTGGGCCGTTGTATTCCAGAACTAATGAACGAAGGCTACAATGAGGCTCAGGCTGCAGCTATTTGCTATAGCTATTACCAAGACGCACCAGATTACACCCAGCACACTCTGTTTGAAGAGACGATAGTTTCTATTGCAGATGAATACGGTGAGACCTACGACCCTCTGACAGCAGAATACATTGATCTAACTCAGAATGAGTTTACTAACATCGGTGACTTCATCAAGGGTATAGGAGCACTTGATTTGCTAACAAAGCCAGAAATCAAGAAGCAGAAGCAAGGCAAGACAATGTACCGCTACGCTGGCCCATCTGCTCAGAGAAACTTCTGTAAAGCTATGCAGAGAATGAACAAGCTTTACACTCGTGAAGACATTTATATGATGGAGACCAGAACAATCAACAAGAGCTTCGGCCCTGGGGGTGATGCAGGATATAGCATCTGGACATACAAAGCGGGCCCGAACTGCAAACACTACTGGGAGGAGCTAACAGTATTTACAGGAGATAACAATCAACTCATCCTACTATCTCACGGCCCAGTTTCAGGCCCTGCAGGCACTAAAACGTATGATTTGCCTAATCACGGCTATATGCACGCTAAAAGAGGCTCATTCAGCTTTAGTGTAATCGACGAAGAGCAGAGGGTTGTGGTGGGCCCAGTGCTTGTGCCTAACAAACTAATCAGAAGAGTTGATAAAGAAACAGGAGAAGAGTATTTTGTTTACTTCAGCGAAAAGACGGTTAAAGACATAGCAGAAATGCTATTTGAACGAAATATGCAAAATAGGACTAACATTGAACACACTTCTTTTAATACTAACAATAATAACACTCTTCTTGAGAGCTGGATTGTTGATAATCCAGAAATGGACAAAGCTAAAGCAATGGGCTTTGAAGTGCCTAAAGGGACGCTGATGCAATCCAGACGCATCAACGACGACAAGACGTGGCAAGAAATCAAGGACGGCAAGTTGAGAGGTTTCAGTGTTGAAGGCATATTCATTGAAAAGGCCTCTGAGAGGCCAGCAACATCAGAGGATGAAATCTTTAATCAAATCCTTGATATTCTGAAGAATGTAAAATAAAAAAGGGCCTCCAGAATGGAGGCCCTCACTCGGCCTAAAACAATGAAGAGACTAAAAAACGGCCGAGTTAATACAAGTTGCTAATCCTACGATTGAACTTTTTTGCGTAATGGTTTACAACACCTTTACCCTCACAAGCTTGACGCTTTAGGTGGTGACCCAGAAATCTGTTGCCACCACCCACATCATCACATAACGGACAGTAATGAAGAACTTGCGACTGAACGTGGCCACCCTTCTTCGACCCTTCGATTTGCTTCTGAGTGCGTTTCATATACTATTTATTCTACTTCTTTTACGTCTTCACGATTGAGAGGCAACATACAAAAGCCTTTATATGGCTGTTGATAACGTGATGCCTCAGGATGTGCATATACTCTCACAGTGCCAGCGTAAATAAACTGACGCTCGATTTCTAAACAATCACCAGGATTAACACTATACTTGCCACGTGCAAGAGAGAATGTAATAGGTGCACCGATGTATTCTACAATCTGACCGGTGACGTCTGAGTATTTCTTGCTTTTACGAGCAACATCCTTCTGAAAAGTCTCATTTGAGACTATTTCTACTTCGACACGAGGCACATTAACACTGTGCGTTAGAGTATTGATTACAACAATAGGCTGTGAGGTATGCTGACGCTCGGCCTTGTAAAGACCGCCCTTTTTGAGGATTACCATACCCTTTGAGCTCTTGATAGTTTGCCCGATATACTTGACAGGCTGGCCGTATTTAACACGAGGCAGACGCTTCGTTGTTGCAACAGTATCAAGTGATGCAACTTTAGGCTTGATAGCACCGGTGACACGAAACGCACATTTGATTTGCTTGCCTAATCCTGAGAGGACGTTATCTACAACAACGCCATTAACGATTGACAGTGCGTGAGCGGCGACAACTACGTAAAATACACCTTCAGGATTTGCCTTTGCAAAAGCTCGGACAGTTGGAGTATTATCGTAACGACCTTGCGTGAGCTCGATTTTGAGGCCAGGCTCGTTATATACATTGATTACTGGCTCGAAGTTAACACCGTTGATTTCGAAATCTTGATCTGAGATAGCCTTGACGATATCGAAGCCTTTGCCGTCTTGACGGCCCATCTTCTTGAGAATGCTATAGCACTTCGCCTCTGACCAGCCAGTGACACTCTTGAGAGCGAGCACTGTGCAGTTGTTGGTATCCTTCGTGGTGGATTTCTGTAATACTTTATTTGCCATTTTGATTTTGATTTGATAGTTATTATACGAGCTCTTCAGATTTTGTTTCAGCAAGATTTTGTGCTTCTTTATATAGCTTGATAAACTTGCCTTGCCAGAAGGGATTAGGATTACATACCCATAGGTTCATAGTTTCCACCATAGTTTCGATACACTCATTGATACCGGCTTGCTTCCACTCTGTGGATGATTTCCAGGATTTTGCATACTCGATACAAGTTTCCATATTGATTTGCATTGATGATTTTTCCATTTTCATTTTGCGTGGCCCGCCGGCATTAATGATTGATTTATACTACTATTATACAACTTTTTTTTGAGATAAAAAAATGCTTGACTAACTTTTTTTATAAAATGACTAAAAAGTTTCACTTGATACTATTACCACATCTCAGCCATAAAGCGGGCTTCCTCATCAAGTTTTACCTGATGTGCCTGTGTGGGAGACATTCCGATAGCACGGTTATGGCAATAGCACGCAGCATCAACCATAGAATACATCCACTCATCTTTAATCTCGTGGCCGTATACACTATCATCGAAGGTGTATGAGATAACGGTTTTCATTTGATTTTCCATTTTTACTTGATTTTAGTTTTTATTTTAATAGTGACAGGGTAAATGATGCCACAAAAAAATGACAATAAAAAATGTTGGACTGACTTTTTTTCACATTTGACTAAAAATGTGTGTAAATAGTTCTATTTTGATGCTTTTGACACTTTTTAGGGGCCCGTATATTTATAGTAATATAGGCAATCACAAATAAAAATAACTAATCATTATGACTTCAAACGAAGCTATTCGCAAGATTAAAGTTCTATTGGGTATTGAGAAGTTCGAAGCAACTGCGACATTGTTGGACGGCACTCCTGTGCACGTTGACACTGATTTCGAAGTTGGTGTGGCTCTTCACATCGTTCAAGAGGACGGCACGTTCTTGCCAGCTCCAGAAGGTGAGCACATCCTATCGGATGGCCGCAAACTTTACGTGGACGCTGCAGGCGTAATCACAGCTATCGAAGAAGAAGCAACTGAAGAGGCACCTGCCACTGAAGAAGCTCCTGCTACGACAGAAGAAGCTATGGAGGAGATTGTTGTTGAAGATGTGCCAGCAGAGGTTGCTCCTGTGACAGAAGAGATTGTATCAGCAGTTGTTGAGGCAATCGCTCCTATCCTTGAGGAGGTGACAGCACTAAAGGCACAACTTGAGGCTCTTTCAGGCCGTTTCAACAAGTTTTCTAATGAGCCAGCTGCAAAGCCGGTTCGCAACAACTTTGCTGAAGAAGCAAAAACTGCTGCACAAACAGCAGAAGCAAGAGTTCACTCACTTGCTAAAATCAGAAATAATAAAAAATAATATACATTAAAATGGGATTTAATCTTTCCGCATTAACTGCATACTCCGATGAGTTGAGTTTTTCACTCATCAGCGAAGCCGTACTGACTACTGACCTAATGGGCAAAATCTCTGTGCGCGCAGGCCTTTCTGCTGGCACAGTTGCTATCAACTTGATGGACGGTGACCTAAACGTATCTGACCGCAACTGTGGTTTCACTCCTTCAGGTGACATCAACTTTTCACAAGTTAATATCACTATTGTTGACAAGCAAGTAAAAATGGAGGTTTGCCCGACAGACCTACGTGAGTATTACCTTTCACAACAAATGAGCGCTTCTGCTGTTGCAGGAGGTGAAGAAGTTCCTTTCGAGGAGGTTATCGCTAACTACTACATCCAGAAAATCAAAAACTACAACGAAGGTTTCCTAATCAACGGTGACGGTGTTGCAACTGGTATCAAAGGACAAATCACTGCTGCTGCAGGTGCTACTGTTCCTGCTGGTGCTGCTGCTTGGACACTTGCTAACGCAGTTGACCAGGCTCTTGACCTATACGACGCTATCGGCGAAGAAGTTAAAGACAGAAGCGACTTGATTATGATGGTTTCACCAGCAAACTACCGCACTCTTGTTAGAGCTCTTGTTGCTGCTGACCTATACAACTTCAAATCAGTTTCTGGCAACGAAATCGTTGAGCTTCCAGGCACAAATATGGCCATTGTTAAATCTTCTGGATTGACAGGTTCAAACTACGTTGCTGCTGGCCCAGCTGAGTTCATCGTTGCAGGCACTGGCCTTGTTGAGGATGCAACTTCAAGCTTCGGTATGTTCTACTCACCAGCTGACGATGTTGTTAAAGTTCGCGCATACTGGAGACTTGGTGTTGCTGTTCACCAGGTTAACTTGTTTGCTACAAACGACCTTGCATAATATACAAACAACTAACTAAAGAGAGGGGCTCATAAAATCCCTCTCTTTTACCACAAAAAATAACTATTTTAATATGGCTTGTTCTATTTCTTCAGGTATCTCATTGGATTGCCGCGATAGCCAGGGTGGTGTGTTGTATGCATATATTGCAAACGGACCAGTTGATGGCTACACAGAGGCTGCAGGTGTTATCTCTGCAATCACTGTTGGTGGTGTTGCTCCTACTTTCTACAAGTTTGAGTTCCCGAAACAAACTGCGTCTTTCACTGAAACTGTAAACGCTTCTACAGAAAACGGCACCGTTTTCTACACACAGGAGCTTTCTATGGTATTCAACAAAATGACAGCAGAAAAGCGTAATCAGTTAACTCTGATGGCGCAAAATCAAGAGCTTCTTGTTATCGTTAAAGATGGCAATGGCAAGTTCTGGACAGTAGGCCTTGAGAGAGGCTCTGTTCTATCCGCAGGCACTCAGACTTCTGGGGCGGCCTACGGCGACAGAAACGGTATGGAGTTGACGCTTCAAGGTTTGGAGGCTCAGCCTACATTCGAAGTTGACGCTACCGTTGTTGGTGAGTAATCACCCAGTTATCAAAACTGCCTATATATGATGAGGGGCCCTTCGGGGCCCCTTTTTTTACGACAAAAAGTTTGATAAATATATCTATAATAAATACGTTCAGTATAAATGACATTATATTTTACAACAGTTCCAGGCGAAAATACAAATAGTTTCACTGTGAGTATTCCTAATGCAAATATAGCACCATCAGGTATTTGGACGCTATCTCTCAGAAGCCAGTTAACTCACGTTTCACCTGTGCAACAACTTGAGAGCCAGTTAGGTATGGACCTTGACATAGTGCCATTTGAGACTAATGACAGATATACTACGTTTCGGTTCAGTAATAACTTTGCTTGGCACGATATGAAAAACTTTCTAAAGAATGGCATTTACTATTACCGTATTGGTATCAAAGAAAATGACCTAAACTTTTTAGAATATATAACTGGTGTTGCAAAAGTAATCACACAGGCTTCACTTGATCCTGCAAAAGAAATCGTTAAATATAATAGCAACAACGAAGACAACTCAGGCTTCGTGTTCTATTCTGACACATTATGAGATATAATCCCGAAAATCTATACTCCGTAAAGAGCCATTCTTTCGAAGCTATTCCATTGCCATCTTTCAAAGAGCACCGTAATAAAGATTACGTATACTTTGGAGACAACAATCTTTACCCACAGAAACTTGTTGAGCTATTTCAAGGCTCGGCTATTCACCACACTGCTATCGAGGCAAAATCTGCTGCTATCAAAGGCGAAGGCTTTGCAGTATACGGAGACACAGAGATAAATACAAACGGAGAGACACTGAATGAGCTATTTGCAAAGATGGCGTTGGATTATACACTATTCGGTGGTTTCGCATTAAACGTCGTCTGGGCACGTTCTGGTGAGCGTATTGTAGAGATGTATCACCTACCATTCGCGAATGTGCGCTCCGGCAAGATGAATGAGCTTGACCGCGTCGAAGAGTATTTTTACTCATCAGATTGGACAAACACTCGTAAATACACACCTGCGGTATACAAATCATTTAACACAGGGGAGACAAGCGGCGACGACGCATCTCAGATTTATTACTATTACGAATACACCCCAGGTTCAAATACGTATCCATTACCGGATTACGTTGGTGCAGTTAACGACATCGAGCTGGATGCGCGTATTTCGCGCTTTCACAACGCAAATATTTCACAGGGCCTGGCCCCTTCCCTGGCTATCAACTTCCGTAACGGTATTCCATCGCCAGAAGAAAGACAAACTATCCTTCGGGACATCGAAGACACATTCTCGGGCGAAATGAATGCAGGACGCTTTTTCCTCCTATTTTCTGAAGCTGGCAAGGAGGCCCAGATCCAGCCTATATCGGCGTCCAACGACCAGTATTACATCACACTTGAAGAGCGTATTACATCACGCCTTCTGACGGCTCACAGGATCACGTCTCCGCTGCTTTTGGGCATCAGAGATGGTGGTGGCCTTGGTTCTAATAAAGATGAGCTCTTGGTTGCTTGGGGCCACTTCTACGGCACAGTAATCCAGCCAGCACAAAAGAAGCTTGTAAAAGAGTTAAACTGGCTGACAGACAAAATGGGCTTTGGACTAACTCTTGAAGTTAAAGAAGCTGCTATCATTTTGGACGACACAACTATCGAAACAGACGAAACAACAGACATTATCGAATGAGCCGCACAGTATTACTCGTATCAGAAGAAAAACTAAAAGCTTTTACAGCTATTCACGAAAACGTGCAAGCAGCTGATTTGGCTCCACACATTACTGCAGCCCAGGACATTCACCTACAAGGTGTGATTGGCACTGCTCTTTTGAATGCACTAAAGACAGCTATTTTGAATAATACTTTAACTGTTGATGAAAAGACACTACTTGATGATTATATTTCATCAATGCTCGTTAACTGGGCTTTTTATATGGCTCTGCCATTCTTGAAGTATAAAGTTGTTGACAAGGGCATCGTTTCGGGCTCTTCTGAGACATCTAATCCTACTACCCTTGAAGAGCTACAGTATTTGAGACAAAGTGTGATGGACACAGCCGAGTTCTATCAGGAGAGATTGCGCCAGTATTTGATTGCAAATACTTCAATGTATCCAGAGTATTCACAATGGGTATCAGGTGAGATGGCTGCAGACAGACAATCAGATTACTTTAGCGGTTTGACAATCCCACACGCAAAATACAAGTATAATGGACAATATTGCCCAGACGACTGCAACTATGTATACTACATCATCTAAATATAAAGCAACTAAAGCTACTCAGAGCAATCTGAAAAAGCTGCAGATCTACCTAACTAAAAATGCAAACGTTTCTAACAGCAATAATCACAGATAAAGTTGTTCAAACGAATGCTATCGGTTTGATAGGTTTGACACTGGCTGAAGTTGATATTATAGTAAAAATACTGGGTGGATTAGCACTGTTCGTGTATACCATCGTAAAAATAATCAAAGAGTTGAATAGTGGCAAAGGCAAAAGTTGATTACATTCTTTCTAAATGGACATCACGCAAACTAATGGTGTTCTTTATCTCTGCTTTTGCTTTATTTACTGGCAAGCTTGATGGAGATAACTGGGTGATAGTGAGCACTGCCTATATTGGTGGCGAAGTTATTTTGGATGCCGTGACAAGATTACGCGGCATAAAAGTAAAGCCAGAAGAGGCTCCATAAAACAATAAAATATAAAAATATATTTACAATAAATGATTACTGAAAACACAACAGACGCAGTTCAACAATACGTTGAAAATCAAACTGGTGGTGCAGTGACAGCTCCGGTTAATGGTTCTTGGATTGCAGCGTATTGCTTGTATCTTGGTATCACAGCCCCAGTAAATAGCTCTTGGCTTCAGGCGTTGTGTAATCATTTCGGTATCACATCCCCACTTTACAACTCGTGGACAATCGCTTTGGCAAACTATTACGGTATCACAACACCGTATCCGTATGGCACTTGGTGGATGGCTCTGGCAGACGTTGGAGGCGCTCCAGTTGTGCCATTTCAGTGGGATCTAAATACTAACAACTGGGAGGCAGAAACACGCAGTTGGGACACTCCATAAACATAACAAATAAAAAATGGCTTCTTTAACAGGACAACAAATAAACAACACATACCAATCTCTTCTAAAAACAACAGATAACGGGGAATTAGGACAACAAACACCTTCAGTTATTACAGATGGTGCTGGAAACGCAACACCATTATCACTTGCTCAATATAAAGTAATTCTTGAGAAAGATAATCAAAGGTTAGAAGTAAACGACGTAGCAACACAAATACAAGGTGACACTGTTGTCGTAAAAGATGCAACATCAACTAACCTACTTTGGACAACTGCAGCTTCGATAGCACTTGGTAATAGCACAAACTATTTAGAATTCGATGCTACTAACGCAGCGTTTACTGGAGCAGTTGATTTCGCAGGGGCTACTGTGACAGGTTTGCCAGGTGGCGGCGGTGCTCCAGCGATTTCGTTCGTGCCATCAACACCTGTTTCTTTTACAGGCCCATCTTCAAACGACACTATCATTGCTTCAGCTTTGATCCCAGCAAACACATTCGCTTCTGGTGATGTATTGGAGTTCACACTATCTACTCCATTCGATTTCTCGGCTGGCGGCTGGATTTACTCTTCAGTTTGGATTTACACCGACAATACTACAATCTACGGCGGTGATAGCATTGGACAAATCCAGGCACCGACCGGACGAGACGGCCTTTACAAGAAGATCCTTTACATTAACGACGCAAACACACAATACAGAAGTTATTCTCTTGCGTGTGACACTTCACAACAAGTATATAGCGGAGACCCTTGGTATTCATACGCTATTAACTGGACAGTTGACCAATATATTAACGTTCACGCGTGGGTGGATAACGCAGGCACAACCATTTCTGTGCCAGGATTTACAATGAAAAAAATCAACTAAAATATGCCAGGTTATATCAAATACGTAAAAGACGAAAACGGCAACGTTCAAAGAGTTGCTGTTGACACATCAGAAATGATTTCAGTAAAAGAAGCTGAAGTTGTAAAGATGTATAATGAGCTTGAAGCTCTGAAGAATGCTGCAAACTAAAAAAGTATCAGTGATTTTGAAACAATCTGAAAAATGATTGTATAATATATACATTGTGAGACAATAGTGCCATTTTGCTCTCATTTTTATTTTGGTTTGAGCCCCGAGGATTTTTAGATTTGCCTCGGGGCTTTTTTTATGAAACAATCTGGAGAGAGTGATATATAATAGGCTGGCCAGAACGGCCGCGCTACAAACTAAAATACATTTTACAATGGCACAATCTAATAAAAATGGGACATTCGTCCCCGTCTTTGACGCCTGGGCTTGTGAAGCCCTAACTATCGAGCACCGTTTCGTTCTCGGTGTAATCCACAGCTTTTACATTAACAAGAAGAGCTTCTACCTGAGTATTAATCAGTTTGCAAAGAAGTATCATATCTCTCCCAGGACATATAGGAGACGCCTGGATGAGCTCTTTGATATGGGCCTAATAAAACATACGTCCACGATTGCAACTGGCTGGAGAGTGATTGAAATCGATTACTGTGAGCTCGACTTCTTGACTAAAAAAAGTAAAAAAGAAAGTGCATCAAATGATATTAAATCAAATGCGACTGTATCAAATGAGACACCTTCAAAGCCTAATATCACCCCAGATGCTTTGAATGATTTCATTAACTCGACTAACTTTGATGACCTTGATT
>OBMK010001240.1_pt1 | contig 22198 bp, 22 predicted proteins | sample 1539081 | NCBI WGS metagenome assembly OBMK01 (sample SAMEA3355528, study PRJEB22509) | marine metagenome | biome: marine; feature: river plume; material: water | place: USA | collected 2010-08-07 | depth 0.5 m | reverse complement strand
CCTGCTGCTGCGCTTCTTCCTCTAACCCGCGCGCCGCAGTTTCTTGCAAGAAACTGCCAAGCCCCTTGCAAGGGGCTTTCCAAATCTCTTGCAAGAGATTTACGCCTCTCCCCACCTTGCATTGCATCACCCATCGCGCGCTGTGTTAATGCGGCAAAATTTGCGAAACGTCATGACGCAAGCCAGACGCCACCCATACGTAAATCAGCTGCTTCGGAAATCGTGGAAAAAATGGTTAACGCACGAAAACAAAAACAGAATTCCCCAACGGCCCGCACGGCATGATCGTCCTTGCCCGCAATCCCAGCCTTAGGCTCTTTTCAGCATGGGCAGCCTTCGTTACCAAGAGGCATTGATGCGAGGTGCTACAATGCAAATGCCCATGGTGCGGGGAAGTTTGACCCAAGGCAGGTCTTTGGCCGATCTCACTTGGTTGCGGGTGGGTGGCCCGGCAGACTGGCTGTTCCAGCCACAAGATGAGGCCGATTTGGCTCATTTTTTGAGGGAGTTACCGGAAATCACCCCGATTTTCCCAATGGGTGTCGGCTCCAATCTCATCGTTCGCGACGGTGGTTTGCGCGGTGTCGTGATCCGCTTGGGGCGTGGCTTCAACGCGATCGACATCAGCGGCGATATTGTCACGGCAGGCGCCGCGGCCCTAGACGCCCATGTCGCGCGAAAAGCCGCTGCTGCGGGGCGTGATCTGACCTTCCTCCGCACGATCCCCGGGGCAATTGGCGGGGCCGTGCGGATGAATGCGGGATGCTATGGCTGTTATGTTGCCGATCACCTGATTGACGTTAAGCTATTGACGCGAAAAGGAGAGTTTCAAACGCTTTCCGTCGAGGACTTGCACCTGTCGTATCGCTCAAGCGAGCTGCCCGCAGGGGCCGTGCTACTCTCAGCCCGCTTTCGCGCAGCCCCGGCCGATCCCGCAGAGCTCGAGCATCGCATGGAGGCGCAGATCAAAAAACGGGATGAAACGCAGCCTGTCAAAGACCGTTCGGCGGGATCAACCTTTCGTAACCCGGCTGGGTTTTCCTCTACAGGGCGCGCGGATGATCGCCATGATCTGAAGGCTTGGAAGCTCATTGATGACGCTGGCATGCGTGGGCAACAGATTGGGGGCGCACAAATGAGCGAGAAACATTCGAACTTTCTCATCAATACCGGCGGAGCGAGCGCGGCCGACCTTGAATCTCTTGGTGAATTGGTGCGGAAGAGGGTTTACGAAACCGCAGGTATTGAGCTAGAATGGGAAATATTGAGGGTTGGTGAACCGGCCCCATAAAATGGCAGATTTAGATATAACAATACGACCGGGCACAATCTCCGGCAATCAAGAGGCACAGTGTGGGTATGTCGAGCAGGACATCCCTCAAAGTCGCGGTGTTAATGGGTGGCCCTTCCGCAGAGCGCGAAGTGTCGCTGGTGACGGGGCGTGAATGCGCCCGCGCGCTGAGGGGCGAAGGATTTGAAGTGGTGGAGGTCGATGCGGGCCCCGACCTTGCTTTGCGTCTCGCCGACATTCGCCCAGACGTCTGTTTCAATGCGCTCCATGGCCGTTGGGGCGAGGATGGATGTGTGCAAGGGCTGCTCGAATGGCTCGGCATTCCTTACACGCATTCGGGCGTCCTGGCCTCGGCGCTTGCCATGGATAAGCAAAAGACCAAAGACCTGTATCGCGCTGCTGGCTTGCCGATAGTGGAAAGTGTTCTGGCCACGCGTGAGGCTGTTGAGGCAGGCCATGTGCTTCCCCCCCCTTATGTGGTCAAGCCCTATAACGAGGGTTCTTCTGTCGGTGTGAGTATCGTGCGCGAAGGTCAAAATGCCCCGCGTCTTTCGGCCGAGATGCCCGATGTGGTCATGGTCGAAGCCTATGCCCCGGGGCGTGAAATGACCACGACAGTCGTAGGGGATCATGCGCTTACCGTCACCGATATCTTGACGGATGGTTGGTATGACTATGATGCCAAATACAAAACCGGCGGATCCCGCCATGTGGTGCCCGCAGAAATCCCCCCAGAGATCTTTGCGGCCTGCATGGAGTATGCCTTGCGTGCCCATGTCGCGTTAGGCTGTCGCGGCGTGAGCCGCACCGACTTTCGCTGGGATGAAGCGCGTGGCCTTGCGGGGTTGATCTTGCTGGAAACAAACACGCAACCGGGCATGACGCCGACCTCGCTAAGCCCCGAACAGGCGCACGCCACCGGGCTTGGCTTTGGTCAATTGTGCCGCTGGATGGTGGAGGATGCCTCATGCAACCGGTGATCCGCCAAGATCCTGCGCCCTCGCGTCTGCGCTATCGGATGCAGCGCTTGATGCTGACGCCGCTCTTTCGACGTGCTCTGCATGTGGGTCTGCCACTGACAGGCATCGTTCTTGTTACCCTTGTGGCCTTTGGCACCGCAGATCGGCGCGAAGCGATTGCTGACAAGGTTGCAGATATTCGCCAACAGATTGAAACAAGACCAGAATTCATGCTGGGGGCCATGGCCATTGACGGTGCCAGCACCGATGTCTCTGACGACATTCGCGAAGTCCTCTCGCTTGATCTGCCCGTATCTTCCTTCCACATCGATCTTGATGCGATGAAGATCGCCATCCGCGAATTGCCGGCCGTGCGCGACGCAAGCTTGCGGGTGCGCTCTGGCGGCATCTTGCAAATCGACGTGACCGAACGGGTGCCTGTGGTCATTTGGCGGACCCGCGATGGCTTGGAATTGCTCGACGAAGACGGCATCGCCGTGCGCGCAGCACTCTTTCGCGAAGACCATGCCGATCTCCCGCTTGTTGCAGGAGAGGGGGCAGAGCGGGCTGTGCCACAGGCGCTGCAACTTCTGCGCGCTGCGGGGCCCCTCGGAACACGGCTGCGCGGCTTGGTGCGCGTAGGCGAGCGCCGTTGGGACGTGGTGCTGGATCGCGGTCAGCGTATCCTTTTGCCAGAAGAGATGCCGGTTCAAGCCTTGGAACGCGCAATCGCTCTGGATCAGGCGCAGGATTTATTGGGCCGAGATGTTGCAGTGGTGGATTTCCGCCAATCGCAACGGCCAACCGTTCGCATGGGCGCACCTGCAACGGATGAGTGGTGGAAAGTGCGAGAAATATTGTTGGGGACCGGACGCGGATGATCGAACTTTATCACTCCCAAAGAGCCATGCGAAATATGCGGCTTGCCGCCATGCAGCGCGGTGTCGTGGCCATTCTGGACGTTGGGTCCTCCAAGATTGCCTGTCTTGTGCTGCGGTTTGACGGGGCAGGGGGCGCAGACACCGAAGGCGTGACGTCTCTGGCGGGGCAAACCGGATTTCGCGTGATCGGTGTCGCGACCACCCGGTCGCGTGGCGTGCGCTTTGGCGAAATTCATGCGATGCAAGAAACCGAACGCGCCATTCGCACAGCTCTCCAAGCGGCTCAAAAAATGGCCAATATTCGGGTCGATCATGTGATCGCCAGCTTCTCCGGTGCCGAACCGCGCAGCTATGGGGTTGCAGGCATGGTTGATGTCGAAGGTCATGTTGTGACCGAACAAGATATCAGCCGTGTGCTTTCATCTTGTGATGTGCCCGATTTCGGCGAAGGTCGTGACGTTTTGCATGCCCAACCGGTGAATTTCGCGCTCGATCATCGGTCTGGTCTTGTTGATCCGCGTGGCCAGATGGGCCACCAGCTCTCGACGGATATGCATATGCTCACAGTTGACAGCGCGGCGATTCAAAATCTCGCGCATTGTGTCAAACGCTGCGATCTCGAACTCGCCGGCGTGGCCTCGTCTGCCTATCTCTCCGGTATATCTACTCTGGTAGAGGACGAGCAAGAATTGGGGGCTGCCTGCATCGATCTGGGCGGCGGCTCTACAGGAGTTTCGATCTTCATGAAGCGCCACATGATCTATGCTGATGCGGTTCGCATGGGCGGCGATCACGTGACCTCCGATATCTCCATGGGCCTGTCTGTGCCCACCTCGACTGCCGAGCGGATCAAGACATTCTATGGTGGCGTCTACGCCACGGGTATGGATGACCGCGAGATGATCGAAATCGGCGGCGATACCGGGGATTGGGAGCATGACAGACGCACCGTAAGTCGGGCTGAGCTGATTGGCATCATGCGCCCACGCGTGGAAGAAATTCTCGAAGAGGTCCGCGCGCGCCTCGATGCTGCAGGATTCGAGCACCTTCCTTCGCAGCAGATCGTTCTGACTGGCGGTGGCAGCCAGATTCCGGGCCTTGATGGTCTGGCCAGTCGCATTCTGGGGCACCAAGTGCGCCTTGGTCGGCCTTTGCGGGTCCACGGATTGCCGCAAGCCGCAACAGGCCCGGGATTTTCCTCTGCCGTCGGGCTTTGCCTCTTCGCCGCGAACCCGCAAGACGAATGGTGGGACTTTGAAATTCCGGTTGAGCGCTACCCGGCCCGCTCGCTCAAGCGTGCGATGAAATGGTTCAAGGACAACTGGTAACCGCTATATCTGGCGAAACTGGCGAAATCCCGCGCGTTTCACAATAAAAATGGCCATATTTTGTGGGTCGCACGCGTTTTTTACGTGACGAAGCGGTGCTGTCTAGGTAACAATGCGTCAGAATAGGCATAAAAACCTCCGCGAATGCGGAGCATAACTCAGGCGGACAGAGCGATGGCACTCAACCTTTCCATGCCCGGACAGTCGGAACTCAAGCCCCGTATCATCGTTTTCGGTGTCGGCGGAGCTGGGGGAAACGCGGTCAATAACATGATCCAAAAAGAGCTGACGGGGTGCGACTTCGTCGTCGCCAACACCGACGCTCAGGCGCTGGCGCAAAGCCGCGCAGAAAACCGGATCCAGTTGGGCGTCAAAGTTACCGAAGGGTTGGGCGCAGGCGCCAAAGCCAGCGTCGGCGCTGCTGCAGCCGAGGAAAGCATCGAGCAAATCGTTGACCACCTTGCGGGCGCACATATGTGCTTCATCACCGCAGGAATGGGGGGCGGCACCGGAACAGGCGCGGCCCCGATCATCGCCCAAGCGGCCCGCGAACTGGGTGTGCTGACCGTCGGTGTGGTCACCAAGCCATTTCAGTTCGAAGGCGCAAAGCGGATGCGTCAGGCTGAGGAGGGCGTTGAAAGCCTCCAGAAAGTCGTCGACACTCTGATCATCATTCCGAACCAGAACCTCTTCCGTCTGGCCAACGAAAAAACCACCTTTACCGAAGCATTCGCCATGGCGGATGACGTTTTGTATCAAGGTGTTAAGGGTGTGACAGATCTCATGGTCCGCCCTGGCATGATCAACCTCGACTTCGCCGACGTGCGTTCGGTGATGGACGAGATGGGCAAGGCTATGATGGGCACAGGCGAAGCCTCGGGCGAAGATCGCGCGATCCAAGCTGCAGAAAAAGCCATCGCCAACCCGCTGCTCGACGAGATTTCGCTCAAAGGTGCGCGGGGCGTCCTGATCAACATCACAGGCGGCAGCGACCTCACGCTCTTTGAACTCGACGAAGCGGCAAACCGGATTCGTGAAGAAGTGGATCCAGATGCGAATATCATCGTCGGTTCCACCATGGATGACAGCTTGCAAGGCGCAATGCGCGTTTCCGTCGTGGCCACAGGCATCGATGCTGCCGAGGTCAAGATGGACCTTCCTGTTGCAAGACGCTCCATGGCGCAGCCGCTGACACAGACCGTTGCGGCCGAGGCCCCGAAGGCGGCGACACCGTCGCAACTTTCCGTCACCTCAGTCTCTGCGGCCCCCGCCCAAAGCCCCGTTGCGGCCAAGGAGCCTTCGCTTTTTGACGAAGAGTTCGATGTGCGTCGCGCGGCAGCCGAAGAGCAGGCCGAGGATATCTTCGACGACGATTATGCGAATGAAGCATCGGGTGACTTGCCGCCCCCAGCTTACAAGCCCGCCGCGCCGCAGTTCCAGCCGCGCGCCGAGGAAACCTTTGTGGCGCCGACCCGGCCCGCAGCCGGCACGCCGTCCGCAGAAACCGTCCAGCGCGTGCAAGCCGCGGCGCAGCGCAATGCCTTGGCAGGTCAGCAGGCCCCGATCGCGCAGCGTCCCGCGCCTCAACCTGAGGCCGAGCGCCCGCGGTTTGGCATCAACTCGCTGATCAATCGGATGACAGGGAATGGTCCTGATGCGGCAGCGCCTCAAGCCGCACGTCAGCAGCCACAGGTCCGCACGCAGAGCGCTCAAAGCCAGCCTCAAGCCGCTGCAAAGCCGCGCGCCGAGTCCTCGCCAGACCAAGAGCGGATTGAAATTCCCGCCTTCCTGCGGCGTCAGGCAAACTGATCTAAGTTCACAAAATTACAATGAAAGAGCCGCTTTTTTGCGGCTCTTTTCTATTTGATTCAGAGGGTTAGCGCCCTCGATCTGCGGATTTGGCAAGGCTCCGCCCATCTGACTTTGCGGTGTAACATTGCGTTGCAAACTGTGAGTTGTGACTGCCATGGGCAATCATTACCTCTCGCTCAAGAGCGCCGCGTGCGCGTAAGGCTTGAGAGATCACTTTGCAGACGACTTTGAAATCTTCCATCAGCTTCACAGGCGTAGGTTTGCACTCGGGTGCACCTGCGGTGATGACGGTGGGGCCCGCGTCTGGGGAATTCGGCATCTGGTTTCGCCGGACCGACATTCAGGGAAAGGATTGCCTCATTCCCGCCAAGTGGAGTGTTGTGAACCAATCCCCGCTGTGCACCCGGTTGGAAAACGCTGATGGTGTATCTGTGTCGACAGTTGAGCATATCATGGCGGCTTTGGCGGGATGTGGCGTCCATAATGCGATGATCGAGTTGGATGGACCGGAAGTGCCGATTTTGGATGGCTCTTCCATTGAATATGTTCGGTCCATTCTCAAGGTGGGCCTTCGTCCCTTGCAAGCGCCGATCAGGGCTTTTGAGGTGCTCAAGCCCGTGGAAGTTCGGCGTGGTGACGCCTTTGCTCGGATAGAGCCGGGTGAGGGGTTCAAGATCGATTTTCACATCGAATTCGAAGACAAGGCGATCGGCGTCCAGACCAAAGGCCTCAACATGGCCAATGGCAGCTTCGTGCGCGAACTCTGCGACAGTCGCACCTTCTGCCGCAAGGCAGATGTAGATGCGATGCGCGCGCAGGGGTTGGCATTGGGCGGCACTTTGGAAAATGCTGTGGTTGTTGATGGCGATGCGGTGTTGTCGCCGGGTGGTTTGCGTCACCAAGATGAGGCGGTGCGCCACAAGATGCTCGACGCGCTTGGCGATCTTGCGCTCGCTGGCGGGCCGTTGCTGGGCCATTACACCGGGCATCGCGCGGGACATGCTTTGACCAATGATCTTTTGCGCGCCCTCTTTTCTGACCCGACGGCGTTCCGCATGATCGAATGCGTCGGGCCTCTCTCTGCGACGCTTCCAGGGGCTGGTGTACATGCTGGAGAATTGCCGCGCGTTGCATGATGCGTTTGTGAGCAACTCTACCGCAAGAATTTGTGCCAAAGCCGTTTTGCCCCGCATTTTTCTGTGCTAGACCGCTTGCAACCGGGCCAATTCGCTAGTCGAATTGGGCAATGATTTAAGGTGGGAACAGGCATGACGGGTAAACGATCCCTGACGCGGCTTGTAGCGGGCGGCCTCGTGGCGCTGACGCTCATTGGGTGCGGAAATAGCAAAGACCCGCGCCAATCTGGCGAGCCTATGGAGAATTACTCTGCCGAAAATATTTTTGGTCGTGGTGAGTTTGAGCTGAACCGAAATCGCTCTGAAGATGCGGCGTTTTATTTCTCTGAGATAGAGCGGCTCTATCCCTATTCAGACTGGACCAAACGGGCCTTGATCATGCAGGCTTATGCCTATCATCAGGCAAAAGATTACCCCAACAGCCGAGCCGCGGCACAGCGCTACATCGACTTCTATCCATTGGATGACGATGCTGCCTATGCACAATATTTACTGGCTCTGAGCTATTATGATCAGATTGACGAAGTTGGGCGCGATCAGGGTCTGACGTTCCAAGCCCTGCAAGCCCTTCGTACGGTGATAGAGCGTTACCCCGAAAGCGAATATGCGCGCTCTGCGGTGTTGAAGTTTGACCTCGCCTTTGATCATTTGGCGGCCAAGGAAATGGAAATCGGTCGGTATTATCTGCGCCATGAGCATTATACGGCAGCAATCAATCGCTTCCGCGCTGTGGTGGAGGATTTCCAAACCACGAGCCACACGCCAGAGGCATTGCACCGCTTGGTAGAGGCCTATCTGTCTCTTGGGCTGACTGACGAAGCTCAGACCGCTGGGGCCATATTGGGACACAACTTCCGGTCCAGCGATTGGTATGAAGATAGCTTCAAGCTGCTGAATGGGCGGGGGCTGGAGCTTGAAGCCGCAGGGGATAGTTGGCTACGGAAAATCTATCGCCAGACGATCAAGGGGCAATGGCTCTGATCGTCCGGTGGGCATCTGGGCTCTGTCGGTAACATATTATGCTTCGAACGCTCGAAATACGCGACATGTTGCTGATCGACCGTTTGGATTTGGCGTTTCAGCCTGGTCTGAATGTGTTGACGGGCGAGACGGGTGCTGGAAAATCCATTTTATTGGATAGCTTAGGCTTTGTTCTTGGGTGGCGTGGTCGTGCTGAGTTGGTGCGCCAGGGCGCGCAGCAGGGTGAAGTGGTCGCCGTTTTTGATTTGCCGCAGGGGCATTTGGCGCGTCAGATTTTGACAGAAGCCGGGGTGCCTTGCGAGGATGAGTTGATCTTGCGTCGGGTCAACACGTCTGATGGTCGCAAGACTGCATGGATCAACGATCGGCGCGCATCTGGTGAGGTGCTGCGCGCAGTATCAGAGACTTTGGTAGAGCTGCATGGTCAGCATGACGACCGGGGATTTCTGGATCCTAAGGGCCACCGCGCCATTCTCGATCAATTTGCCGACCATGCGTCGCTTTGTCAGGCGGTGAGTGCAGCGTGGAGCCAGCGACAAGCTGCCAAGCGCGCTCTTGGGGTTGCCGAGGCGGCGCTGGAGAAGGCAAAGGCCGAAGAAAGCTTTTTGCGCCATGCCGTTGCTGAACTTGACAAGCTTGCGCCTGAGCCCGGTGAAGAAGCAAGTCTGGACGTGACGCGGCGCATGATGCAGTCGGGCGTGCGGATCCGCGGGGATGTAGCACGGGCCTTGGCGCTGCTGGGGCCTGATGCGGCCGAAGGGGCGATGAGCGACGCGGTGCGCTGGCTTGACGGTGTTGCCGATCAAGCAGAGGGCAGGCTTGAGGCGCCGATGGAGGCGCTGACGCGGGCGTTTGACGCGCTTTCAGAAGCGCAAGCCGGAGTTGAGGCGGCTTTGGAGGCAATGGAATTTGATCCATTCGATCTTGAGCGCACCGAGGAGCGGCTTTTTGCCATTCGAGGGCTTGCGCGCAAGCATAGTGTAGCGCCGGATGATTTGGCGGATTTTGCGGATGAATTGGGCAAAAGGCTAAAGGCTTTGGATGCCGGGGCTGGAAATATTGCCGATTTACAGAAGGTCTTGGGGCAATCCGAAGAGGCCTACCGCAGAGTTGCAGAAGAATTGAGCCAAGCCCGACGCGATGCGGCTGCGCGGCTCGATCAGGCTGTTTCGCAAGAACTTGCCCCTTTGAAAATGGAGCGCGCGCGATTTGCCACTGCGGTGACACCAGAAGACCCTTCGGCGGACGGCGTGGATGCCGTGGAGTTTACCGTTGCGACCAATCCCGGTGCCCCAGCAGGCCCGCTGGGCAAGATCGCGTCGGGGGGGGAACTGAGCCGTTTCATGCTGGCGTTGAAAGTCTGCCTGAGTGAGACGCGCGGTGCGCGCACCTTGATTTTTGATGAGATCGACCGTGGTGTCGGCGGGGCGACGGCGGATGCGGTGGGGAGGCGGTTGGCCTCTTTGGCTGAGGGTGGGCAGGTGTTGGTGGTTACGCATAGCCCGCAGGTGGCTGCTTTGGGCGCGTATCATTGGCGGGTGGAGAAGCGGGTTGAGGGCGAGATGACGCTTTCAACCGTGGTGCCTTTGGCCGATGCGGCGCGGGTGGATGAGATCGCACGCATGGTGGCAGGGGACAGGATTACCGATGAGGCCCGGGGCGCAGCGCGGGCGCTGCTGTCGGCATCGCGGTGAGGACAAGCCTTGGAGGGGCTGCAAAACTGGCTTAAGCACGGGCTGAGGGCAGGGACGCGAGGGAGAGCGGGACAATGCTGGCACGGATGCAGGGGATCCTGCGGGACGCGATAAGCGCGCTTGTCGTCTGGGTCTTGCAAGTGCTGCGTGCGTTGCGCCGCAAGGGGCCGACACAGATCCAGTTTTGGCTCATCGCACTGACGATCGGTGTTGCAGCGGGGCTTGCGGCGCTTTTATTCCGCAAGGGTATCAATGCACTAGAAATGCTGGCCTATGGCGCGCGTGACCCGATGCGGCTGCATTCCTTTGCCGAGACCTTGCCATGGTATTGGCTGGTGCTGATCCCGACCCTGGGCGGCTTGGCGGTTGGGGTGATCTTGAACCGGTACACGCCTGATGGCCGGGCGCGGGCGGTTGCCGATGTGATTGAGGGCGCGGCAACAGAGAACGGTCGCGTTGAGATCAAGGCGGGGGTCGCCTCGGCAGCGGCATCGTTGATCACGCTCGGCACGGGGGGATCGAGTGGCCGCGAGGGGCCTGTCGTGCACTTGGCGGGTGTGATTTCTTCGTGGATTAGCAACCGCATTCATGCGGATGGAATCACAGGGCGTGACCTGTTGGGCTGTGCCGTGGCAGCCGCGGTTTCGGCCAGCTTTAACGCCCCTATCGCCGGCGCGCTTTTTGCGTTGGAGGTGGTGCTGCGACATTTCGCGGTTCATGCTTTCGCACCGATCGTGATTGCAGCGGTTGCGGGCACGGTGATCAGTCGCTTGGCCTTTGGCGATGTCACGGAATTTGTGCTGACCTCTACAACTGCACTGAGATTTTACGTGGAATTACCGGCATTTATCTTGTTGGGACTTACCTGTGGTTTGGTCGCGACGGCATTGATGCGGGCAGTTTTCTTGGCGGAGGACTGGGGCAATTGGGTGCAAGCACGCACGGGCTTGCCACGCTGGTTGCGCCCCGCCGTGGCTGGGGCATTGCTGGGCTGTTTGGCGCTGGCCTTTCCGCATATCATCGGTGTGGGATATGAAACGACTTCGGCGGCCCTGACGGGACGGTTGTTGATGCATGAGGCGCTGGTGTTTGTGCTGGTAAAGGCCTTGGCTGTGGCGATTACTTTTGGCGGGCGGATGGGGGGCGGGATTTTCTCGCCGTCGCTCATGATCGGTGCGCTGACAGGGCTGGCTTTTGGCATGATCGCAACTGGTTTTTTCCCCACAGTTTCAGGGTCTTACACGCTTTATGCCTTGGCGGGAATGGGCGCGGTGGCTGCGGCGGTCTTGGGCGCGCCGATTTCGACCACGCTTATCGTTTTTGAGATGACCGGGGACTGGCAGACTGGTTTGGCGGTGATGGTGGCGGTGTCGATGTCGACCGCTTTGGCGTCGCGGCTGGTTGATCGATCCTTCTTTCTAACCCAATTGGAGCGGCGCGGCGTGCATGTTGCGGCAGGGCCGCAGGCCTATCTGCTGGGTATGTTCCGCGTTGGGACACTGATGCGAAGACACGGTGATCCCGGCGCCGCAGCGCCGGAACGGCTGGCCGAAATGGTGGAAGATGGTGTGGCGATAGATTTCAACGCAACGCTTGAGGCGGCGATGCCGCTCTTTGAAAAAGCGGGTTCGCCCTTTTTGCCTGTCACAGGGCTGATCGAGGGCGAAACCCAGATTTTGGGCGCACTCTTTCATGTGGATGCGCTCAAGACGTATAATAGAGCCCTAGCTGCCACGGCAGCAGAAGAGCACAGTTAGCGTTAGACCCGCTCGATGGTCACTTTGTCAGTGGCATAGAAGGCGAGGTGATCCTTGATCTGTTCCATGCCTGCTTTGGGGGCCTCGTAAGACCAAGCCGCATTTTCCAAAGTCGTGCTCTTGGTGACAATGGAATAATAGCTTGCGACACCTTTGTGCGGGCAGGTGGTGCGCTGTGCGCTGGCGTCAAGGAAGGCGGTGGCGATGTCTTCGCGCGGAAAATAGATCACGAAGGGCATGTCGCCTTCGCTCAGTTCCAGTGCATTGCGGCTTTCGCCCAAGACGGCCCCTCCGGCACGCACAACCCATGTGCCCTGTGCTTTGCGGATTTTGATATATTCAGACATGATGCTTCCCCGTAAAACTCCAACCCAATGGTCGGCATTAATGACAGACCGTTAAATTGGACGGGTCGCCTGTTCTAGCCATACACGTGCTTCGTCGCTGAGACGAGGGCCGATTCTGTCGCGGCAGACTCCATGATAGTGGTTAATCCATTCTTTCTCGAGCGGACCGAGCATCTCGGGGCGGATCAAGCGCAGGTCAATCGGCACATAGGTGAGGGTTTCAAAGCCGTACATGCGCCGATCATCGGCGCCGATCGGCGGGTTTGAATCCTCGACCACGATCAGGTTTTCAATGCGGATGCCAAAGGCGCCTTCGCGGTAATAGCCCGGCTCGTTGGAGAGGATCATACCGGGCTGAAGGGGCAGTTCGGAGACGCGGCTAATACGCTGCGGGCCTTCATGGACGCATAGATAGACCCCGACGCCATGTCCGGTGCCATGATCGAAATCTTGCCCCGCGGTCCAGAGCGGAAAGCGAGCGATGGCGTCAATATCGCGCCCGGCAAGGCCCTTGGGAAAGCGCAGACGCGAGATGGCAATCATGCCTTGCAGAACGCGGGTGAATTGGGTGCGCGCCTCGTGCGAGGGCGTGCCGACGGGGAGGGTGCGGGTGATGTCCGTGGTGCCATCGATATATTGGCCTCCGGAATCCACGACAATCAGATGGCCGTCCTCAAGACGTTTGTTGCTCGTTTCGGTCACGCGGTAATGCATGATCGCGCCGTGTTCGCCTGTGCCTGCGATCGTGTCGAAGGAAATATCGAGAAGCGCGTTTGTGGCGCGGCGGTAACCTTCGAGCGTGGTGACAACGTCGATTTCACTCAAGGATCCAATAGGTTGGGCATCGAACCATGTGAGAAACTCACACATCGCAGCGCCGTCGCGCAGGTGGGCTTCGCGGGTGGCCGCGATCTCGGCGGTGGTTTTGGTGGCTTTGGGAAGAAGGCAAAGATCTTGGCCTGCGACCCATGGCACGCTGGCCTCCTGGAGTTCGAGAACCACTTTCATTGGCGCGCTATTGGTATCGACGCGGACGGGGCCTAGGAGGCTGTGCAATGCCGGAACAAAGGCCTCGGGGGGGCACGGCGTAATCTCTGGGCCGAGATGTGTGCGGAGGGCAGCAGAGAGCTTTTCGGCGGGCATGAAGAGGCTAAGGTGGCCCGTGTCATACAAGATTGCGAAACCGTGGGGCAGGGGGTTTTTGGCGATGTCCGAGCCGCGGATGTTCAACAGCCACGCAAGGCAATCTGGCAAGGTGATAACCATGGACTTTTGACCCAAGGACCGCAGGGTTTTGGCCAAGCGGGCACGTTTGGAGGCGTGGGTTTCGCCTGCCAAATCCTCGGGATACACGCTGACCGCGCCCATAGGAGGGGCGGGCTGGTCGGGCCAGATGGCGTCGACGAGATTTTCGCTGGGTTCTAGCGTTATGCCACTGTTCTCAAGCGCTTTTTCAGCCTCGGTGATTTGGTCGGGCGTGTGAAGCCAAGGGTCATAGGCCACGCGGCCCCCTTGTGAGAGCGCGTCGGCCAGCCAAGGGCCGAGCTTGATTTCGGGCCATGGCACCGGGGTGAAATGGCTTAGAGCGACTTGGCCTTTCACCTGCGTGCGGTAGCGGCCATCGATGAACACGCCGGCCCGGTCGAGCAACGCGGCACAAAAGCCAGCAGAGCCAGTGAACCCGGTAAGCCACTGTAAACGTTCATCATGTGGGGCGACATACTCGCCTTGGTGGGCATCAGCACGGGGGATCAGGAAGCCGGAAAAGCCCTGTTTGGCCATTACGGCGCGCAGCGCGGTGAGGCGGGCCGGGCCTTGTTCGGGGCGGGCGGACTCGGTGAAAGATTGAAACATCGGGTGACTCCCTCGCGGTTTGGGGAAAGGTATGACCGAGCCATTCGGGGCTGCAAGAGAAAGCGGCGTAAAAGCCTGAGAATCATGGTTAAAACGGGGGAAACCCACAAAATCCAATGTATGATTGACGTATGGGTCGCGTCTGGTTTGCGTCATGACGTAAAGTCACAAGTCGAATGTTAAAGCCCCCGCGCGGGGGGCTTTAGGGGGGCAAGGCCGCCAAGGCGGCGCGGCGCGATTTAGCCGACTTTTCGCATACCCAAAACGCGCGCGCGTTTGCGCGGGTCGCTGTCGAAGAGGGCGGCGAGTTGTTCGGTCATCGCCCCTGCCAATTGCTCGACATCGGTGATGGTCACGGCGCGGCTGTAGTAGCGGGTGACGTCATGGCCGATGCCGATGGCAAGCAGTTCGACGGCCTTGCGGCGTTCGATCATCGCGATCACGTCGCGCAGGTGCTTTTCGAGGTAATTCGCCGGGTTCACCGAGAGGGTGGAGTCGTCGACAGGGGCACCGTCGGAGATGACCATCAGGATCTTGCGTTGTTCGCGACGTGCAAGCGCGCGGCGATGTGCCCATTCGAGGGCTTCGCCGTCGATGTTTTCTTTCAGCAGACCTTCTTTCATCATCAACCCAAGATTGGGGCGCACACGCCGCCATGGTGCGTCGGCTTGCTTGTAGATGATGTGGCGTAGGTCGTTGAGGCGGCCGGGGCTCGCTTCGCGGCCCCCGGCGAGCCATTTCTCGCGGCTCAAGCCGCCTTTCCATGCGCGGGTGGTAAAGCCGAGGATCTCGACCTTGACCGAGCAGCGCTCCAGTGTGCGGGCCAGCACATCGGCGCAAATGGCGGCAATGGAGATGGGACGGCCGCGCATGGAGCCGGAATTGTCCAGCAACAAGGTCACGACGGTATCGCGGAATTCGGTGTCTTTCTCGACTTTGAATGACAGCGGCGTGGTGGGGTTTGCAACAACGCGGGCCAGACGACCCGCATCGAGAATGCCCTCTTCCATGTCAAAGAGCCAAGAGCGATTTTGCTGGGCTTGCAGGCGGCGCTGAAGCTTGTTGGCCAAACGCGACACGGCCCCTTTCAGGGGTTCGAGCTGTTGATCGAGATAGGCGCGCAGGCGTTCCAATTCGGCCGGATCGGCCAGTTCTTCGGCCCCGATTTCTTCGTCGAATTCGGTGGTGAAGGCGGCGTAATTCGGGTCGGCCTCGGAATGGGGCGCGGGGGGCGGAGGTTCGAGCGGCGCATCGCCGTCGGGCATTTCGGCTTCTTCGTCGAATTCCTCGTCGGCCATGTCATCTTGGGCGACTTGGGCTTGCGCGGAATCGTCGGTTTGTTCTTGGCTGCGCTCTGGGTCGGCTTCGGCTTCTTGGTCGTCGCTGTCTTCTTGGCCTGTCGAATCGGGGCTTTCTTCGTCTTGGGCCTCGTCTGCGGTATCTTCGTTGGGATCGCTTTCGTCGGGGTCGTCGCCCAATTGGTCGCCATAGCCCAAATCTTCGATCACTTGGCGTGCGAAGCGGGCAAATTCCTTTTGATCGGAGAGTTTGGCGGACAGATCTTCGAGTGTGCCGCCTGCCTGATCTTCGATAAAGCCGCGCCAGAGGTCCATCACATGATGAGCGCCGCGGGGAAGATCACGGCCTGTGGCAAGGTGGCGGATCAGGTAGCCCGCAGCGGTTGCCAATGGGGCGATTTCGGCTTGGGTGATTTGCTCGTAACCGGCGCGGGTGGCTTCATGGCCGATCTTGGCGTCGATATTCACCGCGGTGCCGGGAAGGTCGCGCGCGCCCATGGCTTCGCAGCGGGCGGTTTCCATGGCTTCATAAAGGTCGCGCGCCATTTGGCCGGAGGGGCGGTATTTGGCGTGGGTTTCCCCATCGTGATAGCGGCGGTAGAGCGCCAAGGCGTCCGCCGTGCCGCGCGCGAGAAGCACCTCGTCGCGGGTCATGCGGCGCGACACTTGTGGCAGGCGCATGGTATCCCCCGACACACCGGAGGGGTCGACCGAATAGGCGATGGTCAGTTCCGGGTCATTCGCCATGACCTTGGTGGCTTCAGCCAAGGCCTTTTTGAACGGATCGGCGGGATTGTCATTTGGTGCTTTCATAGAACGATCCTTGCCCAGTTTCGCAGAGAAAGAAAAGACCTGACACGCAGCTTTTCCGCAAGAGATATGGGGCGCAATTTGCCGCAAGGGGGGGAATGGTGCATTGGCGCACAGGGGGCGCGCAGGGCTGTGGAATTGAGAATTGGCTGCGGATCGCCAGTTAGTGGCTCAGGAATAAAGTCATCAGGAGACGCTAGAAATGACGAAAGCACGGATTGCGATTATTGTGGGTTCAACGCGGAAGGTTCGTTTTGCCGATATTCCGGCACAATGGATGAAAGCGCAGGTCGATGCACGCGGTGACATGGATGCAGAAATCGTGGATCTGCGCGATTTCCCAATGCCGCTGTTTGATGAAGTCGCCTCGAATGCATGGGCCCCGTCGCAAGACCCTGTGGCTGTGGCGTGGCAAAAGAAACTGGCCGAATTTGACGGCTATATTTTTGTTGTCGCGGAATACAATCACTCGATCACGGGCGCGCTGAAAAACGCGCTGGACCAAGCCTATGTTGAGTGGGCGAAAAAGCCGATGGGCGCGATTGCTTATGGCTCGATGGGCGGCGCGCGGGCGTTGGAGCATTTGCGCGCGATTGCGGTGGAGTTGCAGATGGTTCCGGTGCGGAACGCGGTGCATATCGGTGGTGGTGCGTTCTGGCAGGTGCATCCGGGCTTTGGCGGTTCGGGCAATCTGGCCGATATCGACGCGCAGATTTCGCCTTCGTCGGCGGCCTTGCTGGACGACATGGCATGGTGGGCCAAGGCCACGATGGCGGCGCGCGCAGCGGGCTGAGGCGTTTTGGTTTGAAACGAGGAAGCGGCGGCCCTTGGGTCGCCGTTTTCGTTTGGCATGGGGGGCGGGCGACGCTGAGCGCTTGCAGAAACAAGAACGGCGACCCAAAGGCCGCCGTTTTGGTTGGTTGCACGAAGCCGGGCTTATTTCATCGCTTGGCTTGCAGCGCTTTCGGGGAGTTCTTCGCCAAAGCACCGCTGATAGAATTCCGCAACGGTTTGACGCTCAAGCTCGTCGCATTTGTTGAGGAAGGTCAGGCGGAAGGCGTAGCCGACATTGCGGAAGATCTCGGAGTTTTGCGCCCAAGTGATCACGGTGCGTGGCGACATTACGGTGGAGAGATCGCCATTCATGAAGGCTGTCCGGGTCAGGTCGGCCAAATGCACCATCTGGCTGACAGTTTTGCGGCCTGTTTCGGTGTTGTAATGGGGGTTCTTGGCCAGAACGATGGCGCTTTCGGCGTCATGGCTGAGGTAGTTCAGCGTGGCGACCAGCGACCAGCGGTCCATCTGGGCTTGGTTGATCTGCTGGGTGCCGTGGTAAAGGCCCGTGGTGTCGCCCAGACCGACGGTGTTGGCCGTGGCGAAGAGGCGGAAGTTCTGGTGAGGGGTGATGATCTCGTTTTGATCAAGCAAGGTGAGTTTGCCGTCATGTTCCAGAACGCGCTGGATCACGAACATCACATCGGCGCGGCCTGCGTCATATTCGTCAAACACGATGGCGACGGAGTTTCGCAGGGCCCAAGGCAAGATGCCTTCATGGAATTCAGTGACTTGTTTGCCGTCACGCAGTTTGATGGCATCTTTGCCGATCAGGTCAATCCGTGAGATATGGCTGTCGAGGTTGACGCGCACGCAGGGCCAGTTCAGGCGGCTGGCGACTTGCTCGATATGGGTGGATTTCCCGGTACCGTGATAGCCTTGGATCATGACGCGGCGGTTATTGCGAAAACCGGCGAGGATCGCGAGGGTGGTGTCGGGGTCGAATTTATAGGTGCTGTCGAGTTCTGGCACGCGATCGGTGCGCTCGGCAAAGCCCTTGACCGTCATGTCGGTGTCGATGCCGAAGACTTCGCGGACTGAAATTTCTTCGGTGGGTTTCGCGTTGATTTCCATGAGCGCCGCCGTTCGTGCTGATAAGTTACTATGTTCCGTGTCGCGGAACCGTTTTCCGGCCCAACGCGTAGTCGTTGGTGCAACATATCGCCGGGAGCCGCAAGGGGAAGAGCGCGCGGCACATTCGCAGGCTTTTTTAGACTGATTGACGCAGAAGAACGCAGCGTTTTTGAGGGATGGGGCTGTCGACTATCCTCTGGGGTAGGGGGCGTGTGGAGGGGCTTGGGGCCGGGCGGACGACGGCTCTGGCGCTTGCCCATGTTCACGCGCGCGTCACAACCTCGTGCTTTGCGTGCGGATTTCTAGTGCGGGCAACGCAATTTCGCTAGGCAGTCTGGAGAAGAGGAGAGTGTGATGATGAACCGTCGTTTATTTTCTGGAACTGCATTGGCTGCTGTGGCTGCGGGACTGGGCCTTGTCCATGGGCGCGCGGCGTCTGCGGCGGGCTTTGAGGTGACGCGCAGCGACGCGGAATGGAAAGCGATGCTCAGCGCGCTGGAATATAAGGTGATGCGGAAAGAGGGCACGGAGCGGGCCGGATCATCGCCATTGAACGCGGAAAAGCGTCGCGGTGTTTTCGCCTGCCGGGGCTGTGATTTGCCGCTTTATGCGTCAGAGGCAAAATATGAAAGCGGAACGGGATGGCCCTCGTTCTGGCAGTCTTTGCCGGGCGCTGTCGCGACAAAAGAAGACCGCAGCTATTTCTCGCTTCGCACCGAGGTGCATTGCCGCCGCTGCGGCAGTCATTTGGGCCATATTTTCGATGATGGGCCCAAGCCAACAGGCAAGCGGCATTGCCTGAATGGGGTTTCGCTGGTGTTTGTGCCAGCCTGACCCAAAACGCGAGGCGCTGCCCCTGCGGGGGAGCGCCTTATTTGAAGCTGCGGCTGTCTTTGAGTTGTTCCCATGCCCAGACGACGAGCTGGAGTTGCTCTTCTTGGCTGCGGTCGCCGCCGTTCATATCGGGGTGAAGCACTTTGATCAGCGCTTTGTAGGCTGCGCGCACTTCGGCTTTGGTTGCGGTGTCTTTGACTTCAAGCACTTCAATGGCGCGCCGCTCGGTGGGGGGCAATTTGCGGCCATTATTGCTGCCGGCATTGCGACCGGGGTTGCGGGTGGCATTTTGACCGAGCACCTGATGGGGGTCTTCGATGCCAAGGCGCGCCCAAGCGCGGGCTTCGGGGTCGAGAAGCGGTTTGGTTGGGCGGTCCCAGACCTTGTCGCGGCTCAACTGGGCATTCATCTCGGCCTCGGTGGTGCCGTCGAAGAAATTCCATTTCAGGTTATATTCGCGAACGTGATCCTTGCAGAACCAGAAATATTCGTCGGTGACGTCGCGGGCTTTGGGCGCGCGATATTGACCTGCCTCGGGACAGCCATCGTGGTCGCAGACGCGCTGCGATGTTTCCACTGCCCCAGAGATTGAGCGGCGGCCGCGTGGGTTTTTCTTCTTCGCCGAGGAAACGGAGAGGTCGAAACCGAAGGGGTCGGATTTAGCCATGGATACACCTGTCGAGTCGGAGGCCAGCAGTTTAGTGCCTATGACGCCGAGGGGAAGGGGGCGGGGCGGTTTTTCTTTTTGCCAAGAGCGGTTGACAGTTCTGAAGTGGCTTATCGAGGGGTCGTGGAGGGCTCGGGCGTTGCGGTGGTTTCGGATGCAAGATCGGGGGCCGGTTCGAGATCGGGGTCGGGTTCAGGCTCGGGCTCGGGCGTTTCGATCGGTTCCGGGGCTGGGGCAACCTCTTGGCCTGTCGCGGGGCGACGGAACACGAGGAGGTTGCGGTAGACAGATGTCGTCGAGGTTAGCCCGGAGCGTTCGATGGAGGGCAGCGTTTCGGCGCGCAGAAACTCCCAGCCGTCTCGTGCCATCTGGTTCATCAACTCTTGCACGACATAGGCGAAACGGGCCTCGGGAGCTTTGATCCCTTTGGCTTTTTGGCCGCGTGTCGGGGCCGGGATGACTTGATACTCATACAGCATTGGGACCTCGGAAAAATTGATCGCGACAAAGACTAGCAGCGCATGGGGGGGAGTCCAGTCACTTCCGCGCAATCCCGATGTGGCGTCCGGCGCGGTCGGGGCGGGGGAGGGTGTCATGTGCGGTTTGCATTGCAGCAAGATTGGCGCGGATATCTTCGGGGAAGGGGGCGACGCGGGGGCCGGACGTGTCGATATGCAGGCCGAGTGCTTCGCCGGTGGCGGCGAGCCAGCCGTCTTCGTGCCAAAGCTCTTGGTAGGTGTGGAAGCGCTTGGCGTCATGGTCAAGCAATTGGAAGGTGGAGCGGACGCGGTCGCCCAAATGCAATTCGCGCAGGTAACAGATGTGAAATTCCGCAGTGTAGGTCGTGTGGGCGCGGGATTGGATATAGTCGGGGCCAAAGCCCAAGAGCGGGTAGACCTCATCAGCGGCGCGGTCGAAGAGCACGTTGTAATAGGCCATATTCATATGGCCGTTGTAGTCGATCCACGCCTCTTCGACGCCCATGTAGGAAGAAATAAAGGGGGTGGGGATGGTCATGCGGTGGCTCCTCGTTTGCGCGGCACAAGACTGGCGGTAAATTCCGGGGATGGCCAGAGGGAAGGCGGAAATTCTGCGCCGCAGTTGATGGGGGCGTTTACCAGTTTGGGCTGTCGGCCTCGGGGGTCAGCACGGGCAGGAAGCCTGCGCGGAAGGTCGCGACGAGGGGGGACGGGGTGAGAACCGTGACCGTGCCCATGGGTCGGCGCAATTTGGGGCTGTAGGTGCCATGTGCGTAGGGGTAAAGGCTGTCGCCGCTCAATCGGGCGGGTTGGTCGGCGTGGAGTATGAAGACGCCATCTGGAAGCGTGGCGGCGGGGGCTTGATAGGGGCCTTGGCGGCGCGCGGTGTGGAGCGCTGCGTCGATCTCTTTGACCGAGCCCGTGGGGCCGTGGGCGCAGTGCCACGCCTGTCGAAACAGACGGTATTGGGCACGGCGGCATTCGGCGCAAGGGCGATGCCCTGCGGCGCAAGCCACGGATTCATCGAGGAAAAAGAGGCGGGTGTAGCTATTGGGTGGGGTCACGCCGGGCGAGGCACGGCCCGGTTTGTCGCGCAGCGTGCAGGTGATCCAAGCTTTGGTCTGCCAGCTGCGGCGGATCTGGCCGTTGAGGTCGTGCAGGCGGCCTCGGTTGCCCATGAAGCCGCCGCGCTGTGGGAGGGTGGTGAACTGGCCGAGCGGATCGATCCGGTTCGCCACCATTGTCGTCAGGCCATCATTTCTTTGGTGTTGCTGAGATGGATTTCCGGGTGATCGCGTTGGACGCGGTCAATGTCCCATTGCAAGCGGGTGAGGTAGACCGGGTCGCCATCATGGTCGTAGCTGATGTGCTGTTTGTTGATGTTGATGAATTTCTCAACCGCGTCCCGTGCGCCGGAAAGCCAGCGGGCGGAGGTGAATTGCGATTGCTCAAACCGCACAGGCAGGCCGTATTCCTGCTCGATCCGCGAGGCGAGCACTTCGAATTGCAACTGCCCGACCACGCCCACGATAAAGCCGGAGCCGATCATCGGTTTGAAGACTTTGGCGGCGCCCTCTTCGGCGAATTGCATCAGCGCCTTTTCGAGGTGTTTGGCTTTCATCGGATCGCCGGCGCGGATGCCTTGCAAGAGTTCCGGAGCAAAGGAGGGAATGCCCGTGGCGCGAATGGCCTCGCCTTCGGTCAGGGTATCGCCGATGCGAAGCTGGCCATGGTTGGGGATGCCGATGATATCGCCTGCCCAAGCTTCCTCGGCCAATTCCCGGTCTGCGGCGAGGAACATCACCGGGTTGGTGATGGCCATCGGTTTTTTCGACCGGACATGGAACATTTTCATGCCGCGATGGAAGTGGCCGGAGGCTAGGCGCACAAAGGCCACACGGTCGCGGTGTTTGGGATCCATATTGGCCTGAACCTTGAACACGAAGCCTGTAACGGCTTGTTCATCCGGCGAAATTTGACGAGGCACGGCGCGTTGTGGTTGGGGTTCGGGGGCGAAGCTGCCGATGCCGTCCATCAATTCCTTGACACCAAACGAGTTGATCGCGGAGCCAAACCAGATGGGTGTCATATGGCCTTCCAGCACGGCTTGGGGGTCAAGGGCGGGCAAGATTTCGCGGGCCATTTCGAGGTCTTCGCGCAGC